>Ga0007854_10000365_pt1 | contig 29632 bp, 28 predicted proteins | sample CryBogCBH12Aug08_FD_60382 | JGI IMG/M metagenome (GOLD analysis project Ga0007854, IMG submission 60382) | Freshwater microbial communities from Crystal Bog, Wisconsin, USA - CBH12Aug08 | ecosystem: Environmental > Aquatic > Freshwater > Lake | place: Crystal Bog, Wisconsin, USA | collected... | reverse complement strand
CTGTGAGCTGTCCGCCGTCGTGATCCGGGTCATCGACTACGGGATCGGGAACCTCCGCTCAGCGGAGAAGGCCCTGCAGTACGTCGGCGCTGAGGCGGTGCTCGAGCCTGACCCCAGGGCGCTCACGGGAGCGACGGGCATCGTCCTGCCGGGCGTCGGATCCTTCGGACGCTGTGCTGACGCCCTGACGTCTGGGGGCTGGCGTGGACCGATCGCTGACGCGGTCGCCGCTGGCGTGCCCTTCCTCGGGATCTGCGTCGGATTCCAACTGCTCTACGAGGCATCGGAGGAGTCCCCGGGCGCCGCGGGCCTCGGCCTGCTCTCCGGCAAGGTCCGGCGGTTGCCGGGGCACGTGAAGCACCCCCAGATCCAATGGAACCGCCTCGAGGTGCTGGCCCCGAACGCCTTGACCTCCGATGATCACGAGGACTGGATGTACTTCGTCCATAGCTTCGCGCCTCCGGTAGGCCCCGAGACGGTGGCCATCTGCGACTACGGCGGCCCCGTTGCGGCGGCCGTCCAGTCGGGATCGCTCTGCGGCGTCCAGTTCCACCCCGAGAAGTCTGGCGAAGACGGCCTCGCCCTGCTCCGTCGCTTCGCCGAGCTTGCAGAAGGTCCTCGATGAACATCCTGGCCGCGATCGACCTGCGGGGCGGCGGCGCCGTCCGACTCCTCAAGGGCGCCTACGACCAAGAGACCTCGTACGGCGATCCTCGCTCCTTGGCCGCCGACTTCGTTGCGGCGGGGACCGACTGGCTGCACCTGGTGGACCTCGACGCAGCGCGAGACGGTGGGAGGGCGAACCGCGAGATCGTCCTGGACATCGCACGGACGTCAGGGGTCCCGGTCGAGACGGGCGGCGGGGTGCGTGGGATGGCCGACGTCCAGGAGCTGCTTGAGGGCGGGGTGGCACGGGTCATCCTCGGTACGGCCGCGTTGGATGGATCCGGCCTGCTCGAGCAGGCCGCATCGGCCTACCCGGGCCGGGTCGCAGTGGGGCTCGACTACCGTCGGACCGCCTCCGGAGACCTCGAGGTGGCAGTGCGCGGTTGGCTGGAGGGGAGCGGGTTCTCGCTCGCCGAGGCCGTTGCGCGCGTGACGGAGGTCGAGCTGGCCGCACTCGTGGTGACGGCGATCGACCGTGACGGGACCTTGGAGGGTCCCGACATCGAGGGGTTGGAGCACGTGCTCGACCTGACGGACACGCCGGTGGTCGCCTCAGCGGGCGTGAGCGCCGTCGGCGACGTGCGCGAGCTCTCAGCGCTTCGCTCTCCCCGAGCCAGGCGGGCACTCGAGGGCTCGGTGATCGGCAAGGCGCTCGTCGAGGGACGGCTCAGCGTCGAGGATGCGGTGGCAGCATGCAGGTGACCCGCCTGATCCCGTGCCTCGACGTCACTGCCGGCCGGGTGGTCAAGGGCGTCCGGTTCGTCGACCTCATCGATGCCGGTGACCCCGTCGAGCTCGCGGCTCGCTATGCCGCCCAGGGGGCGGACGAGATCACGTTCCTCGACATCACGGCCTCGTCGGATGATCGCTCGACGATGCTCGACGTGGTCACCCGAGCGGCCGAGGAGGTATTCGTGCCCTTGACGGTGGGAGGCGGCGTGCGCTCTGTGGAGGATGCCAGGGCCCTGCTGCGGGCCGGTGCCGAGAAGGTCGGGATCAACAGCGCAGCGGTCGCTCGGCCCTCGCTGGTGGCGGAGCTTGCCGACGAGTTCGGCGCGCAGTGCGTGGTGGTGGCGATCGACGCACGCCGGACCGAGGATCGCTTTGAGGTGGTCACCCACGGAGGGCGGCGACCGACGGTGCGCGATGCCGTGGAGTGGGCGGTCGAGGTCGCTCGCCTCGGAGCAGGGGAGATCCTCCTCACCTCGATGGATCGTGACGGGACCCGAGACGGCTACGACCACGAGCTCAATCGGGCGGTGGCGGAAGCGGTGGGGGTCCCACTGATCGCCTCAGGTGGCGTGGGCGGCCTTCAGGATCTCGTCGACGGGGTGGTGGAGGGCCATGCCGATGCGGTGCTGGCGGCCTCGATCTTCCACCTCGGCGAGCACACCATCCCTGAGGCGAAGTCCTACATGGCGGCGGCCGGCCTGGTGGTCCGGCCAGCCTGAGCCGCGTCGTGGGCGAGTCGGGCTGCGATACGGTCACTGCGTGACACGACACGCCCTGACCACGGCCGATGACCTGCCGGTGACCGTCCTGTTCGACCGGGTGCTCGTCAAGGTGAGCGACGCCGAGGGCGAGCGGCGCTCCCGGTCCGGGATCCTGATCCCGGCGACGGCACAGGTTGCCCAGCGCCTTGCCTGGGCTGAGGCCGTCGCTGTCGGGCCCCACGTCAGGGCGGTGAAGGTCGGTGATCAGGTCCTGTTCAACCCCGAGGATCGCTTCGAGGTCGAGCTCAAGGGCGAGGAGTACGTCATCCTGCGCGAGCGCGACATCCACGCAGTGGCCTCGCCCAAGGACGACGGTGGGACGGGGCAGTACCTGTGAGCGGGCACGTGATGGAGGTCGATCCTGATCTCCTCGAGCTGGTGACGTTCGGCCCCGATGGACTGGTGGTGGCGATCGTGCAGGATGCTGCCGATGGCGCAGTGCTGATGGTCGCGTACATGAACGAGGAGGCGCTGGGGCGCACGCTTGCGACTGGCCGGACCTGGTTCTGGTCGCGGAGCCGCCAGGAGTACTGGCAGAAGGGCGAGACCTCTGGTGATCGCCAGTTCGTCCGACGCGTCGCCCTGGACTGTGACGGCGACGCCCTGCTGGTCACGATCGACCAGCACGGACGAGGTGCCTGCCACACGGGAGAGCGCAGCTGCTTCTATCGTGACCTGGCCTCGGGCCCGGGTGACGGGGGCGAGGGGTGAGCACGATCGACGCGTCGTGCACGCCGGACCTCGAAGGCTTCTTGGAGGCCGCAGCGACGCACCAGATCGTCACCGTGTCCGTCGAGCTGGTGGCGGACACCCTGACTCCAGTGAGCGTGTTCATGAGTGCCGTCGGCAAAGAGGAGGGGTTCCTCCTGGAGTCCGTCGAGGGCGGTGAGCGCTGGGGTCGGTACTCCTTCGTCGGCCGTCGGCCCCTCGTGGTGTTCTCTTCGGTGGACGGCCGGGTCGCCAGCATGGGTGGGCCCGGGATCGGTGCGCCGATGGAGCGCGCCGATGCGGCGACCGGCGGAATGCTGGCGGCCCTCGAGGAGCTCCTGACGGGCACCTCGGTGTCGGCACAGGGCGACCTGCCACCCCTCCACAGCGGCGTGGTGGGCTACTTGGGCTACGACGTGGTGCGCGAGGTGGAGCGGCTGGTGGATCCTCCCCCCGACGAGCTTGGCGTCCCGGACGCCTGCTGCTGCGTCATCGGCGAGCTCGTCGCCTTCGACCACTGGCGTCAACGGGTCACCCTGATCATCAACGTCGCCATCGATCCCGCCTCGACGGATGCGGAGCGTCGAGTTCGCTACGACGAGGCGGTCGCACGCCTCGAGCAGCTGGGGGCTGATGCCACGTCCTCGGCCACGCGTGCTGCCCGTCTGGCCCCTACGCCGTCAGCTCCGCACGACCGAGCGCCTGCGGTGCGCCGGACCTCATCCGAGGACTTCCAACGGTCGGTGGCCGTCGCCAAGGACCACATCACGGCGGGTGACATCTTCCAGGTGGTGCTGTCGCAGCGATTCGACATCGAGGGGAGCGTGGACCCCTTCGGCGTGTACCGCTCGCTCCGCCTCCTCAACCCGAGCCCGTACCTGTACTTCCTCCGACTGGGAGGGGTGCAGGTGGTCGGATCCTCGCCGGAGCCAATGGTCCGCGTGCGTGATCGGCTGGTGACGTCCCGACCGATCGCCGGGACCCGGCGCCGTGGGGCGACGCCCCTCGAGGACGATCGACTGGCTGGCGACCTCGCGGAGGACCCGAAGGAGATCGCGGAGCACATCATGCTGGTCGACCTCGCTCGCAATGACGTGGGCCGGGTGGCCGAGTATGGCTCGGAGGTGGTCGAGGAGTTCATGACAATCGAGCGCTACAGCCACGTGATGCACATGACGTCGCAGGTGGTCGGCACCATGCGAGAGGGCTGCACCTCGATCGACGTCCTACGAGCGACCCTCCCTGCGGGGACGCTGTCGGGGGCGCCCAAGGTGCGGGCCATGGAGATCATCGATGACCTCGAGCCAGCGCGCCGTGGGGTCTATGGCGGGATCGTGGGCTACCTCGACTTCTCTGGCAACGTCGACACGGCCATCGCCATCCGGACGATGGTCGTGACGCCCGACGGTCGAGCCAGCGTCCAGGCTGGCGCGGGCGTCGTGGCGGACTCCGATCCGGCGAGCGAGGACGAGGAGTGCGTCAACAAGGCCAGCGCCGTGCTCGCAGCGGTGGCCGACTCTCGGCGCGCCGACCTCCGATGACCGAGAGGGAGGTGCTCCGAGGACGGCGCACCGAGGTGGTGACGCTGGCCGGTCCGGACGCGACGTCACTGTTGAGCACGCAGGTCTCGCAGGGCATCCAGGGCCTGGAGGTCGGAGAGGCGACCTGGTCGTTGGTGCTGGAGCCCGACGGCAGCCTGGGCCACTGGGTGCGGGTGGCGCGTGCAGGGTCCGATCGGTGGTGCGTGGTCGGAGCGCAGGGTCGAGCCTCCGCGCTCTTGGAGCGCCTCTCCCGCTTCCGACTCCGCGAGAAGGCCGACCTCCTGGTCGAGACGATGGCGATCGTGGTGCTCGACGCAGGAGAGGATGTCGCCGGCATCGAGCTGCCTGCGATCTGGGCTGGCCAAGGGGAGCGCGAGATCCTGGTCGAGGACGTCGAGGCGATGGCCGAGCCTCGAGGCGTCGAGGAGCTCGAGGCACGGCGGATCATCGCGGGGCGCCTGAGCCCTGACGACCTCACCGAGGGTGACAACCCCTTCGCCATCGGCAGTGCCGCCGTGGCTGCCTCCACGTCGTTCACGAAGGGGTGCTACACCGGCCAAGAGCTCGTTGCCCGGATGGACGCCCGAGGCGCAGCGGCCCCGAAGCGCCTCGTCATCGGAGCGTCCTCCGGAGGGCTGCGCCCCGGGATGGCCTTGCTCAGCGACGGCAAGGAGGTGGGAGTCGTGCGGAGCTCGGCCGACGGGCGCACGGCGGTCTGCCTCGTCGCCCGCGCCGTGCCGACGCCGTCATCGGAGGCGGTGTCCTGCGGGTCGGAGTGGGTGGCGCTCGTCGATCCCCATGGAGGCAGCTGAGGCGTCCGGCGCCGCTACTGTTGACGTGTGGCCACGTACCTTGATGACATCGTCGCTGCACATCGCCGGCGTGCCGCTGCTGACCCCCGGATGCTCGACGATCTGATCGCCGCCGTGGACGAGGACCAGCCGACCCGAGGATTCCGGCAGGCGCTGGAGCGCCCGGGTCTCTCGGTGATCGCCGAGATCAAGCGTCGCAGTCCGTCGAAGGGTCCCTTGAACGTGGAGCTGGACCCCTGCGTGGTTGCCGTCGACTACCAGATCGGGGGAGCGGTCGCCCTGAGCGTGCTGACCGATGCGGACCATTTCGGCGGTTCGGCCGTCGACCTCGCTGCAGCGCGGGCGTCGTGCGATCTGCCGGTCCTGCGCAAGGACTTCACCGTCGATGCGCGCGATGTGGTCGACGCCAGGCTCATGGGGGCCGACGCCGTCCTCCTGATCGCGTCGGTGCTCAGCGACGCGGAGCTGTCGTCGTTCTCAGAGCTGGCGGGCGCCATCGGGATCGCCGCGCTGATCGAGGTCCACGACGAACGGGAGCTTGAGCGAGCCCTCGCTGCCGGCAGCACCCTCGTCGGCGTGAACCAGCGGGACCTCGTCACCTTCGAGGTGGACACCGATCGGGCCGTCCGGGTGGCGTCGGAGATCCCCGACGAGGTCGTGGCGGTCGCTGAGTCTGGGGTCCGGGGCTACGGCGACGCCCAGCGCTTGGCAGCGGCGGGCTACGACGCGATCTTGGTGGGGGAGAGCGTGGTGACCGCCACCGATCGGAGCCAGTCGGTGTGGGCGCTGGCGGGCTATCCGATCGGTGCTCGCGCGTGAGCACCTTCATCAAGTTCTGTGGAGTGACCAACGAGGCGGACGCCCTCACCGCGATCGGTCTCGGGGTGGATGCCATCGGCGTGATCTTCGCCCCCTCGCCCCGGCAGGTGTCCCTCGCCACGGCTGGGGACATCGTCCGACGACTCCCTGCGGAGGCCATGGTGGTCGGGGTGTTCCGAGACGAGTCCCCACTCCGCGTGGTCGAGGTGGCGAACAGCCTCGGGCTGCGAGGCGTCCAGCTCCATGGTCATGAGTCCCTCGAGGATGTGCGGTACGTGGCCGAACGGGTTCCCATGGTCATCAACGCACTCTCTGCGCAGAGCCCCCAGGTGGAGCGGTTCGACGAGTGTGGGGCGGACCTGCTGCTGCTGGATGGGCCGATGCCGGGAAGCGGGGAGGTCTTCGACTGGACGCTTGCGGCCAGCGGACCGGACCCGGATCGACTGATCGTCTCCGGCGGGCTCGACGATCGGAACGTCGCTGCGGCCATCGAGATGCTCCGGCCCTTCGGCGTCGACGTCGCCTCGGGCATCGAGATGGCGCCTGGGGTGAAGAACCCCCTGGCCATGAAGGCATTCGTGGACGCAGTTCGCGAGGCCGACGCCCTGCTCACGCAGATCGACGGAGAGATCGACGATGACGGCGACGAGCCGTTCGACTGGATGCGTGACTGAGATGACGATGATGGGCGACCCCGGGACCACGGGTCGGTTCGGCCACTTCGGCGGGCGCTTCGTGCCCGAGCCGCTGATGCCAGCGTGCGTCGAGCTCGAGGCGGCGTTTCGCGACGCCTGGGCGGATGCGTCGTTCATGCTGGAATATCGACGCCTGCTGGCAGAGTTCGGAGGACGACCGACGCCGGTGACGCCCTGTCGTCGCCTGTCGCAGGAGCTCGGGATCACCCTCCTGCTCAAGCGTGAGGACCTGGCGCACACGGGATCGCACAAGATCAACAACGTGGTCGGGCAGGCCCTGCTGACCAAGCGGATGGGCAAGTCCAAGATGATCGCAGAGACCGGTGCCGGGCAGCACGGGGTGGCGTCGGCCACCGCCGCAGCCCTCATGGGCCTCGAGTGCACGGTGTATATGGGCGAGGTGGACACCCAGCGTCAGCAGCTGAACGTGTTCCGCATGGAGCTCTTGGGCGCGACGGTCCGACCGGTGACGAGCGGAAGCCGCACCCTGAAGGATGCGGTCAACGAGGCGATGCGGACCTGGGTGTCGGAGGTCGAGGACACGCACTACTGCCTGGGCTCGGTGATGGGCCCCCACCCGTTCCCCTGGATGGTGCGCGAGTTCCAGCGGGTCATCGGCGCCGAGGCGCGCCAGCAGGTCGAGGACGCGGGCTACGGGGTCCCTGACCACGTGGTGGCCTGCGTCGGGGGTGGCTCGAACGCCGCTGGGATCTTCGCGGGCTTTGTGGACACCGATGCGCAGCTCATCGGCGTCGAGGCGGCTGGCGGTGCCGCGATCATGACCGGAAGCCCGGGCGTGCTCCATGGGATGCGCTCTCAGCTGATCCAGGACGAGGAGGGCCAGATCGCCGAGGCGCACTCCATCTCGGCGGGTCTGGACTACCCGGGCATCGGTCCCGAGCACGCACACCTCGCCGACCTCGGGCGGGCACGCTACGAGAAGGCAGGCGACATCGAGGTGCTCGAGGCCCTCCAGATCCTGGCATCCCGAGAAGGGATCATCCCTGCGCTCGAGACCGCCCACGCCCTCGCCTGGGTCATCCGAGAGGCGGGCGGCCAGATCCCCCATGGCTCGACGGTGCTGGTCAACCTGTCCGGCCGAGGAGACAAGGACGTCGCCCAGGTGCGCGAGATCCTCAAGGGGGAGTCGTAGTGGCGGCCACCCCAGGGCTGGCAGAGCGCTTTGCCGCGAGGAGCCCAGGTGCGAAGATCCTGATCCCGTACCTGATGGCCGGAGCGGAGGACTTCTGGCTGGACGCGATCGAGGCGGTCATCGACGCTGGCGCGGACGCCGTCGAGGTCGGGCTCCCGTTCTCGGACCCCATCATCGACGGTCCTGTCATCGAGGAGGCGGGGAACCGCAGCCTCGCTCGGGGAACCACGGCCGCTGAGGCGCTGGCGGCGCTGGGCACGCGGCAGTGGGGAGCTCCCCTTGTCGTCATGACCTACTACAACGTGATCGCCCATCTGGGCCACGAGCGCTTCGCTGGCCTCGCAGCCGAGGCGGGCGTGTCCGGGACGATCATCCCGGACCTCAGCCTCGAGGAGGTCGAGCCATGGGCAGAGGTCGCCGATCGCTCGGGGATCTCGACGGTGATGCTCGTGGCGCCGTCGACGTCGCCCGAGCGCACGTCCCGCATCTGTGCGCGTTCGCGTGGCTTCGTCTACGCGGTGGCACGCATGGGCGTCACCGGCGAGCGGTCAGAGATCGGCGACGAGGCCGCTGCGGTGGTGGCCAAGGTCGCTGCGGCGACCACCTTGCCGGCGTGCGTGGGCATCGGCGTGTCCACTCCGGCCCAGGCCCGCCAGGTCAGCCGGGTCGCCGACGGCGTGGTCGTGGGCTCCGCCGTGGTGCGCCGCCTCGCCGAGTCGGATGGACCCGAGGTCGCGGCAAGCTTCGTGGCCTCGCTTCGCGAGGCCATCGACTCCTAGGCGAGGGCTCCGAACACCAGGCTGCCGTTGTGGCCCCCGAAGCCGAAGGAGTTGCTCAGCACCACGGGAAGGCCAAGGCTCCGCGCCTCGCCCTTGACCACATCGATGTGGATGTTCGGATCGATGGTCGTGAGCCCGATGGTCGGGGGGATGATCCCGCGATCGATCGTGAGCAGCGATGCCACGGCCTCGATGGCGCCTGCGCCGCCAAGGCTGTGGCCGGTGACGCCCTTGCAGGAGGTGACCGGAGGGCTGTCAGTGCCGAAGAGCGCCTCGATGGCCGTGGACTCGGCCTGGTCGTTGAGTGGGGTGGAGGTCCCGTGGGCGTTGATCGAACCGACCTGCGGGCCCGAGAGCTCGGCATCCTCGAGGGCGAGCTCCATGCAACGTCGGGCTCCTGAGCCGTCCTCCCGGGGGGCGGTGATGTGGAAGGCGTCGGCCGTCGATGCCGCGCCGAGCACCTCGCCGTAGATACGTGCCCCTCGGGCGAGCGCATCCTCGAGCCGTTCGAGGACGAGCGCACCGGCACCCTCCGACATCACGAACCCATCTCGCTCGACGTCGAAGGGCCGCGAGATCCCGAGGTTCGACAGCGCCGTCATGTTCCCGAACCCAGCGAAGGTGATGGGTTCCATGACGGACTCGCCACCACCGACGATGGCCACATCAGCTCGTCCAGCGGCGATCATCCGTGCCCCGGCAGCGATGGAGTGCGTGCCGGCGGCGCAGGCCGTGGTGATGGTCTCGACCGGTCCTCGACATCCGAAGCGCATGGCTACCTGTGCGGCACCGGCATTGGGCATGATCATGGGGGCGAGGAAGGGGCTGACGCGGTTGGCACCGCGCTGCTCGAGCACCTGCTGCTGGGCGACCAGGGTCCCCATGCCACCGATTCCCGTCCCCATGACGACCGCGGCGCGGTCTGCGTCCATCTCCCCGAGTCCGCTGTCGGCCAGCGCCTCGACGGCGGCTGCCACCGTGAGTTGGGCGAACCGGTCGATCCGGCGGACCTCCTTGGGGCCGAACACCGTCGAGGCATCGAAGCCGGGCACCATGTGGTCAGGGGACGTGGTCCCCTCGAGGAGTCCGGAGAAGAGGGCTTCGACCCCGACGCCGCAGCTCGACAGGGCGCCGAGACCGGTGACCACGACCCTGTGTCCCCGGATCGGGGTGCCCGAGACGTTGCCAATGAGCATCAGAGCTTGGCGGTGATGAGGGCGTAGGCCTGCCCGACGGTCTCGACGCCCTCGATCTCGTTCTCTTCGACGGTCACGTCGAAGGCCTCCTCGAGGGCCATCACGAGCTCGACGAGGTCGAGGCTGTCGGCATCGAGATCCTCGGCGAAGGTCGCCTCGGGGACCACGGCCTCCGGGGCCACCTGCAGGACCTCGACCGCGCAGGCACGGAACTTCTCGAAGGTTGCGTCGTCGCTCATGGTGATCCTTTCCGTTGGGCCGAGCGGCCCATGTCTGCCTCCGACGGTAGCGCCTCGGCTGCCGGGGAGCGTGGCTAGTGGCCCATCCCGAGGCCGCCATCGACGCTCAGCACGGCCCCCGTGATGTAGGCGGCGCCCGGAGAGGCCAGGAAGACGGCCGCTGCGGCGACCTCCTCGGCTTCGCCGACGCGACCGAGGGGCACCTGTGCCGCCATCGCGTCCAGACGCTCCCCTCCGAGGACGTCGGTCATCTCGGTGGCGATGAGCCCGGGGGCGATGACGTTCACGGTGATCGAACGGCTGCCCACCTCGCGTGCCAGTGCTCGAGCCATCCCGACGATCCCCGCCTTGGAGGCGGCATAGTTGGCCTGCCCCGGGAGGCCCATGAAGGCCCCGACCGAGGACACCATGACGATCGCGCCCGATCGCTGCCGGATCATCCGCTTGAGAGCGGCTCGAGCGCAGCGGAAGGTCCCCACGAGGTTGGTCTCGACGACAGCGGAGAAGTCCTCGTCGCTCATCCGGACTGCCAGCTGGTCGCGGGTGATGCCGGCGTTCGCCACGAGCACGTCGATCCGTCCGTGGCGCTCGATCACCTCACCGAAGGCACCCTCAACCGCCTCGGCGTCCGTGAGGTCGCACGAGACGTACTCCACGCCGTCGGGCGTCGAGCCCGAGGTGCGCGACAATCCGACCACCACGTCGCCCTGGGCGGCGAAGGCGGCAGCACAGGCGGCGCCGATGCCGCGACTGGCTCCGGTGACCACCACGATCCGAGGGGTGGTCACCTCAGCCATCGAGCGCCTCGAGGTCCTCGGGGGTGCCGATGCCGACGACCGTCGCGCCCTTCCGGATCCGACCGACGAGCCCGGAGAGCACACCACCGGGACCGCACTCGATGAATCGTGCCGGCCTGTCGTCGAGCCCGTCGATCGATCGGGCGAACTCGACGGGAGCGGTGAGCTGCTCGGCGAGCAGCGCTGGCCAGTCGGCGCTGCCGTCGTGCACCGCGGCGTCCACGTTGGCGACGACTGCGATGCGGCCAGGGGCGAACGTCGTCGACTCGAGCGCACCGCGCAGGGACTCGGCAGCGGGGGCCATGAGGGGGGAGTGGAACGCGCCGCCCACCTCGAGCGGGAGCACCTTGCGCAGTCCGAGCGCGCGAGCCTGCTCGCGAAGTACATCGAGCTGGTCCGTGGGTCCGGCGACCACGATCTGACCTGGAGCGTTGCGGTTGGCGACCACGAGGTCGGGGAGCTCCCGCAGCGCGGTGAGAATGGTCGCCTCATCGGCGCCAAGCACCGCCGCCATCGAACCGGGCCGTTGTCGCGCCGCTTCCGCCATCGCAAGGCCGCGTCGTCGCACGAGGAGGGCACCGTCCTCCAGGGAGAGGATCTGTGCGGCGGCGAGGGCGGAATACTCGCCGAGGCTGTGTCCGATCGCCAGACCGAACTCGATGTCCCGGTGTGCGATGGCGTGGGCGATGGTGGAGCTCAGCGCGTAGGTCGCAAGCTGGGCGTTGTCGGTCCTCACGAGCTCATCGAACGGAGCCACCGTCAGGAGGCGGACGACATCGACCTCGGTGGCCTGCGCGACCCGGTCGAGGACGACGGCGGAGGGGTGGTCGACCCACGGAGTGCCCATGCCCGGGCGCAGGGATCCCTGCCCGGGGAACAGTCCGACGTTCATCGTGCTCATCTCCTGCATGGTGCTCTGAGTCTGCCACGGCCACCCAAGGGCGGGCGGGTAGGTTCGTGGCCATGGATGTCGTCGCGGTCCAGCACGCGTCGGGCCCCGACCGGTCGGAGAACCGTGCGGCCATCGATCGGACCCTCCGGACCATCGGATCCTCGGCGGACCTGGTGGTGTTCCCCGAAGCTTCCCACCGAGCGTTCGGCGAGCCGGCCGAGGTGCTCGCGCCCGATGCGGAGCCACTCGATGGCCCCTTCGTGGAGGTGCTGGCCCGAGCGTCGTCGCTGGGACCGACCATCGTCGCGGGGATGTTCGAGGTCTCCGAGGATCCCAGCCGTCCCTACAACACCACGGTGGTCCTGTCGGGCGGTGTGCTGGTCGGGACCTACCGGAAGATCCACCTCTATGACGCACTGGGGTTCGTGGAGTCCTCCGGGGTGACCCCGGGGCCGCCCGGTGTGGACTCCTTGCTCGTCGTCGACGTCGCGGACGTGGCGGTGGGGATCCAGACCTGCTTCGACCTGCGCTTCCCAGAGATGAGTGCGGCCCTCGTCGAGCGCGGGGCACAGGTGCTGGCGCTCGGTGCAGCCTGGGTGCCGGGCCCGCGCAAGGTCGAGCAGTGGGGAGCACTCCTTGCGGCGAGGGCGATCGAGACGACCAGCTTCGTGGTCGCAGCGGCACAGCCGGGTCCGCGGTACTCCGGGCACTCGAGCGTGGTGGCACCGACCGGCGAGCTCCTCGCCACCAGCGCTTCGGGAGCGTCGGTGATCCGGGCCACCGTGGATCCGCAGGTGGTCAAGGAGGTGCGAGCGGCGATGCCGGTCGTGTCGAGTCGACGCCTTGGTCGAGGGTGATGGGTGCCCGGAGCGGGACTCGAACCCGCACGCCACTAAGGACAACGGATTTTGAGTCCGTCGCGTCTGCCGATTCCGCCATCCGGGCCAGACCGAGATGATACCCGCCGCCCTTGGTGGGCTCGGGACTCTTGAGGTGATCGAGACCTGGATCGCTCCCTGCCGGCTGGCGAGTCCGGTGTCCTCATCGCGCCATGACCATCGGGAGCGCCGCATCGGCTTCGTCCGCATCCGGTGCAGCGAGGGAGAGGGGTTTGGGGAGATCGCCGCCATGGACGAGGTGGTTGGGCAGGATCCGACCCTCGGTGCCGTGCTCGATGGGATCGAGCACCAGTGGGCACCTCGGCTCTTCGAGGCGGCGAGAGCTCGTGGGGGAGCATGCCCGCCCAGCCATGCGGTCGCTGTGCTGGGGGGATCCTCTGCCGTGGATCGCCAAGCGGCGGCAGCGATCGAGATGGCGCTCCTCGACGCCGAGCTGCGCGGCGCTGGGCTCTCGCTCGCCCAGTGGCTCGAGGTCAGCGAGCCAGCGGTGCCCTACGGCGCACTGCTCGGGATCCCCGGGGATCACCAGGTCGCGCCATACGTGGAGCGGGCCCTCAGCCTGTTCGAGCGTGGAGCGACCCGTCTGAGGATGAAGGTCGATCCGACCTGGTCCGCGGCACCCGTGCGGGCGCTCCGGGACGCCGCGCCAGACGCTCTGCTGCAGGCGGACGCCAATGGGAGCCTGTCAGGCCCGGAGGGCTGGGCGTGCCTCGAGGCCCTCGACGCGCTCGGTCTCGCCTGCGTCGAGGAGCCGCTCGGCACCTCTGACCTCGCCGCCTATGCGGTGGCGTCAGCATCGCTCGCGACGCCGCTCTGCCTCGACGAGTCGCTCACCAGCCCGAGGGTGGTGCGTGACGCGCTGCGCTACGAGGCGTGCGGCGTGCTGTGCATCAAGCCCGGTCGGCTCGGCGGCGTGCGGGCGGCGCTCCGATCGCTCGAGGACGCCGTGGCGGGCGGCGTGGATGGCTTCATCGGCGGGATGTTCGAGGCGGGGCTCGGCCGCTCGGTGCTCGGCGTGCTCGCGTCCCACCCTGGTGCCACCCTCGTCAGCGACGTCGCAGGGGCGTCCACCTACCTCGCCGAGGACCCCTGCGGCCAGGAGGCCCCGATCGGGCGAGCCCAGCCCCTGCACCGCGGCGGCGGGGTGGGTCCGTGGCCGGACCTCGGGAAGCTCGATGCCCGGTGGGAGGTGTCGGCCTCCGCCCTCTAGGATGGGGAGGTGCGCCAGTCTGTGCTGCGAAGGAAGCTCCAGGACCTCCAGGTGAGGATCGTGGCGCTGCGCGCCGAGATCGAGGTGCTCGATGAGCAGATCGCAGTCGCGGACGAGGAGGTCTCAGACCTGAGGGTCCGGGCATTGGTCAGCGAGACCCCCTTGGCAGCCAAGGAGCACGCCGAGGCGTCGCGCCACGCAGACCTGGCCCACCGAGCGCGACGGTCGTCCATCGAGAGCCTCAAAGGGCTCGAGCTGGAGCGGGACCGCCTGATCGAGCAGCTGGTGGTGGAGGTCTGATGGAACGCGCTCCGCGGGTGGTCATCGCTGACGACGAGGCCATCATCCGCCTCGACCTCAAGGAGATCCTGGAGGAAGCAGGCTATGACGTCGTCGGCGAGACCGGTAGGGGTGACGAGGCGATCAGCCTGGTTGCGGCCCACCAGCCCGACCTCGCGATCCTCGACATCAAGATGCCAGGCGTCGATGGGATCACCGCGGCGAGGGCCATCCTCGCCGAGCAGCGGACCGCGGTCCTGTTGCTGACGGCGTTCAGCCAGCGCGACCTGATCCAGGATGCGCGAGAAGCGGGCGTCGCTGCATACCTTGTCAAGCCTTTCCGTCGCGCTGAGCTCATCCCGGCCATCGAGGGCGTGCTGGCTCGTGCGCAGGAGGATCGGGTCATCGACGCCGACCTGGGTGCCGATGCGCCCGGAGCATCGGAGGACAAGATCGAGACGCGTCGCCTGGTGGACCAGGCCAAGCAGGTCCTCATGGATCGGGATGGCGTCAGCGAGGAGGAAGCCTTCGCCTCCATTCAGCAGGCTGCCATGCAATCGCGGACACGGATGCGAGACATCGCCGCAGGCATCATCGACCCGCCGACCTCGACGCACTGATGCCGACCGCCACGGGGAAGGAGGGCGAGCTCTTCCTCCTCGATGGGATGTCCTTGGCTTTCCGGGCGTACTTCGCCCTACCGCCGGACCTCGCGACGTCTGACGGCTTGGTGACCAATGCGGTCCACGGGTTCACCAACATGCTGCTCAGCATCGTCCGGGATCATCGGCCGGGGGCGCTGGCTGTGGCCTTCGACCTCCCGGGAGGCACGTTCCGGGATGCCATGGTGGAGGACTACAAGGGAGGGAGGGCCGAGACGCCTCCGGACCTGCTGCCGCAGTTCGACATGATCCGCGACCTGGTCCGTACCCTCGGGATCCCGTTGGTCAGCTGTCCGTCGTTCGAGGCGGACGATGTCCTCGCCACCTTGGCGACGCGGTCGCGCGACGAGCGGCGCCCCGTCGTCGTGGTCACCGGTGACCGAGACTGCTTCCAGCTGGTCGAGGATCCCTTTGTCCGCGTGCTGTACAACAAGCGGGGCGTGAGCGACTACCACCTCTACGACGAGGCGGGCATCATCGACCGCACCGGGATCGAGCCACAGCGCTACCCCATGCTCGCAGCGATGCGCGGCGACTCCTCCGACAACCTCCCGGGCGTCCCCGGAGTGGGGGAGAAGACGGCGGCGAAGATGCTGACGTCCTTCGGGGACCTCGATGGCATCTATGCCCACCTCGACGAGCTGACGCCGAAGCTGCGGGAGAACATGGCGGCGAACGAGGCGCTGGCGCGCAGCAACTTCGCGGTCATGACCCTGGTGCGCGACGTGCCACTCGACGTCGACCCGCTCGACCTCGAGATGGGCGGCTGGCATCGGGCGGACGTCCAAGAGCTCTTCGATCGCCTTGAGATGCGTGGGGCATGGCGACGCGTGGCCGACATGCTCGACTCGGGCCTGCTCGGTCCAGGCATCGACGGGTCCTCGGGTGTCGAGTTCTCCACGGTCATGCCGGACCGGGTCGAAACCCAGGAGCTCGTCGTCACGCTGGCGGGGAGCGATCGGGTGCCGTCGATCGTCGCCGCATGCGGCGCGGGGGTGCACGCTGCGGTCCTGAGCGATGACGCCACCGAGATGGCCCTCGTGCTTCCTGGCGCCGCCGAGGTGGCGGTGATCACGGCTCCTTCGGAGGCATGGACGGAGGTGCTGCTCGGTGCCGCTGCGATCCGCTCTGACGACGCCAAGCGGATCCTGCGCCAGACGCTGGCCGCCGGTGGGAACCCGGTGGTCCCTGACGGGGACGTGGGCATCGCTGGCTATCTGATCGATGCCTCGACCGGGGAGTATGACCTCGCGACGATGGCGCGCCATCACCTCGCTGCCGTCGACACGTCTGACCTCGGTGCGAGCGGACAGCTCTCCCTCGATGCCCGACCAGGAGACGAGGTGCTCGCGCTCTCGGCGGTGGTGGTGGATCGGCTGGTGTCCGCCCTCGAGCCGAAGCTGAGCGAGCTCGGGCTCATGGACCTCTACCGGCAGGTCGAGCTCCCCCTGGTCCGGGTGCTGGCGAGGATGGAGGATCGCGGCATCGCTGTCGACGTCGACGAGCTCAGGGCGATCGCCGAGGACCTCCAGAGCAGGGTCGGTGAGCTCGAGCAACGGGTGCAGGACCTCGCAGGGCATCCGTTCAAGGTCAACTCCACCCAGCAGCTGCGCGAGGTGCTGTTCGAGGAACTCGGCCTGACCCCAGGGAAGAAGACCAAGACCGGGTACTCGACCAACGCCGCCGTCCTCGAGGGGCTACGCGGCGAGCACCCCATCATCGAGGCGATCCTCGAGTATCGCGAGATCGAGAAGCTGCGGTCGACCTATGGGGAGTCGCTGCTCGCCGAGGTGTCGTCGGATGGACGCATCCATGCCACGTTCCGCCAGACCGTGGCACGGACGGGGAGGTTGAGCTCCGAGCAGCCCAACCTCCACAACATCCCTGTTCGCACACAGGAGGGCCGGCGGTTCCGGAAGGCCTTCGTCCCGACCACGGGGTGGTCCCTGCTCGCCGCCGACTACGACCAGGTGGAGCTGCGGGTCATCGCCCACCTCTCAGGTGATCCCGGGTTGCTCGCGGCGTTCTCGTCAGGCGAGGACATCCATCGTTCGATCGCTGCCAACGTCTACAGCATCGACCCGGAGGCGGTCTCCCACGAGCAACGTGAGCGGGCCAAGATGGTGTCGTACGGGCTTGCCTATGGCATGGAGGCCTTCGGCCTGGCACAGCGGCTCGGAGGCAACGTTGCGGAGGCCCGAGAGATCATGGACCGGTACTTCGCGGCGTTCCCCGGCCTCCGGGCCTACATGGACCGAGCGGTCGCCGAGGCGAAGGAAACGCTGCAGACGAGGACGGAGCTCGGCCGGATCCGGCCGCTGCGCGATCTGGCCGCGGCCAACGGTGCGGTCAGGGCAGCGGCGGAGCGGCAGGCCATGAATGCTGGCATCCAGGGCCTTGCCGCAGACATCTTCAAGGTGGCACTGGTGCGCCTGGACGACCGGCTCGAGCGCGAGCGCCTCGAGGCGCGCATCGTCCTGCAGGTCCACGACGAGGTGCTCGTGGAGGCGCCGCCCGACGAGCGAGAGCAGGTCGAGTCCGCGACGCTCGAGGAACTGATGGGGGCGGCGTCGTTGGCGGTGCCGCTCAAGGTGTCCCTCGCCTGGGGCGAGAGCTGGGCGGACGCAAAGGGCTGAGGTGTGCGGACGGGTGATAGCCTGTCATTCCCGGTCTGCGCTGGAGGCCGGGACCTGTCCACGAGCAGATCCCAGCGCGATCACCCCAGGACGTGAGCTGCATGGCTGACCTGTTCTCCCCCCTCTCCACCGAGGCGATGGGTACCTTCGACGCCGAAGGCAACTACATCCCTCGCACCATCGTCGAGGACGACCTTGGAGCGCCCGAGCTCGACAACGCGATGGTCACTTCGATCATCGAGTTCGAGGATGGCGACCTCGTCAAGGGTTCGGTCGTGAAGATCGACCGCGATGAGGTGCTCCTCGACATCGGCTACAAGTCGGAGGGCGTCATCCCCGTCCGGGAGCTCTCCATCCGCAACGACGTCGATCCCTCCGAGATCGTCTCGCTGGGTGAGGCCGTCGAGGCCCTCGTCCTCCAGAAGGAGGACAAGGAAGGTCGCCTCATCCTGTCGAAGAAGCGCGCCCAGTACGAGCGAGCGTGGACGGACATCGAGAAGATCAAGGACGAGGACGGCATCGTCAGCGGTCCGGTCATCGAGGTCGTCAAGGGCGGCCTCATCGTCGACATCGGGCTCCGCGGCTTCCTGCCGGCCTCGCTCGTCGAGCTGCGCCGTGTGCGCGAGCTGCAGCCCTACGTCGGCCAGAACATCGAAGCCAAGATCATCGAGCTCGACCGCAACCGCAACAACGTCGTGCTGTCGCGACGCGCATGGCTCGAGGAGACGCAGAAGGAGCAGCGCGGCGACTTCCTCAACAACCTCAAGCCCGGAGAGCGTCGCAAGGGCGTGATCTCGTCTGTCGTGAACTTCGGAGCGTTCGTCGACCTTGGTGGCATGGACGGGCTCATCCACGTGTCCGAGCTCAGTTGGAAGCACGTCGAGCACCCCTCATCGGTCGTGACCGTCGGTGACGAGGTGGAGGTCGAGGTCCTCGACGTGGACCTCGACAAGGAGCGAATCAGCCTGTCGCTCAAGAACACCCAGGCCGACCCGTGGCAGGAGTTCGCTGACAGCCACCAGGAAGGCCAGCTCGTCTACGGGCGCATCACCAAGCTGGTCCCGTTCGGTGCCTTCGTCCAGGTGGGCGACGGGATCGAGGGTCTCGTGCACATCTCGGAGATGGCCGCGCACCACGTCGACCTTCCCGAGCAGGTCGTGGCTCCAGGTGAGGAGCTCTGGGTCAAGATCATCGAGATCGACCTCCAGCGTCGCCGGATCAGCCTGTCGATCAAGCAGGCTGCCGACGGTGGCGAGGTGTCCGAGGAGTACCGCGAGGCCTTCGGCGAGCACGCCTATGACGAAGAGGGCAACTACATCGGCTTCGACTACTCCGAGTCGGAGTTCACGCCCGAGACCGAGGCGCAGGCTGCGTGGGCGGACTACGCCGCTGAGGCACAAGCCGGCGCTCCGGTCGAGGCCGAAGCTGCCGCACCGGTCGAGGTGGCCGACGTGGCTGAGGAGTCCGCTCCAGAGGCGTGACCGACTGCAGTGCTCAGCAAGAAGGCCCCGTCACCCTGAGGTGACGGGGCCTTCTTGCTGTCTGCGGTGCGCCCGTAGTGGCGTGCCTTCCGGCCGCAGGACCTAGGGCCGCAGCGTAGGGAAGTGGCAGGCCACCTGGTGCCGTGGGGCGATCTCGCGAAGCTCCGGCACCTCGAGGGCACACTGCTCTTGGGCCTTGGGGCAGCGTGTCCTGAAGCGGCAGCCAGACGGGGGGTTGATCGGGCTGGGCGGCTCTCCGGTGAGGGTGACGTGCGCCGTCGCCTTCTCCGGGTCGGGCTCGACGACGGCAGTCAACAGTGCCTGGGTGTAGGGGTGTGCTGGCAGCGCATAGAGATCGTCCGAGGGTGCGACTTCGCAGAGCCGCCCCAAGTACATCACGGCAACCCGGTCGCTCACGTTCTTCACGACGGCGAGGTCGTGGGCGATGAACACCAAGGTGAGGCCGTACTTGGCCTTGAGGTCCTCCACGAGGTTGAGGATCTGTGCCTGGACGGAGACGTCGAGCGCCGAGACCATCTCGTCGCAGATCAGCACCTTGGGCTTCATCACCAGCGCTCGGGCGATGCTGATCCGCTGGCACTGACCGCCAGAGAACTCGCGTGGGAAGCGGTCGCCTGCGACGTCTGGGTCGAGGCCGACGGCCTCGAGCATCTCTCGCACCGTCGCGACCCGCTGGTCGCCAGTCTCGGTGCCCCAGATGTCGAGTGGCTCAGCAACGATGTCCTTGACCCGGCGTCGTGGGTTGAGCGACGAGACGGGGTCCTGGAAGATCATCTGGATCGATGTGCGGGCCCGACGGAGGTCGTTGCGGCGGAGTCCAGTGAGCGCCGTCCCGGCGACAGAGACCTCGCCGGACGTCGGCTCCTCGATGCGGACGATGGCCCGCCCGGTGGTCGACTTGCCGCATCCAGACTCGCCGACGAGGCCGAGGGTCTCGCCCTCGTAGACGTCGAAGGAGATGCCGGCGACGGCTTGGACCACCTGGCGTCCCTTCTTGAAGTCGACGGTGAGGTCCTTGACGCTCAGCAGGGGCGTGGGCTCGGGGGCCATCAGTTCTCTCCCTTAGAGGTGGTGACCGATCCGGCGTGGCCGGTCTGGAGGGGGTTCCAGCACGCGAACAGGTGCGTGGGGTCCTCCGGTGCAGTTCGGAGCGGTGGCGCCTCGGTGCGGCACTGGTCGGTCGCATAGGTGCACCGAGGAGCGAATGCGCAGCCGGTTGGTGGGTTGATCAGGTCAGGTGGCCGACCGTCGATGGCGGTGAGTCGCGTGTGGCTCGGGTCGGAGATCCGAGGGGTGGATCGCAGGAGGGCCTGCGTGTAGGGCATGGCCATGCTGGCGAAGAGACGCTTGGTGCTGGCCATCTCCACGATGTGGCCTGCGTACATCACCGCGATCCGGTCGGTCCGGGTGGCGACGACCCCGAGATCGTGGGTCACCAGGATCACGGCCATGTGCCGCTCCGCCTGGAGCGAGGACAGCAGGTCGAGGATCTGTGCCTGCACCGTCACATCGAGGCCGGTCGTGGGCTCGTCCGCCAGCAGGAGGCGAGGCGAGCATGCGAGGGCGATGGCGATCGTGACGCGCTGGCGCATGCCGCCGGAGAGCTGGAACGGATAGGCCCGCACGCGCTCGGCCGGGGAGGGGATCCCGACCTGGCCGAGCAGCGAGATCGCGGTGGCCTTGGCCTCAGCCTTGTCCATCGACGTGTGGAGCCGAAGGGACTCGGTGATCTGGCGCTGGATGCGGACCACCGGGTTGAGCGACGTCATGGGGTCCTGGAAGACCATGGCGATCTTGGCTCCCCAGATGTCGCGGAGGACAGCATCCTCGGCACCGACGATCTCGGTGCCCTCGAAGAGGATCGACCCCGTCTGGGTGGTCTTGGACCGCGGGAGGAGCCCCATGATCGATCGTGAGAGCACAGTCTTCCCAGAGCCCGACTCGCCCACGATGCCGAGGGTCTCGCCGCGTCCGAGCTCCAACGACACCCCATCGACGGCGGTGAGATCCCCACGCGGCGTGCTGAACGTGGTCCGGAGGTCCTTCACCGTCAACAGGGGCCCCGAGAGCTCCTCGGTCGTGGGGAAGTCGGTGGTCGACTGTTCGGTGCTCACAGCTTGGACTCCTGGACGTCGAAGGACTGGCGGAGGACATCGCCCACGAGGTTGAGCGCGATCAGGAAGAGGAACATGGCCATGGAGGGGAAGAGGGCGAGCCACGGGTTGTCGCTGAGATACGTCCTCGACTCGTTGATCATGTTGCCCCACGAGGCCGTGGGTGCCGGGACGCTGAGTCCGAGGAAGGCGAGGGCGCCTTCGAGGATGATCACCGTCGCCACGCCGATGAGGAAGTAGGAGATGATCGTCGGAAGGACGTTGGGGAGGAGCTCCCGGGTCAGGATCCGGGTGTCGGTGGCACCTTGCGCCTTCGCTGCGGTGACGAACTCGCGGGTAGCATAGGACAGCGTCGCAGCACGGACGACTCGGTAGACGAGCGGGGTGCTGGCGATGCCGACGATGATGGTGATCTTCCAGATGTCGTGACCCCAGAACGCGACGATGGCGATCACGGCCACGAGGGCAGGGAAGGCCAACATCACGTAGGAGGCAGCCGAAACCAAGGTGTCGACGGCACCCCGACGGTACGCGGCGATCATCCCGAGGGTCCCTCCGAGGCCCATGCCGATGGCCATCGCCCCGAAGCCGACGATGAGCGACACGCGCGCTCCGTAGATCACCCGGCTCAAGATGTCGCGCCCAAGATCATCGGTGCCAAAGGGATGGCTCCACGACGGAGACGAGTTGATCAAGGCGAAGTTGCCATTGTTGGGGTCATCGAGGCCGATCCATGACGCCACGATGGCCAAGAGGAACACCAGTCCAATCCAGATGATCGAGATCCAGAAGATCTTGCCAAGTGCGGACTTCTCCTTGGGCGCCGCTGGTGTTCCAGCGAGGCTCTCAGAGGTGGGTGCTGCGTCGGTGGTGCTACTCACGGGCAATCCTCGGGTCGACGATGGTGAACAGGAAGTCGATGATGAAGTTCAGCACCACGACCACCACGGCCACGAAGAGGGTGATGCCCTGCACGGCGAGGTAGTCGACCTGCTGGATGGAGTTGACCAGGGCATACCCGAGCCCGGGGATCGCCAAGAGGAACTCGACGACGAAGGCACCAGCCACCAGGCCACCGATGTTGAGGCCTGCGGCGGCGAGGAGCGACAGCGACGACGGCCGCAGTGCGTGGCGCCACATGATGTAGCGGTTCGAGAGGCCCTTCGAGCGCGCCATCACGATGAACTCCTCCTGGAGGGTGGTGATGAGGTCACCTCGCAGCAGGCGGAAGTAGATCACCACCGAGCCGATGGCAAGGACGAGGCTCGGCAGGATCATCGTGTGCAGGTTGCTGATCGGGTTCTGCGTGAACGGCACGTAGCTCCCGGGCCCGGGGAACACGTGGAAGTGGATGGAGAAGATCAACACGGCGAAGACGATGATGATGAATGGCGGGAGCGCCAGCATCGCGAAGCTCGTCGTGGTCGAGACTCGGTCGAGGAGCCCATTGGGCTTCTTCGCCGAGGCGATCGCGAGGGGGATGGCCACGCCGAGGGCCACGATCTGCGAGATCACGATGAGCTCGAGATCGATCGGGAAGGCGTTGGCCAGCGTGCTCGTCACGGTCTGGTGCGTGATGAACGACTGCCCGAGGTTGCCATGGAGCACGTTGCCGAGCCAGAGGAAGTACTGGGTCCAGATGGGCTTGTTGAGCCCGAGCTGCTGCATGAGCACGGCGCGGTTGTGGGCCGTGTCGTTGGGGCCAAGGATGGTCGTGGTCGGGTCACCGGGGAGCAGGTGCACCAGCATGAAGATCCCCAGGGACACGAGGAACAGGATGCCCACGAGGGCGAGCAGCCTCTTGAGCAAGAACTTCGCCATGGATTGCGGCCCCCCTAGACAACGTGCGGTGGTTGGATAGTAGGACATGAGAGGCGTGTTGGCACTCTCGGTGGCAGATTCATCCCGGCCTCGGCCACGGCATCGGTAACATCCTCCACGTGACCCACGAGATCCCTGCTGTCGATCCGTCGAGCACGGGTCGGTGGTCCGCGTGGCGAGAGCCGGGCATCGCACCGTTCGGGGGGGTGACTGCCGTCATCGGGGCGTCGGTGTTCGGCCTCGTGGTCATCGTCGGCATCTGGCTCCGTTTCGCAGCGACGTCGCTGCTGTGGCTCGACGAGGCACTCTCGGTGAACATCGCCAAGCTGCCCTTGTCGCAGATCCCGACGGCGCTCAGGCGCGACGGTGCTCCGCCGCTCTATTACGTGCTGCTCCACTTCTGGATCAGCCTGTTCGGCGGATCAGACGTCGCCGTCCGCTCGCTCTCGGGCGCGTGCTCGCTCGTGGCACTGATCGGGCTCTTCTTCCTCGTGCGGCGGATCTGGGGGTCCGAGGCGGCATTCATCGCCACCGGGATCTTCGCCGCATCGGCCTTCGCCACCTACTACGCCACCGAGGCGCGGATGTACGCACTCGTGATGCTCTTGGTCGTCGGGCTCGGATGGACGGTGGCGCTGCTCGCCGAGCGAGCGACGATCTGGCGTGCCGCGGGGCTCTGGGCGGTCGCCACGGCGCTGCTGTACACCCACTATTGGAGCCTCTTCCTGTTCGGCGCCTTGGGTGCGTGGTTCGTCCTCATGGCGCTCGCGGGTGGAACGGTCCGCCGCTGTGGGCTCTTCGGGCTCGCTGGACTCGTCGCGGCGGCGGTGAGTTTCCTTCCTTGGTTGAGCATCTTCTCGTTCCAGTCCGCCCACACGGGAACGCCATGGGCCAAGCCTCCGGACCTGCAGATCGTGCTGACGGGGATCCTGCACTTCTACGACAGCCAAGGTGCGCTGCCCACTGCCGCGGGACCGAGCCTCTCGCTGCTCGAGCTGATGACCGTGGCATTGGTCGTGCTGGCGGTGTTCGGCATCCCGAAGGGCCGACGACGGATCGTGATGGACTTGGCGGGTCGGCCCAAGGGTCGGTTCCTGGCGTGGATGGTCTTCGGGACCTTGGCACTCGGGATCGTTGGTGCGCACCTATCGAAGAGCACCTTCGTTCCTCGCTACGCGTCGGTGATCTTCGTCCCGCTCGTCGTGCTCATGGCGGTCGGCTCGCAAGCCATCGGCTCCCGCTGGGTGCGCCTCGGCGTGGTGATCGCGCTGGCAGGCGGGCTCCTGACCCAAGGCCTCGAGTGGAGGACGACGCAGCGCTCTCAGGCGGGACAGGTGGTTGCCGTCTTGACGGCCCAGGCCAAGCCGGGCGACTTCGTCCTGTTCTGCCCCGACCAGCTCGGCCCTGCGGTGATGCGCGAGCTGCCTGCGTCCACGAGGTTGAAGGCGCTGTCCTATCCGCGGCTTGATGATCCGAGGTACATCAACTGGGTGGACTACCTCGCAGCGATCAAGGCGATGACGCCGGCTCGCTTCGTCAAGGACATCGCCCACCGGGTGCATGGTCACAGCGTCTGGCTGGTGTGGTCCACCGGCTACGGCCCCTACCAGAGCACCTGCTCGTTCGTGGCGTCGACCTTCTTGAACAAGCCCGGATGGGGCGGGCACCAGTGGGTGAACGCGCATCCGTACGTGTACTTCCAATCGATGAACCTCACGCAGTTCAATCCACCGTCCCCTCCCGTGCGTCGCACGCTGAAGGTGACGTCTCGGTGACTGCTGCGCCGGGGCGCAGCTCGCTCGGCGAGTCGCTCCGTGCGACGGCGCCGGCGTGGCTGGCGTCGCGTGCCATCGTCCTCGTGGCCTACCTGGTTGCCAGCCAGGCGATCGACCGAGGCTGGATCCATCGGGCGACGGCGAAGGGGCGCGTCCAGCAAGGCCTCTTGGGCTGGGACGCTGGGTGGTACCGGGCAGTGGCGACGCGGGGCTACGGGTCGCTCGGACGGGAATCCACGAGATTCTTCCCGCTCTGGCCCGAGCTCGTGCGGAGCCTCCACCTCCTGGGCGTGCCGGTGACCTGGGCGCTGGTGGGGGGAGCGAGCCTGCTGTGGTGGGCGGCACTGGTCGCGGTCGACCAGCTGGGCGTCTCGCTCGGGATGGACGCGCGACGACGGACGACCACGATCTGGCTCCTGTGCCTCGTTCCCGGTGCGGTGGCGACGGTGTTCGCCTACTCCGAGCCACTGCTCGTGCTCCTCGTGGCAGTGGTGCTGGCGCTGCTCTACCGAACCAAGGGGAGGACGGCGGGCTCTCCCGCGACGTGGCTGCTGATCGCGGCGCTTGGCATCGCGATCGGGCTGACCCGACCGGTCGGGGTGCTCGTCGCTGCTCCGGTCGCCGTGGAGGCATGGCGCCGCCGGGGGAGGGGCCTGACCCTGGCGACCCAAGTCCTCGCTGCAGTCGGTCCCCTCGTCGGGATCGGCGGCTACCTGCTGTGGGTGCGCCACCAGTTCGGGGACGCCCTGCTGCCCTTGCGCGTGCAGACGGAAGCGGGACACCACGGCGCGCTGACCAACCCGATCTCTGGGCTCGTCCACGGCTTCGAGATGGCGGCACAGGGCCACCTCAGCGCGGTGATGCACCTTCCGTGGGTGGCCCTCGCACTCGTGGCGCTCGTTGCCGGGGCTCGGAAGGTCCCCTGGTCGGCGACGCTCTATGGGGGGCTCGTCGTGGGCCTCGCCCTTGCGGGCCAGAACCTCGACAGCTTCGAGCGGTACCTCCTGGCTGCACCGACGCTGTTCTTCGTCGCCGCGGGGTGGCTCGGACGTCGGTGGCTTCGCGTCAGCGCCCTGTTGGCCCTGGCCGCTGGGCTCCTGGGGACCAGCGTGCTGGTCTTCGCCGACTGTCTCGTCCCGTGAGCGGGTTCCCCTCGGGCGCAGGACCTCGGCACTAAGGTCTCCTCGGACGTCATCAGCGAGGATTCACCTATGGACCGCCCCCAAGATCTACCTATCGCAATCATCGGTGCCGGGCCCGCAGGCCTGACGGCTGCCTATGAGCTGGTCAAGCGTGGCGACCGAGTGATCGTCTTCGAGGCCGACAGCGTGGTCGGCGGGATCAGCCGCACCGTGGAGCGGGACGGCTGGCGCTTTGACATCGGAGGGCATCGGTTCTTCACCAAGGTGCAGCCCGTCGAGGACCTGTGGCACGAGATCCTTCCCGACGAGGACTTCCTGCTGCGGCCTCGCATGAGCAGGATCTTCTACGACGGCAAGTACTACGACTATCCCCTCAAGGCGTCGAACGCACTTCGCAACATGGGCATCATCGAGGCGATCCGCAGCGTGCTCTCGTACGCGTGGGCGCAGATCCGCCCCCCGAAGGACCAGTCGAACTACGAGAACTGGCTCGTCGCTCGCTTCGGGTGGCGGCTGTATCGCCGATTCTTCAAGACGTACACCGAGAAGGTCTGGGGAGTCCCGGTCAAGGACATGCCAGCAGACTGGGCTGCACAGCGGGTCAAGGGCCTGTCGTTGGGCAACGCGATCATCAACGCCCTGACGCCGAAGCGGAAGCAGACGGACATCACGAGCCTCATCGAGGAGTTCCAGTACCCCAAGTACGGGCCCGGGATGATGTGGGAGCGTTGCCAGCAGCTCGTAGAGGCCGCGGGAGGGACCGTGGCGATGAAGACGCGCGTCACTGCCATCAACATCGCCGACGGTGCCGCTCGCTCGGTCACGGTCGTCGGCCCTGATGGCGTCGAGGTCGAGCACGAGGTGTCGCACGTGATCTCCACCATGCCGATGAACCACCTCGTGCGGTCGTTCACCCCGGCTCCACCTGCACCGATCTTGGCGGCGGGCAAGGACCTGCACTACCGGGACTTCCTGACCGTGGCCTTGGTGGTGCCGGAGGACAAGGGGTTCCCGGACAACTGGATCTACATCCATGCCTCGGAGGTCGAGGTCGGTCGCATCCAGAACTTCGGCTCGTGGTCGCCGTTCATGGTCAAGGACGGACGCACATGCCTCGGGCTCGAGTACTTCGTGTTCGAGGATGACCACATCTGGTCCATGGCCGACGAGGACCTCATCGCCCTTGGCTCCCGGGAGCTCGAGCAGCTCGGGCTCGTCAACGCCGAGGACGTCGAGATGGGCTACGTCATGCGCATCCCGAAGGCGTATCCCTACTACGACTTCGAATACAAGGACAACGTGGCGACCATCTGTGAGTGGATCGACACCGATGCGCCGAACGTGCACCTCGTGGGGCGCAACGGCATGCACAAGTACAACAACCAGGATCACTCCATGTACACGGCGATGCTGACGGTGGAGAACCTCCACGGGGCGAACCACGACATCTGGGCGGTCAACGTCGAGGAGGAGTACCACGAGACCGCGGCGGGCTCGTCAGGAGGCACGGGACGCGACGCGCCGGTGCTGCCCCGACGCGATGCCTCCTCTGGTCGATAGCGACCTTGGTGAGGGCAGCGGGCCGTGGCCGCGACTGAGGCAGGAGGTCCGGAGCCGTCCGGGGAGGACGATCGCGAGTCGTCCGAGCACCGCTCGGCGATGGAAGCGCTCGAGGCCGCCGCCGAGGGCGTCGTCGGCAGCGTCGCACTGTCGCCGGCGGGACCGGTGCCCGCACTCGGAGCAGAGCTGCTGCTCCCCGATGGTGCGAGCGAGGGCTCGGTCGGTGCGGACACGGTGCGGGCGGGGATCGTCCAGGCCGGTCCGCTGGCGATCGCCGGCGTGTTCGCCAACGGCATCAACGTCATCGTCACGATCCTGGTGGCACGAGCCCTGACCACGAGGGGCTACGGGCTGTTGAACCAGTTGACGGGCATCTTCCTCATCATCTCGATGCCGGGTTCGGCGATCATCGTTGCCATCGTTCGACGGGTGACCATGTGGACGACCGCCGGCGACGCACACCGGGTGCGCGATTGGGCCCGCCGACTCCACACCCAGGGCACGCTCGTCACGGCAGCCTTCTTCGTCGTCATGGTGATCTTGGGGCAGTGGATCGCCGCCCTGCTCAACCAGCCCAATGAGGTCGGCGTGGTGGCCATCGTCGGGGCGGGTGCCGTGTGGATCCTGCTCTCCCTCGATCGCGGGCTGCTCCAAGCCCACCGGGACTATCGGACGCTGGCGATCAACCTCGTCGTCGAGGGCACCGCGCGCACCGTCGGGATCCTCGGCTTCGTGGCGCTCGGCACTGGTGCCTCCGGGATCGCCGTCGGCGTCTTGCTCGCCGAGGTGGTGACGGCGGTGCAGGCACGTGTCGCCGCTGATCGGGCGTGGGACCATGAACGCCTGGACGGCACCTCCTCCACTCCCGTGCGGCGGGTTGGGACCGGACTCCTCCACCCGCTCACGAGCCTGCGAACCTGGCTGCGGCATCTGCGTCGCGACGACCACATGGTGGCCCCTCGGGCCCTGAAGGTCGAGATGGCCACCGATCTGTTCATCGCACTGAGCACGCTCGCCATGCTGGCCCTCCTCCAGAACGTGGACGTGATCGTCCTGGGTCGGGACAATGCGGGGATGAGCGGCTCTTATGCGGCGGTCTCGGTGGCGTCGAAGGCCATCGTGTACGGAGCGGTGGTGCTCGGGAGCTACCTCCTGCCAGAGGCGGCCATCCGGTGGCGAGAGGGGGGACATGCCCTTCGGCAGACTGCGGTCGCCCTGCTGCTGCTCGGGGTGCCAGCCACGATCCTGCTGGTCATCTCGGAGTTCTTCCCATCGTTCCTCCTTCGCATGGTCTTCTCTCCCCGCTACCTCGGTGCCGAGGCCGCCTTCGCTCCGCTGGTGGCGGCCATGGTCTGCCTCAGCTTCACGGTCATCCTCACGATGTACCTGCTGGCGATCGGCTGGCGCTGGATCTCGTTGGTGCTGGTCGTGGGAGCGCTGGCCACCACCATGGCCGTGATCGGAGCCCATGGCAGCCCCGTCGGGACCGCACGCAACGATCTTCTCGTGCAGGCGTCGCTGCTGCTCGTGGTGGTCGTGGCGTTCGGTCTGCTGCATCGCCGTCCGAGGGCTCCGATCACGCCCTGATCGGGACCGGCCCGAGTACGATCGGCGTTTCACCTGAGCACTGAGGGACGACGCAGGACCGTGACCGACGCCCAAGACCGCGAGCGACCCGAGGACCGGTTCGTGAGCACTGGCCCCGCACGCCTCGCCGAGATCGCTGGGGCTGCCGGCATCGAGCGCGTCCACCTGGTGGCATGGCGGGACCTCGATGACCCTGAGGCAGGAGGGTCTGAGCTTCACGCCCATGAGGTGGCCAAGCGGTGGGCCGCTGCCGGGATCACCGTGACGCAGCGCACGTCGGGCATCGCCGGGCAGGGTCGTACGGTGCGGCGGTCGGGGTATGTCGTTGAGCGTCGCAGCGGGCGCTACGGCGTGTTCCCCTCGGTCATCAGCGGCGGGCTGTCCAGCCGATCAGAGCCCGGATCGGCGCTCGTCGAGATCTGGAACGGGATGCCGTTCTTCAGTCCGCTCTGGTTCCGTGGCCCCCGACTCACGGTGCTGCACCACGTGCATGACGAGATGTGGCAGATGACCCTCCCGGGGCTGCTCGGGAGGATCGGCGACTCCATCGAGCGACGGGTGGCGCCGCCCTTCTACCGGCGCGAGCGCATCGTCACGCTGTCGAACTCCTCGCGCGATGAGATCGTGGAGCGCCTGCGGCTCTCTCTAGACCGGG
>Ga0007854_10000364_pt1 | contig 29654 bp, 14 predicted proteins | sample CryBogCBH12Aug08_FD_60382 | JGI IMG/M metagenome (GOLD analysis project Ga0007854, IMG submission 60382) | Freshwater microbial communities from Crystal Bog, Wisconsin, USA - CBH12Aug08 | ecosystem: Environmental > Aquatic > Freshwater > Lake | place: Crystal Bog, Wisconsin, USA | collected... | reverse complement strand
CGGCGACGATCTACTTTTAGCATTTCACTTCAATAACAAAACACCCGTGAGCGAGAACACCCCACCCGAGAATACGCCCGTTTCACCAGCAAGCGGGGAACCCGTTAAACTCCCACCCCTCAAGCTGCCTCCCAAGCCGGTTCCCGTAGGTTCTTCCGGCGTTTCGGGAACGCCGCCGATGCCTCCCTCGTCACTCCGTCCCCCTTCGTCTCTGAAGCCTCCAGGCTCACTTTCGACGCCACCCGTCGCTCCTAGTGCTCCTCCTGCTTCCCCTCTTCCGATTCCTCCCGCGAGTGTCCTTAAGCCAGAGCCGGTTCAGCAACCCGCCCCTGCCAAACCGATGCCCCAGGCGACTATCAAGCTTCAGACTGCGCCTGTTCCTGCCGCAGCGGGCAGGACAGTTTCACCCTCTGCGTTGCCTGTCGCTACTTCGATCGAAAAAATAGGTGAAAAGACTGCGCCGGTTGTTGCGCCCTCGGAGCCAGAGACCGATGAAGAAGATTCCGCAGGAAGCGAGATTCCAATGCCATTCATACTCGCAGCTGCCGCCATTACCCTCGTGGCTTTCGGTATTCAACTTTGGACCTTCCTTTCCTAAAGGGGAGGACAACAATAATCTCCTATGGCATCCGAACACGTTCGTGAATTAACCGATGCGGATTTTGAACAGACAGTAGCCTCGTCACCCGTTTTGTTGGTCGATTTCTGGGCACCGTGGTGTGGCCCCTGCCGCATGATTGCCCCTGTGATAGAGGAAATTGCAACTGAACTCTCGGGCAAGGTGACCGTTGCCAAGGTGAATGTGGATGTCGCTTCTGGAGTTGCTGGTACCCACCGGATCACCGCCATTCCAACATTGATGATTTTCAAGAATGGTGCCTTGGTGGAGAGGATGACCGGTATGACATCCAAGTCCGCCCTGCTAGAAAAACTTCAGGCGACAGTTTAGCTTCTCCCCGCCAGACTCGTTAACAAGACCAGCTTGACGGAAGATGCCGCCACACCCCGATCCCTGGGGTATTCTATGCCCGCAGAATGGGACGACCATGAGGCGACTTGGATATCCTGGCCTTCCAAGGATGGGCAGAGTTTCCCGGACAGTTATGAGAGGGTAATACCTACCTTGGTCTCGATGGCTGTTGCCATTGCCGAGTCTGAGATTCTCCGCATCAATGTTTCGAGCCCAATACAGGAGAGGGAGATCCGCGCACTTCTTTCTCCTGTTGCCCCGATGGATAGGGTGGAGTTTTTTGACAATCCGACAAATGAGCCCTGGTGTCGTGACCATGGGCCGATTTTTGTGAAAAGGAACATCGAGCCCCGCCTGGCTGTCAATGATTTCGGATACAATGCATGGGGAGGGAAGTATCCTCCATTTGATGCCGACGATGTGATTCCGACAAGGATCGCACGCCATTTTGCCCTACCTCTCTTTGACCCTGGTTTCATCCTTGAGGGGGGATCCGTAGATCCGAATGGGGCAGGGGATCTCCTGACTACGGAATCCTGCCTGCTCAACGTGAACAGGAATCCCAGCATGACCAGGGATGCGATTGAGAGGGGATTGAGGGACTATCTAGGGGTCGACGGCATACTCTGGCTCGGTGATGGAATTGAAGGGGACGACACCGATGGTCATGTTGATGACATCACCAGATTTGTCGCCCGTTCGGTTGTAGTCACCGTGGTGGAGCCCGATCGTGCCGATCTCAATCATCTCATATTGCATCAGAACGTGAATCGCCTCCGGGATATGAAGCTCTCCGATGGCACCTCATTGGATGTAGTGGAGATTCCGATGCCGCCTCGAATTGAACGGGAAGGGCTACGGCTCCCAGCCAGTCATGCCAATTTCTATATCGCCAACGCCTCGGTTCTCCTTCCTGCTTTTGGTGGAACTTCCGACCAAGTTGCAACTTCGATCCTCGGATCTCTGTTTCCGAGTCGCAAAATCATTCCCATTGACTGTCGGGAACTGATTTGGGGCCTAGGTGCCTTTCATTGCCTCACCCAACAGCAACCATCGACAAATTCCACCAATGTCGGGACAGACCCATTGTCCTGATGCATTGAATTCGTCGCTGCAGAAGGCTTGCAAAAGAGAGCCAGTCCGTCTGTTGTGATGTACTAATTTTATGAACAACGCACTCCTCCAACTCGCCGCTCGCGATGCCCGTGGGCTCGCCATAGACGCTGTTTCCGCATGCAAGTCGGGCCATCTGGGACTTCCTCTCGGCTCGGCTGACATAGGAGCCGTTCTCTTCGGAGAGGCTCTTCGACTAGATCCCTCTCACCCACGCTGGATTAACCGCGACCGGTTTATACTCTCAGCAGGTCACGGGAGCATGTTCCTTTATGCATGGCTTCATCTCTCCGGCTTTGATCTCCCTCTCGACCAAATCAAGAAATTTCGTTCCCTTCACAGCATCACACCTGGGCATCCGGAGTTTGGTGAAACCCCTGGAGTCGAGGCGACGACGGGACCATTGGGACAAGGAGTGGCGAATGCAGTCGGTTATGCAATGTCGCAGAAGATGGCAGCAGCCCGATTCAATACACCGCAGCATACGATTTTTGATAATCATGTCGTTTGTCTGGCGGGTGACGGGTGTCTGCAAGAGGGCGTTTCCGGTGAGGCTTCATCACTGGCTGGCCATCTTGGTCTCGACAATCTCATACTCTTTTTTGACGCCAACAACGTGACTCTTGATGCGATGCTCAACGTCAGTCAGAGCGAGGACGTTGCTGCACGCTACAACGCTTACGGATGGGACGTGCAGGAGATCGATGGGCACAATCTTGACGCCATTCTGGCAGCTTACACTCATGCGAAGAACGTGAAGGGCAAGCCGCATCTCATTATGTGCCGCACTATGATCGGCAAGGGTATCCCTCAGGTTGAGGGAACCAGCAAAGCCCACGGTGAGTCCGGGGTGAAATTTGCCGACGAAGCCCGTAAGAGCCTGGGCCTCCCGGAGGAGAAATTTTTCGTCGCCCCGGAAGTCACGGCTTACTTCGCAGATCTCAAGGCCAAGCGTGCAAAAGCCTATGCTGCGTGGGAGAAGAACTACAATGCATGGCGCTCCGACAATGTGGAACTCGCCGCCCTGCTTGAAGGGGGCATTGGACACAAGGTTCCTGACATTCTTGCAGCTATCCCGGTTTTCAAATCCGACGAAACCATAGCCACACGTAAGGCTGGCAGCATCGTTCTGCAGCCGATCTCCAAGGCCCTGCCTCTCCTTGTAAGTGGAAGTGCCGATCTTTTCGGTTCCACCCTTAACTATATTGAGGGGGGCGGTGACTTCACCAAAGAGAACAACGAGGGCAGGAACATCCGCTTCGGGATCCGAGAGCATGCAATGTGTGCAATCATGAACGGTTATTCCTACGATGGAATCTTCCGCATCTGCGGCGCGACATTTCTGGTTTTCAGCGATTACGGCCGCCCTTCGATACGTGTTGCGGCTCTTTCAAAACTCCCGAACACCTACATCTTCACTCATGACTCCGTGGCTGTCGGTGAGGATGGGCCCACACACGAACCGGTGGAGACCGTCGCGGCCTTGCGCGCCATTCCAGGTCTCGACGTCATACGTCCGGCCGACCCCGAAGAGACGGCAGGTGCCTTTGCAGCTGCCCTTGAACATACAGACGGACCGACACTTCTTTCCCTCAGTCGTCAAAATGTTCCGAATCTATCGGATATCCCCGTCGAGTTACGCCGCAAGGGAGTTTCCAGGGGCGGCTACATCGCTCGCAAGGAAACTACACCCTTGGAAGTCATCATTCTCTCCTGCGGCAGCGAGCTGAGTCTCGCGTTGGAGGCAGCAAAAAAATTGGGAACTGGCATCCGCGTTGTCTCCATGCCTTGCATGGAGCGTTTCGAGCGTCAGAATGCCGCCTACCGTGAGGAAGTTCTTCCCTTGGCTTGCCGCAAGCGCGTCTCGATAGAGGCGGGAATTTCCGAACCATGGTTCCGCTTTGTCGGCCTCGACGGAAGAACGGTAGCTATCGACCGTTTCGGTCTCAGTGCCCCCGGTCCCACGGTTCTCAAAGAGCTTGGCATGACGGTTGATAACATCGTCAACGCCGTACATTCCCTATAAGTCCCCCGCTCGAGTAATTACAACTTTTGCGTAAGCCGCAGGGATGACTTCCTGCGGATAGCTGCTATCCTCATCTAGTGTCTGCATCCACGGGTTGGTTCAACTTCAGCCTTGCCGACTTTCAGTATGCTTTCCTGAGCATACTGCTTGAGGGCATGCCTTTTCTTCTAGGAGGAGCCATTCTTTCTGGGCTTCTTGAGGAATTTCTCCCGCAGTCGCTCATGACGCGGCTCTTGCCAAAAAACCCCCGTATTGCGGTCGTGGCTAGCGGGTTTCTTGGTGTTCTCTTTCCTGTTTGTGAATGCGGCATCGTGCCCGTCGTCAGACGCTTGATGAGCAAGGGATTGCCGGTTTCCTGTGGGATAACCTACATGCTTGCTGCACCTATCGTAAATCCGCTCGTGATCGTAAGTACCTTGGCTGCATTCCGCGGTCAGGGTGCCATCGAAATGGCTGCCCTCAGGTTTACGCTCGGAATATCTGTGGCCATTTTTGCCGGATGGGTGACGAGTTTTCTCGCGCCTGCCTCCCTGCTTCGTTCCGGATTCTCATCTCCAGATGTGGGAGACCACCATCACGATGGCAACGAGGGCTGGTCGCTTCTCGACCGCCTCCAGAACGCTGCAGCTGTGGCCACGCGTGATTTCTTGGATGTTGCAGTCTATTTCGTCATCGGAGCCGGAGCGGCATCGTTCTTCAGCACCGCGGTGAACCAGGAAATCATCCTTCCTCTTGCAACCCATCCGCCGCTAGCTATCGCCTCACTGATGGGACTAGCCACAGTTCTCTCGGTATGCAGCACAACGGATGCATTCATCGCGGCCACACTCACGACATTTCCCATGGCCGCCAAGCTGGCATTCCTTGTCTACGGCCCGATGCTGGATTTCAAACTAATCTTCCTCTACAGCGCCGCGTTTTCGAAACGCTTCATCATCTTCCTAGCCGTGGGGCTCTTTCTTGCAATCTGGCTTCTCTGCTGGCGCCTTTCCATACTGAACCTCGGATGGTAATGAATTTTTCACCTGCTGTAAAAAACCTACGTGATGCATTCCTGCTTCTTCTCTGGGGTGCATTCGTCCTCTGGATTGCAGCCACCGGAAGGCTGTCAACCTATCTGCATCCCACCCTCCAGCCATTCACCATTGCTGCCGGTGTTTTTCTGTTAATTCTATCCCTTTTTGCCTTCCGTAAGATCTTCGGGGCGTCTGGTGAATGCTGCCATGATCATGAACACCTGCATGAACATGGTCATCATGAGGAAAATGAATGTTGCTCTCCATGTCATCACGAAGTGGCGCACTGCTGTGAAGGGGATAATGAACATGAGGGCCATGATCACGGGGACGCACCCGTTGCCGCCGCCCCCCTGCTTTTCAAAACTCTTCTTCTGCTTCTCCCTTTGCTGATCGTCCTCCTTGGGGAGGGAACCCGTTTCAGCGTGACGACAGTCAAGAATCGCGGTGTTGTGCAAAACATTAACAATCTCCCGTCGGCAAAGCCGTCAACGGGAACACCCCCAACTGAAACGCAGGCACAGCCCGAAGCTCGGCATCAGGCGACACCTTCCGGACCTATGCCTGCTCAGGTCATTGATCTGCTCTATGCAGTCCAGATGCCTTCCTACAGGGAGGATTTCGAGGGAAAGCAAATAGAATTAATCGGTCAGTATGTTCCGATGACTACCGAAAATCCCAAGGGGGATCGGTTTCAGGCAATCAGGCTCTTCATCACATGCTGTGCTGCAGATGCAAGGCCTGTCGGCGTGACCGTCCAGTATCCGAAACCACTGCATGTTCCTGAGATGGGATGGGTAAAGATCATAGGAATACCGAAATTTCCGCTTGAGGGGGGGCGTCGCACGGCGATTCTTGAGGCAAGCAAGGTGGATGAATGTCCCGCTCCCAGTGAACCGTTTGTCTATTAGAAGATAGCAGCCGTTCATAACGGCCAGGAAACGGAGGAAATCAATGACTTCGTGGAATCCCGACCACGGGCAGGTTTCGATACCGTCCGGCCAGATCGAGACCGTAGCCCACAACAAATCTGTCAGGAATCTCGAAGGCAACATAGTCGGCGCTGAACCCGACCGCCGATTCCTTCCGGAGGAAGATGCAAGTACGAACCGAGCGAGCTCCTGATTCCAGAAGCTTTTCCCTAAGGACCGTCAGGGTTTGGCCGGTATCCAGAATATCATCAACAAGTAGAAGATCACGGTCCCGAACAGTGCTGGGGATCCCCCATGGAAGATGGACGGTTCCGGAACTTACCGTGGAATTCCCGTAGCTTGAGGCTTTAACTGGAAGGAGAACCTGGGGAAGGGGGATTGCCCTCATCAGGTCGGCTGCAAAGATCATTCCTCCGTCGAGAACTGGCATGATAACTGGCTCAAGTCCACGTAAGGAGGCGCCGATTTCAACACCGAGTTCCATGATGCGCTTTGCGATGACATGTTGATCAAGTAGGATTTCTGCAAGAGACGCGCAAGTATTGTCATCTTCCATGGGGAACTTTGGATTATTATTCTTAGTCATCGTACGATTCGAGATTGCCAACTGTGCGAAGTCCATGCTTGGAAAGCTCAAATAGTTCCATAGAAATGGGCATTGGTGAGATCAGTTTGTCGTCGTGGATGGTCTGAAGGGTATCTTGAATGCGGTTTGCAAGCTTCGGGAAGACGTAGATTTTGTTTCGTGCGGGGATGACGATCAGGAGTTCCGGCCCGAAAACGGCGCTGAATCGCTCGAGAAATCCTGGAAGCAGTATGCAGGAAGCGACGAGAGGGCTGTCCGCAGTGATGACTGCCATCTGGATAATGCCCCGACTGTCGCGGATCATGGCCGGGTCAACCGTAGCCAGTAGATATGAAGAACGCTCACGCGCTTCCCTAAGAAAATGATCCCATTCCCCGGGGGATAGGTTTTTTTTGACCGGGGTGATCCAGCCCTCCTTGTCGAGAAGGGCTGGATAAATGATGGTGTGCTTGGAACCTGGCAAAAAACGGAATACAGGCGGACGCTCAAAGGAGGCGCCCAGAAGGAGAGCGGGATCGCCCTGGTCCGTCATAGTGGCGGCAGTGGCCGCACTTAGCAGCAGCAGGGAGGTTCCCGAGAGGAACAGACGGAAAAGGGGTTGCGACAACCGCTGGTGTTTCCCGGGCTTCGTGCGTAGAAGAGGAGCCGTCATGATTACTTTTGTTGAAGGGACCTTGGAAGAGTTGCTGCCGACCATGATCGTCGTCAATGCCGGCGGCATCGGCTACCAGATTCTTATCCCGTTATCGAGTTACAACAAGCTTCCCACGCCTGGGTCCCGCCTCAGGATGCTCACGCATCACCACGTCCGCGAGGACGCCCATATCCTCTATGGATTTTCTTCGCCCGAGGAACGTGATCTTTTCCGCCTCCTTCTTGCCCATGTTTCCGGCGTAGGGCCTAAGCTGGCGCTTGCGATCCTCAGCGGCATGTCGGTGGATGAGTTCAAGGGTGCGGTGGTCACTTCTGATATAGCTGCAATCTCTAAGATTTCCGGTGTCGGAAAGAAGACCGCCGAGCGGGTCGTGCTGGAACTCAAGGATAGGCTCGGAGTTGCTGCTGAATGGGAGGCGGCTAGCCGTAAGAACATACCCACCGGGATCGAACGCCATCTTCATGACGCCGTTCTGGCGCTCATTTCCTTGGGCTACAAACAGGTGGATGCCCACAAGTCCGTCAGGACTGTTCTGCCAAAACTCTCTTCCGAAAGCTCCGTGGAGGATGTCGTGAGGGAATCGCTCAAGCATCTTCTCTCGTGAATCAAGAGGCGACAACGCAGCACGCAGCTATTCCCTTTGAGCAACTCAAGGGGGCGGTTCCTGAAGGAGGGCTTTTTTCAGGCAAGGAGTGGCGATGGTCCCCGAGTCCCTACCGTCTGCCATCCCATTTAGCCGGCGAACTCGAGTCGATGGGTTATCGCCTTCACCAGTTTGCGGAGGCTTGCGACTTGCTTTACCGCCAGAGCGCAGAGGGACGCCAACCGGCATGGATTGCCGCACTTTTGGATCTCGGAAAGCCCCCGAAAATCGTGGAGCTTGGAAGGGATGCTCGTTTCCGAGGCCAGATTGCGCACGTGATCCGGCCGGATCTCGTAATCACAGAGGAAGGGTTCTCCGTGTGTGAACTGGACCAAATTCCCGGTGGCATCGGCTTGACCGCCTGGCTAAATGAGACCTATTCCGGTTTTGGTTTTGATGTTCTTGGTGGGGCAACCGGAATGTTGGAAGGATTCTCGTCGGTTCTGCCTTCCGGGGAGATCGTTGTGTCTGATGAGTCAGCAACATATCGTCCAGAAATGGAGTGGCTGGCTGCCCGTCTCTCCCAATGGAGTGGGAGACCGGACTGGAGGGTGCTCGATGCCGAAAACCGTGAAGCCTGGCGCGGGAACATCTATCGATTCTTTGAACTTTTCGAACTCGATCAGGTGCCGTGTTCGGAAGGGATTTTCCGAGATGCAGTTGAGGGTAATGTGAAGGTGACTCCCCCTCCCAAGGCGCAACTTGAGGAAAAGCTCTGGATGGCGCTCTTCTGGATGCCCCCTCTCAAGGAGTTCTGGATTAGGCAACTTGGGGAGAGGGGAGTTCAGGCGCTCCAGAAATGGTTTCCCTACACTTGGATTCTCGATCCGACACCACTCCCGCCCAACGCAGTTTATCCGCGATTGGAGATCCAGAACTGGAACGCCATGGCTGGATTTAGTCAAAAATCCCGCGAACTGGTCATCAAGATCAGTGGTTTTGACGGACGGGCGTGGGGATCGAAGGGTGTGAAGCTTGGATCAGATCTTTCGCGGAAAGACTGGGAGGAGGCCATTCGACTCGCTCTTGCTGAATTTCCGCATCATCCCCATATCCTTCAAGTCTTCCGTCATTCTATTCTGACCGATCAACCTTATTACCGTGACACGGGGGAGATACTAACCATGAAGGGTCGAGTGCGACTCAGTCCCTACTTTTTTATTGGAGAATCTAAGCCAACGCTTGGCGGGGTGCTTGCCACCGTCTGTCCGGCAGAGAAAAAGCTCCTCCATGGCATGACTGAGGCTGTAATGATTCCTGCGATGATTGGTTGAGTGTCTGTGGCTGATTTTAACTTCGCTTGTGCCAGCCACCTTGCAGTTGACACTTACCCTTGATTTGGGTTTCCTTCCGACAAGGTAATGGATTTCTACCTGATTCGCACAACGCGGGTCGAATCGCTCCGCAGTCGATGAGGCTGATGGGCTGATGATTCCTACCTGAAAAGGAGGAGGAATGCTTTCAACAACTCTTAATAACCCGGACAAAATCCAGCCGATATTATATCTGGAGGGAAAAAACTGATGTGGGGCTACATTGCAGTAATGATCATTGGAGCGTTCGGTTGTGCCGGTCGCATGTGGCTTTCTACCTTTTTCTCTGAAAAATATGGGCCGACATTTCCTGTCGGCACACTGGCTGTCAATATTTCCGGGTGTTTGCTCATCGGCCTATTCGCCGCGATAACACGTCCCGATGGCGGACTTTTAGTCCATCCTATCGTTCGACAGGCGGTCATGATTGGATTCTTGGGAGGGTATACTACATTTTCGTCTTTCGGTTTGCAGACCGTTGCACTGCTAAATGACGGGGAGGTATGGTATGCTACACTGAATGTGGTGCTTTCCGTCGTCCTGTGTCTCCTCGCAGTTTGGATCGGGCAAATTATAGGCGTTCAAATTGTCCGGGGATGAATCAGAATCGTTCTGGATTGATCCACCATTACCCCATTTATGGAACTTCCTGAAAACGCCGTTCTACTAAGAATTTTTATCGGAGAATCCGACCGGTTCAATCACCTGCCGCTCTATGAGGCGATTGTTCTGAAGGCCAGGGAACTTCATATGGCCGGGGCGACCGTTCTTCGCGGCCCACTCGGATTCGGCGCCAGCAGTCGCATTCACACGGCAAAAATCCTGCAGCTCTCCATGGATCTCCCATTCGTTATCGAGATCATCGACACGGAGGAAAAGATCAACGCTTTCCTGCCGCTTCTTGATGAAATGATGGACGGGGGGTTGGTAACTTTGGAAAAGGCTAGGGTTATCCGTTACAGCCACAGGCAGAAGGAAACTCCTCCCTGAGAAATCTGACTCATCTAGCTGGGAAGGAAGTGGCTTTAGAGGAGGTGCTTATACAATTGTCAGGAGAAGCACGTCGATTATCTAAAGCCTGAAGATCAAGGAGTCAGGACAGAAGGGAAGCGGCCTCGGAGGAGGCAGATGACGATTGTTCCAATTTTTTTAGAAGTTGAAGTTCTTCGAACCTGGTTTCCGAATCATCGATGAAAGGTTTGGGGTGATGGATGAGATGTTCAAGCATCCGGTTCCAGTGTTCCTCACCACGGAGGATCTCAATCTCAATCCGCAGGTAGCGTATGGGCAGGTCCTGATTGAGGAGTCTCGGCATGCGCACGGCATCCTTCTCAGTGGTGAGGATGCATGAGACATCGCGGCGGGCGCACCGCTTGATGAATCGATCCATCTCGCGTTTGGAATAACGGTGATGGTCTGCGTAGCTCTGGGTCAGTTCAAGTGAGACTCCCAGGCGGCGCAGTCCCCGTTCGAAGCTTTCGGGAGAAGCGATGGAAGAGAGGGATCCTGCCCGGAGTCCTTGAAGGGATGAAAGGGGGAGGGTTTCACCGGATGAGAAATCCTGAAGTTCGACGGGTCGATGTCGGCATTCGATGATGGGTGCCGTGCGATTGTATCGCCTGATCCTGGCGTGAAGCTCAGAAAGATCGCTGCCGTCGCATTTTGTTATTAGAATATGCGTGGCGCGGCGGAGTTGTTCCGGAGGTTCGCGCAGCGTTCCGCGTGGAAGGAGATGTTCGTTACCAAACGGTGCCTCCTTGTCAATGAGGACGAGATCAAAGCGCCGGTGCAGACGTATGTATTGGAGGCCGTCGTCAAGGAGAAGCAGATTGCAGCCAAGTTCCGAGACGGCATGGCGACCGCAGCGGACGCGGTCCTTGTCGACCACGACCGCGACGCCACGGAGATTTTTCGCCAGCATGAATGGCTCGTCGCCGGCAGTTTTGGAATCTAGAAGGATGGCACCTCCTTCCGATACGACACGTACCTTCGGGAGGTCGCCTGTAGCCGCCTTTCTGCGGACGCTCTTATAGCCTCTGCTGAGAATGGCAACTTTTCTTCCTCTTGCAGCCAGATCCCGGGCAAGCTTCTCCACAACCGGTGTCTTGCCCGTTCCTCCCACGGTCAGATTGCCAATACTGACAACAGGACAGCCGATCCGGTGGCGACGAATCAGATTTGACCCGTATAACCGTATCCGCGAGGAAATGATCGCAAGATAAAGGTAGGAAACACCTTTCAAGAGAGCTCGAAACAACCCGGCTCGTTTTCCGGCACGGCGTTCTAAGATGACATCAACTGCAAACTGCTCAAGACTGTCCAGGAGTCTTCGCATCAAGTCGCAGCGAGGTGAGCCCCACTGTTATCGGCGTGGCAGACTATGACTTTGGAGAGCTTAGGGGCGCTTCTTTTCATTGCGAGGGAGATTCTGGAGGCTGATTTTTGGTCGGGAGCCAGGCAGCAGATGGTGGAACCGGAGCCACTTAGCCAGCCTCCAAATGCCCCCGCGTTTTCCCCGGCTGCCACCACATCATAGAGAAACGGCACCAGCTTGGATCGTTGAGGCTGATGAAGCCGGTCCCCGAATGATCCCCTAAGAAGATCATACTTCTTTGTTGCAAACGCCGCAGCAATGACGGCCGCATCGGCCGCATTGGCGGCCGCGTCGGGAGTGGTGATAAATCGAGGCAGTGCCTTGCGGGCCTCAGGAGTGGCAACCTCGAAATTCGGAATGAGAAGGACGAAGTAGAGCCCTAGGGAGACAGGATAACGGAGGGGGGCGTGGTGCGCGCGCGAGATCGTGTAGCCACCGAACATGGCCGGGGCGGCATTGTCAGGATGTCCCTCGAGTTCCGAGCAGAGTCTGAAAAGTCCGAGCCGTGAGAGGGGGCTTCCCGAGAGATGATTGAGCCCGATGAGGGTTCCGAGTCGCACCGTCACGCTGCTGCCAAGCCCGCGGGCTTGCGGGACACTCCCACTGATTTTCCAAGAGAAAGGAATTGGTGAAAGTCCGCTGCCATGAAAGAAGCTTTCCGCCGTAGTCTCTACCATCTCTGGAAGTGGACGGGAGGGTTTCTTCAGGGACACAGTTACAAGATTGGAAATACCAAGAGCTAAGCCGAATGAATCGAACCCTGGGCCTAGGTTTGATGTTGTTCCTGGGATGGAAACTACGGCGGACATGGGGGGACTCTTTTTAGTTTTTTTCATGACTGACAGGATAATCCTGACCGTTGGTGGGGGATTGAAATCCGGCGATTCCAAGTTGTTAGAATATCATTCCGCCATTTGACCTGACAAAAAAAGGAAGTGTTTGGCATGTGCAAGAATTGGCGCCGCACAGAATATTCGTTACGACAATTTACAAATCCGTGATGGGGGTAGCAAGTTTGAGTTTCAATGGAGGTTGAGTGCCTTTTCAGCCTAAATACAAAAAGTTGTAGACGCCATTTCGTCCTGAGGTTGAAAACTATCAGGCACTTGCTTAATATCCCCGCCAAACACAATCTCTAGCTCGATTCAGGGCGGAGAAATTCCCCACCTCCCCCATTGAAAAGAATCCCATCAATCCTAGTGTCATTGGTTCTTGGTTGCTCGTTTCTGTCTGCCATCCAACTGGAAGCCGCGTCTGATCCCTCACAGTTATCCCGCGTGATAAAAGGACCTGCTGAATGGGTTAATCCTCTCATTGATACGGTAAAGTCGCGATGGATCTTCTTTTCCTCGGCCTGCCGTCCCTTCGGAATGGTCAATCTTAGTCCTGACACGAATCCCAAGGGCGACTGGCATGCCGGCTATATCTACACTACCCCCACCATTAGCTGCTTTAGTCACATTCATGCTTGGCAGTTGGCCGGCCTCCCCGTCATGCCGGTTACGGGTGACGTGAATGGACAAGTTGGCATGGATGGATACAAGTCAGATTTTTCTCATGAGGATGAGGTCGTCCATCCCGGTTATCACAAAGTGGTCCTGAAACGATACGGCATTACGGTTGAACTCACATCAACGGAACGGGTCGGATTCCACCGTTATCATTTCCCTCCGGGTGAGAAGGAGCGGGTGATCATCGACACGGCCTTCACGCTGATGGAGTGCAACATGATCGCCTCCGAAGGCCAGCCCACCGCCGACGGGGCGGGAGTGGATGGATCCTTCACCATGAGCCCCACCATTCGCCGGCCAAAACCACTCACGGTTTACTACGCCATCCGTTTCAATCGTCCCTTCACTACGTTCGGCGGCTGGAAGGACAAAAACCTTCTTCCCGCCAACCCCGCAAAAGTTTCAGGACCAAAAGCCGGCATGTTCGTGGATTTCGCTCCATCGGCTGATCCCCTGCTGATGAAGGTGGCTATTTCCTACACCAGTCAGGAGGGGGCTCTCCGCAATCTTGCTGCCGAACTGCCAGCCTGGGATTTTGATAGCATTGTTCGTCAATCAACCGAAGCCTGGAACAACACCCTAGGGCGAATTGAGGTTGGGGGAGGCACAGATGCAGAGAAAGTGAAATTCTACACTGACCTTTGGCATGCCCTTCTGGGACGCCGCATTATCAGTGATGTCGATTTCAAGTATCCTGACAATACCGGTCCGACCGCGAGAATCCGTGAGGTGACCCCATCCGCAGACGGTACACGCTTTCCCCATTACAATTTCGACGCACTATGGGGCGCGCAATGGTCTCTCGACATTCTCTGGCCCCTCGCATGGCCGGAAATCATGGACGGCTTCTGCCAGACAATGGTCGACATGTACCGAGACGGTGGAATGATTCCCCGTGGTCCGACGGGTGGAAACTATAGCTTCGTCATGATCGGCGATACCGCTACTCCTCTCTTCGCAGCGGCCTACAGCCAGGGCATCCGATCATGGGATGTGAAAAAAGCCTATGAGGGGCTTCGCAAGAATGCATTTCCGGGGGGAATCCGAGACCACGCCGGGTATGAGTTTGGGACCAACGCAACCGGCGGCGGCATCTCTTACTACATTGATCGTGGCTATGTGCCCGAAGGGATCCCTGGAAAAGGCATGCACAGGGACGGTGCCTCGATGACTATCGAGTACGCCTATGAGGACTGGTGCCTTAGCCAGCTCGCCACTGCCCTTGGCAAAAAGGAGGACGCCGCCCTCTTCCTGACCCGTTCACAGAGTTACCGTAATCTTTGGAACAAGGATGTCGGATGGTTGTGCCCCCGCACGTTGGACGGGGGATGGTTGCCCGGTTTTAACCCCACAGGGAAGGGGCGTGCGGCAGAAGGTTTCACTGAGGCAAACTCGGCAATCTACACTTACTTTACCCCCCACGATCCCCAGGGACTGTTCGGACTTTTCGGGGGCAATGCAAAGTTCATTGAACGACTCAACGAACAGTTTTTGAAAGCTCAACCCAGCAATTTTACTATGAGGAAAGCAAAAGAGTGCTGGCTTGATTACGGCAATGAACCAAGTTTTGAAATGGCGGGATGGTTCAACTTGGCGGGAGCTCCCTGGCTCTCACAGCAATGGACGCGTAAGGTTCATGAGGCGGCGCTAAGTGACATAACGCCCTTTGGGGGATATGCATGGGACGACGAAGATCAGGGGATGATGGGATCGCTTAGTGCCCTGATGGCCATGGGGTTGTTTTCGATGGACGGGTGCGCAGCCATAAACCCCTCTTATGAAATTACTGCCCCACTCTTTGATCGGATTGTCATCCACCTCAACCCTAAATACGCCAAGGGGAAGACCTTTGAAATCATCACCAGAAACAACTCTCCGGCGAACTCATTCATCCAGTCTGCCCGGTTGAATGGCAAACCGTGGAACTCCTTCCAACTGCCTCACGACGCCGTGCTAAATGGAGGGGTACTTGAACTTGATCTTGGTCCGCATCCCAACAAATCGTGGGGGATAGCGCATGCTCAAGGTCTCTAGGGAAAAGCTAATCTCCCCCCCCTAACAAGTGGTCATGAGCATGGCTACGAGGCCACAGGCATTTATCTCCCCCTTTTTTCTTTGTTCCCCCCCCATTTTGCTTGCGCCGTGAACGGGATTGGCGGAATTTTTGTCATAGATATAGACCCATTACGACCCGACCAAATATGTCCATAAATTTCTCACAAAGAAAAACTTAAGATAAACACCCCAGACAACCCCCCCATGTCAAACAAGGCAAAAGCCAAATCAGGGTTTTCCGCCCTCATCAGGTGTGTGGGTTCTTATGAGTTGTCGTTTGTTGCTGGTATTGCACTTCTGTTTTTAAGCCTCTTCCCTGTCCCCTCCTCGCACGCGGCAAACAGCACTTGGACCGGAAGTTCCGGCACCACCAACATGAGTAACTCCGCTGACTGGGGAGGCACCATTCCAGCAAGTGGCAACGCATGGATTTTCACCAGTGCCAATGCTTCCGCATCCACGACCCTGAGCAACGACTTCGTGGCCAACTTCAATGTAGGTGGCTTTACGTTTAACTCCGGCTCTCTTGCCTTTGTAATCAACGGCAATCCCATCAACCTCTCCGGCAATATCGTCAATAACAGTACCAGTCTCGAGACTTTCGGCACAGCCTTTGCCCTCCAGCAGGCCACCACGTTCACCACCTTGAGCGGTGGCGGCAATCTCACCTTCAACGGCATTATTTCAGGAAGCTACGGCCTGACCATTAGCGGGAGCGGCACAACGATTTTTGCCGCTGCCAATTCTTACACTGGGAATACTATGCTCACGAACAGCGGCGCGATCAGCAACAACATGCTGAAAGTAACCAACGGCGGTGTCATTAACACGACCAATGGCATGCTTACCGTCGGTCAGGGCATTTTGGCGTTGGGCGGCACCGGTCAAATCACGGTTCAAGACTTGGTTGTTACAAACGGCAACACGACAAACACGACAAATTCTGCTTTCAGCTTTGCGGGGGGCACGTTGACCACTTCCAACTCCGCCAATGCAACGGCTTCCTACCTCAATACCGCCACGAACCTGACCTCGTACTCTGTTATCAACGGCACATGGAACATGTACGGGGGAACCAACTTCATGGTCACCACTGCGACCGGAACCAACAAAGGAACAGTTGTCCTCATAGGCAACGGGGTGAATAACGCGGAGGTTGTGGTGAATACCAACGCCGTCTGGGTTCTAGGACTCACTACAAGCGGCCTTTCCACCAACGGTCCAAACAACAACCAGATACAGATTGGCACTAATGCTTCCACCAACAGCGAATTGCTGGTCAACGGGGGAAATGTCACCAATGTCTTTGAAATCATCATGGGACTCAGTTCTGCCACCGTCTCTAACTCTCAACTAGTCATTACCAACGGCGGACAAGTCAGCGTGTTAAGCAGCAATAACAACGGAGGGGTGGGGCTCCAGATATATGGCACGGCCAGCAGCGTCACGATCGGGGGAACTAACTCGTCCGGAAGCAACTCGATCCTGAATGTGGACTTGGGACGCATTCAATTTGGCACCTCTCTGGCCAGCGTCACTGCCGGTGACACGATAACAATTGGAGCTGGTGGCGTTGTCACAAACGCGAACTTCTTTGCATATGGCACGAACACCACTCTAACCCTTACCAATGGAGGTCTCTGGGGCATGAGCAATGCGGGACAGGGAGGTGCCGCACTCGGTCGTGGAGGGCAAAACAACAGCTTGTACATAGGTAGTTCCACGTCGACGAACTCTGTGTGGAACGTTAATGGAAATGTCTACATTGGTGGGAACAACGCGAACTCGACCAACAACCTTCTTCAGATCGATCAGGGTGGCGTCATGACCAACATCACCTCTCTGTATGTCGGCGGACAAAGTGTATCTAGCAACCTCGATACCAATGAAGTAGGGAACAGATTTGTGGTTACCAATGGCGGCATTGCTTCCAACAGCGCTGCCGCCACGGTCTATATAGGGGTTTACAGCAACGACAACAGTAACTCAATCATCGTTGCTGGTACCAATTCCACCAATGGCGCAGGTTCAATCTGGAATGCGGACAGCGCGAATATAGTGATCGCCTACAACGTAAACACTTATAATTACACCATTACCAACACCGGAGTTACAAGCACCTACACCACCACGGTCTACCAACCCAACCTCATCAACGACACACTTAATGTTCTCAATGGCGGCATTCTGACCAACCTTGGAACTGTCACGATCGGCGGCACCAACGGCAGCAATTCGTTCAACATCTATGGCGGCACCGCCTATGCGAATGCAGTCAACCTTGGAACCACTAATACGGTCACCAACGCACCGCAGAACGGGTCGAATGTTCCAACCGTCACCACCAACACCTACACCAATTACGGAGTGTTGAACTTCAGTAACAACGGCTCGACCAATGGTGTACTCTTCGCCACCAACAGTGGCAACCTCATCTACGGAGCGGGCACGGTTTCTTTCAAGGGTAACGGCACGATTAATAACAACGGCTTCTCGGTCACGAACTCCGCAGTCAATGCTGGAATCGGCACGCTGACCGCTTCGGGCATCGGCAACCTCACACTTACCGCATCCAACAGCTATGGCGGGACTATCATAACCGGAGGCACACTTGTTGTTGGCAACAACAACGCGCTTGGAACTAACACCGGATCTCTCAACGTGGCGGGAGGCACTCTCAGTATCGGTTCCTACAACATCACCGAGGGGACAGTGAGTCTTGGTAATGGCACTATCTCTGGAAGCGGCACGCTGACAGGTAGCAGCTACAATGTGACCAATTCAAGCAACGCATCTATTTCCGCAAATCTGGCAGGAAGCGGCAACTTCACCAACGCCGGAACAGGCACCACCACACTCTCCGGTTCCTCTACACTCACCGGCAATACGGTGATTACCTCAGGCACCCTGATCGCTTCCGCTATTGGAAGCGGCACATTTTCCCTGAACAACGGATCCTTTGCTACCACATCGGGAAGTCCCACGCTGAGTGTTGGAGCCATGTCGATTCTCGGGTCAGGCACCATTTTCCTCACTAACGGGATCGCGACCAATTTCTACTCGGCAGGAGCTGTTAACATAAGCGGGAGCGGCAATCTGATTAACCTTACTGCTGCGGAAGCCCCGGGAAGCACAAATGTCATCATCACTGGTTCTACTCTTGCGGCTTCAGGCATCTCCCTCACGGGAAGCGCCGTTGCCAACCAGATCGTCGCCTTGGGTAGCAGCGTGATAGTCGGGCGCACCACCTACACCCTGACGAACGACTCAAGCACGCTCGATCTCGTCCTTGGCGGTGGGGCATGGAACCTCATCTGGGCGGGGGGGGGCAGCGGCAACTGGGATACGAACGTCGCCACCACCAACTGGTATTCTGCCAGCAACTCGGCATCAACAAACAACTTCTACTCAGCGGACAATGTCACATTCACCAATGCTGCGACAGTCAACGTGGACAGCGGGGCAATCACAGCCGGAACGATCAATGTCACAAACGATAGCGGAACGGTGACGCTCTATGGATCGGCCATTACGGGCACCGCCTTTACTAACAGCGGATTGGGTAACCTGATCATCTCCAACAATCTCTCCCTCGGTGGTGCCGCTTTCGTCAATCTTGGCTCTGGAAGCGTTGTGCTTGCTGGGGGATTTTCCAATGGTTCCATTCTTCAGAACGGCTCTGGAACTCTCGATCTTGGAGGCAACACCTACACCAATTCGGGAACCCCTATTACACTTTCACAGGGTACGATCCAGAATGGCACGATCACGAGCGGCAGCACATTTACTACGCTTACTAACGGTGTTGTCTCTGCCACGATCGCTGGAACCGGAGGACTCACGGAGAGTGGCTCTGGGACGTTGATTCTCACCGGCAGCAACTCGTATACGGGAACAACAACCTTAACCAACACGGCGACACTAGTTCTTGCCGGTTCCAATAACTACACGGGCGGAACAGTTATAGCAGGCGGCACACTTGTGGTGAGTAACAGCTTCGCTCTCGGGGCGAGTAACGGGAGCCTGGTCATTAATGCAGGAATTCTTACCAACGGCGGTTATAACATGACTGTCGGCAATTTCTCGGTCGGCGGTAGTGGTTCCATAATCGGTACAGGTACACTCATTGAAAGCGGAGGCATCGGCACCCTTTCAAGTGGTGCTACGATCACGTTGGCGCAACTCCTTGTTACCAACGGCAATACTGGATCCGGGATCACTTCATCCTTCAACTTTACCGGCGGCAGTCTGACCACCTCCAACGCACCCAATGCTGTTGCATCCACGATTCTCATCGCCTCCAATGCTAGCTACGCCATCAACGGCAGCTGGACCATGAACGGTGGGACCAACTTGATCTCCCCTGTCCAGACCAACGCCTCTGGGCCGGCTTCCAGCGTCTGGATCGGTAATGTTGTAAGTAACGTCACGGTAGCTCAGGTCACGGTGAACACTGGTGCGGTCTGGAGCCTCGGCACTAACCCCATCGCGACAAACAGCTCGGCTTCGACCAACGACATGGTTCTTCAAATTGGTGACGCAACTGCCTCCAGTAGCAACTCTTTAACGGTCAATGGAGGTGTGGTGACCAATGTCCAGCTGATCTTTGTTGGTGACAATGCCACGGCGAGTAGCAATAGCCTGGTTATCACTAACGGCGGACAGGTGTACGCTGGTTTCAGCGGCTCAGGGGGCACCAGTGTTATCAACTTTGCTGGAAATAACAGCACCGTGACGATTGCAGGTACCAACCCTTCCGGCGGCAACTCGATATTCTTCGGTGACGGCGGGCGAGTCAGTGTCGGTTCGGGGGCGGGACTTGGGTATACAAACGACAGTCTCACAGTTGGACAAGGCGGAGTTTTCACAAACGCTCAGATCTTCACTTACGGAAGTAACAGCAGCCTTATCATCACCAACGGTGGCCAGTGGTATGAGGCCGCTGGTGCATTTTTCGGACGCCAAGGAACCAACAGTTCTTCCTACATCGGAAGTTCGATACCAGGTTCCAATTCACTCTTTGTATTCCTTGGAACCGGAGGAGGAAACAGCTTCAACATTGCTGGCTTTAGCCCGAACTCCCTTTCTAACTCTGTGGTTGTAGGACAGGGAGGCATCGTTACCAACGTGTCCGGGTCACTTACTGTGGGAGGTCAAGCCTCTACAGACACCAACGAGGTCGGCAATACGCTTGTTATCACCAATGGAGGACAGTTCTACAGCACCGCCAACTCAGCAAATTATATCGGCTATTTCACCAACGATAACAGCAACTCGATTGTTGTTGCTGGGACGAATCCATCAGGAGCCAGCTCACTTTTGAATGCAAGCAACGGGAGCTTCTTTGTCGGTTATACTCCCGTCACATACACATTCACCATCACCAACAGCGGTGCCACCAACACCTTCACGAACTCACTCTACACCCAGACTACCAACAACTCGCTCAATGTCCTCACCGGTGGTGTGCTGACGAACGTCGGGACTGTCACAATCGGCGGTACCAACGGTAGCAACGCATTTAACATATACGGCGGATCCGCCTACGTGGTTGCCGTCAACTTAGGCACGACCAATACGGTTACCAATGCGCCGCAGAGCGGGTCGAATATTCCCATTATCACCACCAACACCTACACTAACTTCGGGTTGTTGAATTTCAGCAACAACGGAGTGCTCAATGCCACCACCAACGGCAATGTGATCTACGGGGCCGGCTCGGTTACATTCAAAGGTAACGGCACGATTAACGACGCCACATACTCTGTCACCAACTCAGCGGTGAACGGGGGAGCGGGGACAATGACAGTCGCCGGATCCGGTTCGCTGACCCTCGGTGCCTCCAACAGCTATGCGGGGACGATCTTGACTGGTGGCACCCTCGTGGTGGCTAATTCAAATGCACTTGGGACCAACACAGGGACGCTCAACGTGGCGGCTGGTATTCTGAGTGTAGGAGGCTACAACGTTACCGAAGGTGCGGTTAGTCTCGGTAACGGTTCAATCACAGGAAGTGGCACACTTACCGGGTCTTCCTTTACTGCGACAAACTCGGGAATTGCCGCAATCACCGCGAACATTGTAGGAAGCGGCTTCACCCAGAACGGGGCGGGCATCACGACGGTGACCGGTTCCTCGCTTGCAGGGAATACTACCATCAATGCCGGTGCCCTCTACGCAAACTCGATAGGCGGAGGCACGCTCTCGGTGTCCAACGGTGTGTTTGGCATTCCACAGACAGGAACCGGCACCCTGAGCCTGGCTGAGTTGGACATGCTTGGAACCGGAACCATCTACCTGACCAACACCGTTGTTTCTGCCTCTGGCAACGCAAATATTTCCGGTTCCAGCAACCTGATCAACTTAACCGCGAGCGAGACGGCAGGCACCACCAACAATATCATCACAGCAGGTACCGCTTTGACCACATCCGCCGGCATTTCCATCACAGGAAGCGCAGTGAGCGGACAGGTGGTCGCGCTGGACCAGAGCGTACTCTTCGGACGCACTACCTACACGCTTACCAATACTGCAACCCAACTCCAACTCATCCTTGGTGGCGGTGCATGGAATATCTTCTACCAGACCAGTACGGGCGGAGGATGGGACACCAACACCGCCAACACGACATGGTACGCCACAAACAGCGGAGGGACGACCACCTCGTTCTACTCATCGGACAACGTCAACTTTACCAATGCGGCCACAGTCGATGTGGACGACCCGAGCGGCGGGGTCACCGCCGGGGCTGTCAATGTTTCAAACAATGTCGGATCCGTCATCCTCTTTGACGGCTCCATCACTGCTAGTTCCTTCACCAACTCCGGAAGCGGCAATCTGGTTGTTTCCAACGCACTTTCACTCCTTGGCGGAGGTGCCTTTGTAAACATCGGCTCGGGAACTGTCACCCTAGCCGGTAACTTCTCCAGCGGGTCAATCCTTCAGAATGGTTTTGGCACGTTGGTACTCTCGGCCTCCAACACTTACTCTGGAGGCTCGACAGTAACCGCCGGTACATTGATTGCCAGTAACGCCAACGCGCTCGGAGTCGGAACGGTCCTGGTTAATGGCGGTATTCTTGATCTGGGAGGTAATACGTTCTCCAACTCGGTCAACTCCTTCATTCTCTCCTCCGGCACGATCCAGGACGGCACCATTACCAATGGGGCAACCTTCAACACGCTAACCAACGGCACTGTATCCGCAGTCCTTGCAGGTGCTGTGGGTCTCACAGAGAGCGGAACGGGAACGTTGATCCTAAGCGGGAGCAATATCTACACAGGTTCCACCCTTGTTTCCGGCGGCACCTTGGTTCTTGCAGGATCCAACAGCTACTCCGGCACGATTATTTCCAGCAATGCAGTCCTAGTAGTAAGCAATACGTATGCCTTGGGCAACACAGCGGGAACCCTGACCATCGCCTCCGGAGGCACTTTAACCAACTCCAGCTTCAATGATACGGTCGGAGCCGTCTCCGTAGGGAGCGGTACGATTTCCGGAACGGGCACCCTGACCGGGACCTCATTTACCTTTACCAACACGGGGGTTGCATACATTTCCGAAACCTTGCAGTCGGCAACGGGTTCTCTGATCCAGAGTGGTACGGGCACGACGATTCTGGCTGGGTCCAATAATATCCAGACCGCCGGAAACGCCCTACTGGTCAACGCAGGCACCGTTGTTCTTGCAACCAACAACGCGATCTACACCTCCGCAACCAACGGATTAGTTGCGGTGAACAATGGCGGCACGCTGATCAACAACGCGGGAGTGACCAATTACCTCAATTCGACTAACGTCGGCCTAAGATCACTGCTGATTGGCAACACCGGCACCGGGGTTACCAACCTGCTCACCGATTACGGTGTGCTGGTGATCACCAATGGCAACGGCAAGATAGGTATTGGCGGAGGAGCAGTTAATTCGCTCAACGAGATCGTTGTCGCCAACGGGGGTACCTTCAGCCAGACGTCTCTGTTTCTCGGCAACGGCGGTACTGGGGGTACTAACGAGCTTTACGTCGCCGCCGGTGGCACCCTGACTGGTGGGGGACCTACCATTGGCTACGGCGCCCTCGCAGATTACGCTCTGATAACCAATGCAGGCGGAACCATCAGTGTGGCAGGGATTACGCTGGGTTCCGTCTCATCGCCTAATATTACCAATGTCTTCGCACAGGGAAGCGGCACCTCCGTCATTACCGGTGGGTTCAGTGTAGGCAACAGTACCAATGCATCTGCAAGTAACATCCTTAATGAGGTTTTGCTCGCAGGAGGGCTCATGACCAACACATCTGCTGCTAACTTCAACCTTGGCAGCGCCGCTGGTGCACCATCCACTGGGACTAACGAGTTGGTTATAGGAAGCAATGCTACATTCGGTGGCTTCGTAACTCTTACAATTGGAAGTCTCGGATCGCAGAGCAACCTTTTCAGCAACGCTGGCAGTGCTTCTATGGTCAACCTGTTTGTGGGCGGCGCATCAAGCAACACATACAATACTCTGATCCTCGGTGCAGGAACGCTCTCCGTCAGCACCCAATTCGGGCCTGCCACGGCGACCAACACGGAAACCAACTCGTTCCTCTGGACCGGTGGCGTCTTGGGTGCGGGAAGCATCACCACCACCAATTCAACTTGGATCGGACTTGGGAGTGCAATCTCCAACAACACCCTCTACAACACGAATAACGGCACCCTTTCTGCAGGCCAGAGTGGAATCGCTGGCAAGACCACCGTTAATGGTAGTTATGTGCAGGGCTCTTCAGGCTCACTGGCCATCATGATTCAGGGAACCAACCAGTCGACAAGCTTTTCGCAGGGAAACACCTACTACTCCACTCTGCTCGTTTCAAACGGTATCTCTCTTGCCGGCAACCTCCTCATCACGGTCGCCGGCCAGACACCCAATCCGAGTAATTCATACACGATTCTGACGGCGGGAACCTCGCTCACCAATTCGCTCTCGGGTAGCAATTATGTGACGGTGAACGGAACCAACGAGGTGGTGGCGGTTGATGGATACAACTTCTTCAGAGTCAGCAACACGGCAACCTCGCTCATTCTCAATAACTTCACCCTCAACCAATGGGTGGGAGGCGGCAATTGGGGAAGCGGTAGCAACGCGGTCTGGAGCGTGATTGATCCCAACGCTTCACTCTACGCAGCCGACTTCTCGACCAACGGCGGGGGAGGTGCAGTTACGCTCAACCAGAACAGGACGGTCTTTGGGTTGGCATTTAGTGACGCTACCAACGCCTACAACCTAACTGCCTCAGGTGGAGCCACGCTGACCCTGACCAATAGCCCGACAGGACCCAACTTCACCAACTCTTCGATCCTAGTGACAGCAGGGAGCCAGACGGTCAATGTTCCGATCCTTTTGGGCGCAGGGATGGTTATTTCGGACACGGCAGGAGGAACAACGCTGACCCTTGGTGGGAACATCTCACAGGCTGTCAGTGGTATTGGCATTACGCTTGCGACCAACAACGTTGGCTTGGTCTATCTGGGAGGCTCCAACAGCTTCAGCGGTGTAACGGTGGTGAACGCGGGAGTACTTGACCTCGGAACCACAAATGCACTTTCCAGTGCAAGTATCACCTCGGCTAACTTGAGCGTTGCGAGCAACGGCACGGTTCTGTTTGCAGTGGGCGGCCCGTCCCCATATAGCTCCAACCAGATTGCCGCAGCCCTTACCGGGGGAGCCTTCTTGACGGGATCAACACTCGGCTATGACTCTACCGGTACCAATTACCTGCTGGGCATCCCCTCAGGCGGGCTGCCGATAGGCTCCATCCTTCTGGCAGGGAGCGGAACCTTCACTGTTTCACAGGACAACTCGGGCATCACCAACGGATCCACGGTCAACGGGTTAAACCTGGTAGGCGGCACACTGGTGGTCACGGGCACCACCAGCAGTAAGGCCTTGGGCGGATCCAACAATCCTCTTTATGTCGGTGGGACCACCGCCCTTGCTGGATCTAGCCAGTTGATCGATCTTGGTTCCACAACCCAGACACTAGGTAATTTGGTTAATGCCAATGCCAACGGTGGCACCCTCACGCTCACCAACGGCAGCATTGTGATCGGGGCAGCGACAACCGTTTCGCTCTCGGGAATCAACGAAGCCTCCAATGCCTCCATCACAGCCGGTGGGCTCAACCTGAGTTCCTACGGAGGGGGGAGTCAGGCTGTGGGATCCAGCACCCTTTCGGGCAGCAACAGCTTCTCCACTCAGGTTTACCTGCAGGGCGGCTCCCTTTCGCTTAACAACAGCAACGCGCTTGGAGGAACCCCGGTACTGGCCGTCTACGGTAATTCGACCCTTACGAGTGCGGGCGGATACACGAACCCTGCCACACTTCAGTTCCAGGCCTTGGGAGGGCCGAATATCACCGTTTCCGGGGTCATGAACTTCGGGTCCAGCACCCTCCAACTGGGCGGGGTATTGGCTCCATTTGGTGCCAACTTCAACGTCACCTCCAATTCCATAATGACCATTACTGGTGGGATAACTGGAAGCTCGTTCAACGGGGGAGGTGCATTGACTAATTCGGGTGCCGGCACGCTGGTGATCGGGACAGGTGACACCAGCACCAATGGAATCACCGAGGCGGGAGGCGTGCTTGATCTCAATGGCACGACCTTCACCAATACCTTCACTCTCTCGGGGGGAACGATCCAGAATGGAACGATTTCTAACACATCCACTTTTACGACTCTGACAAACGGGGAGGTTTCCGCAGTTTTGGCAGGAAATGTTGGGCTCACCCAGACCGGTGTTGGAACGTTGGCCCTCTCAGGTGTCAATACATACACGGGGGTGACCACCGTGAACGGTGGAGCCGCACTTAATCCCGACAATACCAATTCGCTCTACGGCGCCAATACCAACAACTGGACAACGGCCAATATCATCGTTCAGAGCAACGGCATTCTGGCCTTCGGTGTTGGTACCCAATCGGGCGCTTTCTTGGCGGGTTCGACACTGGACGCGATCATAAGCAACCTGACCAACACGAGTGGAAACACGGGCGGATTCCTTGCAGGTTCCTTCCTCGGCTTGGATGTTTCTGGCACCAACTTCACGCAGCCATACGTATTCAGTGATTCCGGAAACGGGTCACTCGGGCTCGCCGCCATTGCAAATGATGCAAGCGGAACCCTGACCCTTTCGGTTTCAAACAGCTACACGGGGGGAACGGTGGTTGGTACCAACGCCACGATTGTTGAGGGAGCGGCCGGGGCACTCGGCAGTGCGAACGGACTTCTTAGCAACAACGGGGTAGTTAATATCGCGGGGTTCGCTACTGCTGTGGGTGGTTTGACCGGCTCTGGCCTGATGACCAACTCTACGGGTGGAATCACTCTCTTGACCCTGACCACTACCGGCACTCAGTTATTTTCCGGATCTATAGTGACCGGTGGAAGTGGTGACTTCTCTCTCCTTATGAATGGTGCTGGCACACAGACCTTCTCGGGAAGCAACACTTACACGGGTGCCACTATTATCACCAACGGGGGCACACTGATGGTGACCAACGGAGCAATCTATTCGCCTAATGGAATTGTTACGGTCGGACAAGGCTCGCTCACTATTGCCGGTACAGGAACGGTGACAGCGGGAGAAATTATTGCAACCAACGGCAACACGGTTACCACGAACTTTTCAGCCGTTGTCATCACCCACGGCGGAACATTGGTGACATCCAACTCAACCACTGCAGCGCAGGTATCGCTTGCCTCCAATACGACTGCTTGGAGCATCAACGGCAACTGGATCATGAACGGCGGCACCAACAACGTCGATTCAACCGCTACTCTCTTTCCTGGAAGCGTCTATATTGGGAACAACATCCCAAGCAATCAGGTGACTGTGAACACTGGTGGGGTATGGAGCCTCGGCACCAATGTAAATACCGCAGCCAGCGGTACAAACAATCTCTCTGTTGTCATCGGCAATAGTGCCGCCGGAAGCAACAACACTCTTCTGGTGAACGGCGGAACGGTGACCAATGTTAATGCAATCACACTTGGTGGTGTAACCGCCGACGTTAACGAGCGCTTGATCATCACCAACGGTGGGTTGGTGTCTATCGGCGGGCCCAATGGTTACGGAAATACTGCGCTCAGTGTCGGAGGCAGCAACAACAGCATCACCATCGGGGATACGAATAGCAGCGGTAATTCGATCCTGAATCTGGATTCCAGCCGTATAGTCATAGGAGGTGCCGGCGTCTATGGGAACAATTCGATGACTGTGGGCCAAGGCGGCATTGTTACTAACAGCGTGTTCTTTATCTGGGGGGTAAGCAATTCCTTGGTTGTTACCAACGGTGGACTCTATTATGCCGTCTCCAGTAGCACCATTGGCAGGGAGGCCACAGGTGCCACGCTCCTCATCGGATCTTCCACCGGCACCAACTCAATTTATAACGCCGGCAACGCAGTTTTCAATGTGGGCGGCGGGGATGCTACCTTCGTCACGAACTGGAGTCTCAGCAACATGGCCCAGATCGGGCAGGGGGGTATCTTGACCAACGTGAGCGGCCTCCAAGTCGGTGGAAACATAAGTGACACCAATCAGAGCGCCAACCAGTTGATCGTAACCAACGGTGGCCAACTCTCCACTATTAACGCCTCCTATATCGGCTTCAGCACCAACGACAACAGCAACTCGATCACCATTGCCGGCACCAACTCATCGGGCGGCAACTCTCTCTGGAATGCAAACGCTGGGGTCATCATAGTTGGATACACCAACTACGGAACTAACAGCGCCAACGCCCTCAATGTCCTAAACGGTGGCATCTTAACCAACGCCGGACTGATTACCCTCGAGAACAACAACTCCTCGTTCAACCTCTCCGGCGCCGCCTATGCCAGCGGTGTCAACCTGAGCACCAACACCGCAAGTCTCAACTTCTCAAGTAGTGGAACGACCAACGGTGTGCTTGTCGCCACAGCCAGCGGCAACCTGATCTATGGCACAGGAACAGTGACTTTCAACGGTAACGGTACGATCAACTCCGGTACCTACACGGTTACCAACTCCGCCTCTGGCACGGGTACAGGCGGTCTTACCAAGATCGGTTCAGGTGTTCTCCTTCTCTCAGGAACCAACAGCTATGCCGGGGCGACAGTTGTTTCTGGCGGCGAACTTGAGTTCCAGAACACCGGCGCACTCTATGCTGGCTCCAACACCCTGTGGACTGCAGCCAATATCACGGTTAATTCCAATGCGACCGTGGTATTCGGTGTCGGGAGTAACTCAAACGCCTTTAACACTTCCAATGTCACGACCCTGCTCGCCGGCATTGACGGGGTGGTGACGAACAACGGTCTGGAGGCCGGTTCCTCGATTGGATTTGACGCAAGTGGAACCAACTTTGTTCTCACCAACACGCTGGCTGATTCCACCGGTACCGGTGGCGGATCGGTTGCCCTCGTATCGTTGGGTGCCGGCACCCTGACTCTCGCTAACTCCAACAGTTACTCGGGCGGGACAATCCTGGACAGCGGCACGGTTGCAATCAGCAACAACTACGCCTTTGGAACGGGCTCGGTCTCTTTTGCCTCCAACTCAACTGTCTTAAGCCTTGCCAACATGGGTATCTCCAACAACTTCTCAATAGCGAGTAACGCGACTGCCTTTCTCACAGAGACCTCCGGAACCTCCCTGACCAATTATGGTGTGATCTCCGGTGCGGGGACTTTTGAGGAGAACGGTGCGGGCACATTGGTTCTGGCCGCCTCCAACAGTTATACCAACGCAACGATCGTCAACGCCGGAACTCTGGTCCTTGCGACGAACAACGCAATTGGTGCCACCCCCGGTTCTACCAATATTGACCTGAACATGGGGGCCACCCTTCAGATCAACGCCGGGGTCACCAACACCTTTGCAACCAACCTTTACATCTATATCGGCAATACGGCTGGAATTGGCACCACCATGCTAACCAATGCGGGTACGCTGGTACTCTCAAATTGGGTTACCGCCATAGGTAACGGAGGAGGTAACACTGGTCTTAACGAGTTGGTCAACTCCGGCGTGATCACCAATGCAGGCGGCGACTACTTGACCGTCGGCTATGGTGCAACCGGGACCAATGTCCTTAACAATACCACCTCTGGGATCATCACCAGTCCCATCGTGATCATCATCGGACACAACGCAGCAGCGCTCAATCTGTTCACCAATTCCGGGGTGGTCACCATGACGAATGCCGGTTATCTCTCGTTTGGTTTCGGCGGAGCGGGTGCCTCACTTAACGAACTCGCCCTTGGGGCCGGCACCTTCACAATGGCGGGTTCGGGCGCCGTGAACTTCGGAAACGCCTCAGGCACAAACACCACAAACGAAATTGTTATAAGCAGCGGAGCGACCTTCATTACTAGCTCTAACTCCCCTGTTGTAATGGGTGCTACCTACAACAACGGCGGTGCCCTCAATCTC
>Ga0007854_10000362_pt1 | contig 29748 bp, 28 predicted proteins | sample CryBogCBH12Aug08_FD_60382 | JGI IMG/M metagenome (GOLD analysis project Ga0007854, IMG submission 60382) | Freshwater microbial communities from Crystal Bog, Wisconsin, USA - CBH12Aug08 | ecosystem: Environmental > Aquatic > Freshwater > Lake | place: Crystal Bog, Wisconsin, USA | collected... | reverse complement strand
CAAATCCGCTGGGGCCACCTGTGATAGCCCTTGTGAATCCGCTGCCACCTGAACGAAGGAATCCGGCGGAGATGATTGAATTGGCGCAGTGGTGCGATTGAAGCCACCAACCAAAGTAGTCTGCGAGCTGATGTTGAAAGCAAGGACAAGAACAACCCCTGCCAGAAGAATGGCATATATTTTCCTCATACAATTCCTTCCCGTAGCGAGACGTTTCTAATTCTTTTGTTTGCGTTTTGCAAACAAAATATTTCCTACCTTAACCGCCTTTCAGATTCCACTGCACAACCTGCGAATTTCCCTGAAAAAGAATTCGCCAATTATATGCGGCCCCCCCAGCCTTTGCAATCACAAAAATGCGTTGTGCTTCAATGCGATACGCAAAAGCATCATTAATTTCGTGAGGGTTTGTATCAAAATTAAATTTTTTAACTGCTATTTTTCCAAAGCTGTTTCCACAAACTCAACAAATGCTTCATCCTGAAACTGCTTGATTTTCTCCCACACCATTTTCGGGATGGGTAGTCTCAAGAAATCGCGGATATCGCTTTTGATTCCCTTGATCTCTATGAACATTCCCGCCTTTGCCGCCCGGCGAACCGTGTCCAGATGGATGATCAACATTTTTGCAAACAGCCATTCTTCGTCGGAAACAGGTTGTCGGTTCAAGTCCACGTCTTTTTTAAGAACACGCGCCAGTTCCGGTCGTTCGTAAAACTTGCTCCAGATGTAATCATGGCGGTCATTGAGGGCAATCAGGTTGGTGATTTTCCTTGCCCGTTCGTCCTTTCGCACGGCGTAGGCAGTAAACACCAGCCCGCCGACAATGCCGACCGTCTGTAAAAGATCAAACCAGTGTTCTGTTATCCAAAGTGTTGTTACCCCCCCCATTACCAAATTATACCTTGGCTGGCAGGGCGCACGCAACCGACACTAGGCACTTGGAATATCCGACCGGGCTTCCACCAGCAGATTGCGGGGAATGAAAACAATCCGTTCGTCGGGACCGCAGCCAGCGGTCGGCGGCAGCTTGTGGATGGCTTTGTCGGTGATGTCGATTCCGATGATGGCGAAATCACCGGATTTGAGTTCAAAGATGTCCGGGCAGTTGTTCAAGGCGACGGTCTGCCGGCCGTTGGCGTGAGGGTCTTGACCGATGCGGCGGAGGAATTCAATGGGGGTGTTCATGCGCCGCCAATACTTGACCATAGCAAAGTAACTGTCAAGCAAAAATTTTGCGATGATGCGGTGTGCCGAGCATCGAACATTATGAAGCCCTCCGTAACGACATCGTCCGGCTTCTGCGTGAAGAGCGGGAGCGCCGCAAACTTTCAAAATATGCCGTGGCGCAACGTTCGGGAGTTTCACAATCCATGTTGAGCTTGGTTGAGCGGGGTTTGCGCAATCCGACCATGGAATTGTTGCTCCGCGTTGCTGATGGTATTGAGGTTGATTTATCTTCCATTATCAAAAAGGCACAACGCAAAAAACGGAAAAGCTAGAGTTTTCAGCGATATTTTTGTGTAAAACCCAACACACTGCTCTGGTGAAGGGTTTCAGCCAGTTGGAAATGTGGAATCCAAGCGCAGAATCTCCTTTAACACCTGCCAATGATGCTCGGTGGGGCAGACTATACCGTATTCCCACTTCCGCACCGTCCGCACTGAAACCCCTAGCTTTTGCGCCACTTCCTTCTGATCCAGGTTCGCTTCAATACGCTTCAAAAGCAGGTGGTCACCCAAGGTTTTGGGATTGACTGGAATCAGCTTCCGGGGACTATATCTCTCCTTGGAATCGTCATATTTAACCGTTACGGAACGCTGTGCAATACCCAACAGTTGACCCATCTGCTGTTGGCATTTACACAGTTCTTCAGAAGTAGGTAGGAATGCGAAGGTTAGGTCAATTTCGCCGTCCCCAATGACAATCTTTTCCATGATGGCCTCGGCGATAGTTTGCTTCTGTTCCCGCTCCAATTTCGGCCATTGCTCATACAACATCCACGCTTCCGACAGGACTTCTTCGCTCGATACGTCACTCACTTTTAGGTGGGCGACCTCGGCTTCGAGCTTTGGCAGTTCGGCAAGCAACTGCTTCAAGCGCTCCTCGGCAGGGCCATAAAGGTCACGGAAGCCGTCACCGGAAACCTGCTTGTTCAAATACAACTGATGCGTCTCTCGCATTTCCTCCCGCACCTTGACAATTTGCCGCTGCACCGCCGCCAAGGCCTGTTCCTTTTCCGCCACATGTCGCTTGGCCTCGTTCAGATGTTCGGTGATTTTCTCCCGCGAACCGAAGAAGGCATGAAGTTCTTCCCGAAAAATCCCCTCCAAGTCCGCCGTCGGGATTTTACGGTTGCACTTCCGGCAATGGTATTTGGGCGAATCCGAGCGGGCATACATTTTGCCGCCACATTTGCACCATGTCAGATTGCCGAAGATATGAGTCGGCACCTTGCCGGGCCGTTTCCATGACTTCAATTGCTCTTCCATGATTCGGTTTACCTGATTCCACGTTTCTTCCAAGACGATGGGTTCACATGCAACCTGACCCCATTCCTCCTGCGGCTTTTCCGTGTTCTTCCAATTACCATGCTTACGAACGCGATTGAAATAGTAGATGCCCTTGGCGCTGGAATCGGAAAGCACCCGACGGACTTGGGTATCGCTCCAGAGTCCACCATTACGCACCCGATGGCCGGCAGCATTCAGGAGTTTGGCAACCGTGCCTTTGCGTTTATATTGCAGAAACAATTCAAATGCTTTCCGGCGAACAGGAGCCTCATCCGGCTGGATGACGAGCTTGCGGTCTTTCCATTGATAGCCGTATGGCGCTTGGCCATTGATGGTCTTACCGAGTTTGGCGCGAACAAGAATTGAAGCTTTTTGCCTATCGGCAATTTCTTCTCTTTCCCAGGTGGCCATCGCCGCGATGATGGTGAAAAACAACCGTCCAGCCGGTGTGCTGGTATCGATGGTTTCGGAAATGGAAATGAGGTCGGCGTTGTGGTCGCGGAAGTAATCGGAGAATTCCAAAAGTTCCTTGGTGTTGCGAGCAAGCCGCGCCAGTTTGGAGAAGATGAGGCCGTTGATGTGGCCACGCTTCACGTCGGCGAGCATCCGTTTGGCTTCGGGGTGGTCTTTGACCGATTTGCCGGAAACACCAGCCAAGTCATACACTTCTTTGACCGTCCAGCCGCGCACGGTGGCGTAGGCTTTGGCACGTTCAAGATGATGGGCAGGGCTTTCGCCCTTGGCCTGATCTTCGCTCGAAACACGAATCCAGATGCCGATATCCTTCGGTAAATTATTTTTGACACTATTTTCCTTCATAGCACTACTTCTAGCCAAAAAGAAAAGCATTTTCAAGACAAATGTATATCTATTTGCTATCCGATGTGGGTATATTCAGACGTGCATCAACAAAAATCTGTCACCGAGAAACAACTGGCGAAGATTGCGAAGAAGGCTCGGGAACAATTAAAAATATCCAAGGCTGAATTGGGTCGGCGATTAGGAGTGAGCAAGGGGGCAATCCATCTGGCTGAAGAATATGCCGACATGAGCCTGACCAAGTTGCGGATTAGGATGATTGAGAAGTGTTCGTTGCTAAAGGTGACGGGGCCAGTGTTTTTACTGGAATCAAAAAAGGACATCAGATTTAAAAACAGTTAAGATTTTAAAAAATCACGCATAAGAATAATATGGGAACTATAACAAAAACACCTGGTCCATATGACCCTTGCTATTGCCAAAGCGGTTCAAAATATAAATATTGCCACTACCAACTCGACCGATCATCGGGAACAGAGCGATTTAATATTTCTTTGCAAATGTATCTTAATCGTTGGAAGACAAACGCGGAAAACTTTCGGAAACAAAACTGCTATGCCTGGATGACTTCACAGATTCAACCATATCAACCCAAACAAATTCTAGACGTTGGCTGCGGTGACGGCGCGGGAATAATTAGCTTGGTCACATCATTAAAAGATTCCCGGATTCTTTCACTGGATGACAACTGTGAGTGCCTCAATCTTGCCAAGGAAAGATTAGTTTCTACCGGCTTTAAACCCGATTTAATCAACCGTTTTTCCGTATCAACTGATGAGAAAAAACATCGAATCACTCCCCTTAAAAACAAGCTTCGCTTTGAAAACAGAATTACCCTAATTGAAGGTGATGTGCTTTGGGATGACGAACTGCTAAATTTCTTACCATCGCTTTCAGCATTTGACGCGATTACTGTTTGGTTAATAGGAACCTACGACATCAAGTTGGAGTGCGCCAATATTTCGTCGTATAAGGCATTTTCTGAAATTGGAAAATACCGACGATTGGTGCATCAACGAGTATATCAATTAGGTGATAAAATCCTGAAATCTGGCGGTTTGATACAGATTGTTGAACGCGGGATTGCCACCGACAAAGTTAAATTGAAAAATCTTACTATGGATGAGCATTCAAATTTATCGGCAGGAACGAGTCTAAAAATTCAGCAGTTTAAAATTCAAGATTACACTGAAGCTGCTAGCACAACTCGGATAACAATGGAAAATAGCCTTCCCGAAAATTCAGTCGTTAACAATCTAACATCACTTGCTTTGACTTCGGTTGTATCAATAAAAAATTAAACCAAACAACAAAACCAGCCGCACACTCCTGCCCGGCAGAACTGCTCTGGGAAGCAGGCCGGAGAGGTAATGGCGGCGGGTTTCGGAATGAACTGCATCTGCCAGCCAGCATACCGGCCCGGCTTGGAATGCACAGACGGTAGAAATTGCCAGTTTGGCAAATGTTATCAACCGAGCAATCCGCCCATTTCACCCGGTCGGCCGGTCTGCCAGATGCGGGAAAGCATGTCGTTCGACAGGATGCTTTTGTCAGCAAACAGGAACAATCCATGTCCGCGCCGCAATTCCGAGCATGTCTGCACCAGTGTTTCCACACGCTTGGTGCTCATCGTCACCGTAAGGACACGAAAGCGATTGATGCCAAACTGTCGCTGGTGGATGTTCTGCTGCCAGGTCGCAATATATGCGAGCATCTTACGCTGGAATGACGTTTGGGAAAGGGTGTGGCGTTTGACCGGCATGGTGCCTCGGTCGGCCTCAAGAAAGAAATGCGCCCGCTCTCTCTGGCCGGTGGCATCGGTGTAGTCCAAGGCAAACAGCCGATCTGGCACTACACCGAGCTTCATACTGCGCTGAATCTGCACCTGCCAGCGAAACGGCTGTTGCTCGGTGTAGAGGGATAATTCGTCATCATAGAGGATCTGGACATCGCCTCGTTTCCGGCAAGCCAATTCAATCGCCACCATCACGTCAGCCACGAATAGTGCATGGTCGAGGTATATCCTGCCAAAGACATGATTTCGCTCGCTCCATGAATATGAATTCACCGTGAGGCCGAACTGCTGCCGCAATATCACACCGCCTTTTCTCCCTAACCCGTAAACGATTTTATTGGTGCCCCCATGTTCACGGCGAACAAGCTGGGCGCGGGGACGTTCCAAATAGCCGTGATGAAAGAGCAACTTCAGACGACGCAATATCTGCTGCCGACTGCCACCAATGAAGGAAATGATCTGATCGGAACGCAGAAAACGATGCCGGTGAACCAGCTTGATAATCTGCCAGTCGCGGTCTGCCAGCCACATGGCAGGAACCGTGGAAACGCGTTTAAAACGGGGATTTCTTTTGGGCATTCCACCATCTTGATGATGGATGCAAAAACGGCATAGACGGTAGAACTTGCCAGAATGGCAAGTTTTCAAATTCGGCGAAACGGCGTATTTCCATGTAACGTCCGTCGTCCCTCCGCCTTCAAGGCGAACCGGTCGCGGTAGCGTATTCCGGTCGTCGGTGCGATAGCACCTCATCCTAAAACCAGTCCCCAACGTGTCGGCGGGTAAGGGCGTTAGCCCGTCCCGGCCGACATTTCTCTTTCTGTTAAAGGACAGCGGCTAGATGTCCTTAAACCGGCTAGCCCAACGGGAGAAAGAGAAATGTCGGGCGGTAGCCGACGACACGTTGGGAGCTAGTGGTGCGGCGGTTAAGCCGTGGAATTAAATCGTTGGGCAGATTGCCCCTACATACCATGTATGTCGGTAGTTTGTGGGGGGATTTATTATTAATTTTGTCACACTTTGAATGTCACAAAGATACGCGGAAAGAATTTTTCAACAATCCTTGCAGTTCCTTTTGCCAGAATTGTTTCAAATGTTCGGATTTTTCTAAATCAATCACAAAGGCCGGAGAATCTATCTTCATTTCCCGAAACATCTCAAATATTGAAAGAACCATGATGGAATTATCGACACACTGAATTGAATAGTTCAAAAGGTGGGGGACGTAATAAAATTCAAGTTGTTCGGGTTTTCCTCCGGCATTTTTCAGAGCCTGAGCAAGACGCTCGCCTGTATGTGCAATCTTTTCGACCACAAATTGCTCACTATATTCAGGAAACATGCGGTGAACATTAGCAACAATATTGGGATCATTGGGGGTTGCAACAAATACACGCATTTTAGCCCCAGGCTTCTTGAAGTAACCAACCAAAGAATCATGGTATGCTTTTACCCAAGAATCAAAGTAATACACAACGATATCAATCTGCGTTTCCGCCTTGGCTAACAGGCTATTCCAATTAACTCTCCGAAACGTCTCATGAAACGCCAGTAAAGGAGCAATCGAATCAGAAGTGACGACACTCCGAGGGCCATGGCTTTTTATTGCGCTGCGGATTTTATTACAGGCAGGCCCCAAAGCCGCCTGAAGATTGCCGTCTTTTCGGTTCGGTTCATAGGTGGCCGGCGTAAGACCCAATAAGTCTGTCGGGAGATGTAACGCCCCTTGCTCCCGCGGCATAAGAATAAATGACCTGGTTTTACCAAGTCCACCAATAAACATTCCCAACTCAAAAATCACATTGTCGCGGACGGCCAAAAATTTCTGGTCGCGAATCTGGATTAAATCGTCCGCTGAAAAAATAAAAACTGCAAAATCAAATTCACGAAGTGCGGCGTCCAGTGCTTCAAGTGTATATGTGGATAACTGGAAGACCCCCTGATCCCAAACGGTGATCTCTGCATGATATTCGAGATTCTCTTGGACGGCATATGCAACATTCAAACTCTCAACTGAAGATGCAATAAAAACTCTCGGTTTCATACGATTTTTGGCAACTGGTTTTAATCCCTTTTTCCCACCCATGATTCCATTATTTTAACAAATATTTTAAAAATTAATCAAATCGTGATTTTTATTCAACCGGATTTTAATTTTGTTGCCATATTAGGCAAATTCTGTCGTCTGTCCTCGTGCCGCCAGTGCGCTAGCATCGTCTCGACCATTATTAAGATTGGTCAGCATCATCAAGATGCTGAAAACCTGTGAGCGCCGACAAATCCGGCAATTCACCCCGGCTATTTAATGCTGCCAGCGAATCTAAAATTTTATCCCAGATTCGAGGTATGCCTCGCTCTGGGGCACAAACAAATAGTTAAACCATAACCCTCTTTAGGTGTGCTGGAATATGCACAACTATTTCATACGAGATAGTTGTGCATTTTTTAGCAATATTCACGATCGAATTTGCGTCAGAACTGACGCCGCTAATAGCAACAACCTCATCACCAACATTAATGTCAGGAATTTTTGATACATCAATAGAAGTTATGTTCATACTAACTCGGCCGACGATCGGGCAAGTGGTTCGCTTTGCTCCGACAAGGACACTGCCGCCAGATATTGAATTTTCATCAGTATTTGAATGTGAAAGCCTCCTATCAATACCTTCAAAATAACCAACAGGGATAGTAGCTATTTTCATATTCATTGGAGCTTTGAACGTATTTCCGTAACCGACAGATTCTCCTTCTTTTAAATCCTTGATGCCAGTGATGATAGTTTTCATTTCTAAAACTGGTAGTAGGTCTAGTTGTTTATTGATAGCTGGATTTTGAGATATACCATACAGACCAATACCCAGTCGTGATACGTTTGCGTTTATATCATGTGTCATTCGGTGTCCGTCGGTGGCTGATAGGTGAACATATTTAAGAGATTTGAATTCATGACGGAATCTTTCAACTATTTTATTCCATAGATGTATTTGAGATTCAGAGAAAGCTTCATCGTCATTATCAACGTCACAAAGGTGAGAAGTTATACCTTCTAGAATAACAGGGCGTTTACCAGCACCATCATGTTCGAGTAGGTTTATCGCTTCATCTATCTCTTCTGGCAATATACCTTGACGATGCATGCCGGTATCTATCTTTAAATGTATATGAACTAATTTTGGACGCAGACGTAAAATTTGTATTGCTATGGCGCGTAATGTTTCCATACTCGTTACAGTAAAAGAAATATTACTCAAATTTGAATCACGGATAGTTTCAGGTCTGGTGTAGCCAATGATCAATATATGGGGTTTGAATCCTTTTGCACGTAGAGCGATAGCCTCAAAATATGAATCAACAATGAAAAAGGGTATGTGGTGTTCGTGTTGTAGAGTATTGGCGACTTCGATAAGACCATGACCGTAAGCGTTACTCTTTAGAACGGGAGCGATTTGAGAATTACCATGAATGTCTTTTGGGGCAATCTTTTTGAACTCATGGAGATTGTGGATAAGCCGGCTTTTAGAGATCTCTACTCGGATTAGCGGTTCATAGGGGAATCGACGTTTTCTGGCCCAAGTAAGTAGATTCATAGCTGAATTGTACGCTTTTGAGCCATTCTGAGCCATATTGACATACATATCATAATGTGCTAGGGTTCTGACATAACTAAACTGGGCATTACGCCCTTTTGTTCTTTTACAATCAATAGTGTCAATTTCACTTCTACCTGTTGTAGTTGTGTGTTGATTGTTTAAGGACGAAGTCTCAGAAAGAAAAAATATGAAAAAAATAATCATTGGTCTGTTCAGTGCTGTGGTGGCTGGGGCAGTCATTGGCTACGTTGCCACACGTGACTCCGCTTCAGTTGCCATCACGCCCGTGACTAATAGTCAATCCGTCAAGGATGAACCGGTAGTCGGTAAGCCGATAACGCTTCAGGCGCATATCAATGCGCAGTTCGATACGAAATAAAACACGAAAAATAAACAAACAACACAAACAACAATAAAAATGAAAACTAAAACTACGTTGGTTATGGTCGGATTGGTCATGGCAAGTCTTATCCTTTTCGGAATGACAGCCGTGGCTCAAACAAACCTCAGCTTCTTGACTTCAAAAGGCGCTTTGCGTGCATACGCGGTTGAGCAAGCTGTGACAGCATGTGGTCAGTTGAGCGCACCCACTCAAGTTGGTAATCAGATCAACTCGTGGGGTAACATTCTTAATACCAATCACACTTCGGCGGATATTTTATCCACATACGCCAACAAGTTGTTGAGTATAACCATCCTCAATCCCAAAGATCAGATTTATCTGAATGCATGGGTCCTCAATGGTGATGGTGACGCACTCTTCTATGGTGGCACTGGCACTTACCCTGTTTATTCAAAAGGAGGGGGTGGCTACGTTCTGCCACAGTTATCAGTGAAACTGATTCTGGCCTCGGTCATTCCAGTAAAGTTTAACAAGCCAGTCTCAAATGCGGATATCGTATACACTGATCCTGTTACTGGACAAACGGCGAATTATCAGCAGTTGGCGTCAAATGGGAATAAAGTTTATTTTCCCACTGATTCGGCTGGTAAAGGGTTTCTGCAGGTGAATTTCACCGACGGGACTCAAATGAGTTATGACATTCATACTGGCGCCGGTGGTGCTGATACAGGGATATCTGTCCCTGAACAGACTTGGACGGAAAGCACCATCGACAACCTTGTTCAATATAAGGATCCTTGGACTTATGGAGTGGTTAATACCCTCCAATCTTCTCAGGGGATCGGCTTAAACAGGACATATGAACTGATCTTGTCATCAAAGGGGTATGTCGGTTTTCAGTTAAATACCTCCGAAGGGGCAAATGCGACAGGTTACTGGTATCGCACGTTTGGTAGCCAGAATTGGCTATACGTGCCAGCAATTAACGGTATCGGTCAAATACCTGTAACTTCGGCTGGGACATGGTATGTGGTTCCGGATTGGGATCCGTCGCAGTTCCGTGAACCTGATCCTGTGATTAGCAGTTTGAATGGCAAGGGTTAAGAACCCTACATGTTGACATTCTTGATTCACAAACCGCAAGTTGCCCTCCTGGCGCTTGCGGTTTTTTTATACATATGACTAACCTCAGATACATATTGCCTTTTTTGGCGCTTTAGGCTATAGTATTGCGACACATTTAATATACTTTACATGTCACAGAAATCACTCATACAGCTCAAGAATAAATCAACAGGCGAGACTTATTGGACTCGTAAGAATAAGAAGTTGGTTGAACGTAAGATAGAGTATAAGAAATATTCTGCCAAACTCCGCAAGCACGTTGTCTTCAAAGAAGCTAAGAAATAAGTAAAGCCGGCACTCGCCGGTTTTTTAGTCCAGTTATCGTGACCTGTTTTGCATAAGCTCTCAAAAGAGGGTAGTATAAGTAAACTCAAATTAGATAGAGTAAATCACTTTGAGTATTTCACAATTTGGGCGATTAGTTAAGTGGCATAACTGCGGTCTCCAAAACCGCTGTCGGAAGTTCGATTCTTCCATCGCCCGCAAATGAAATTTCTGAATATTAGAGATCGATTTTAAATGTGATCTTATTTTTTATTTAAGAAATTTTACTAACTCCTTTTCAATACCTGTAGCATCAGTTGGTGCATACCACTTGATTCTATCGTCTTTTTTCCACCAGGTTTTTTGACGTTTAGCGTATTGCCATGTTTTGGCTGAGAGGATTTCAATGAGCTCTGCCTTATCTATTTTCATCTGCAAAAATTCTGCCAAATATCTATATTCAAGACCAAGTTCTTCCATGCGTTCATAAGACAGATCTGCACCATGAGGAGCTGGTGAATGTAGCATTTCTGCCTCCTGGATCATATTTATACCTTCTTTATTTGGTGCCTCTATACGACGTATGAGACGAGCCTTGATGCGTGCACGGAGATCCTGGTCTGGTAGCGTGATACCTATCTGCAAAACATTGTATGGATTCTCGGAGTCACTTGATGAATCTCTAGATGAAGTCAATTTTGGTACGGAACCAAGTGTGCGAGCAATGATGATAGCGCGAGATAACCGTCTTTTATTTTTCATATCAATAGTTTTTGCTCTTTCAGGATCAAGTTTTTTTAATTCCTCAAAGAGTTCTTCTGCAGATTGTGCCTCTAGTTTTTTTTGTTCTTCAGTATCAGCCGGAACTTCTGGAAAACCAAGATCGTCAATGAGTGACGTTATGTAAAATCCAGTACCACCACATATGATAGGTAGATTTCCACGAGCACTGATCTCTGATATAGCTTTTTGGGCCTGTTGTTTCCAATCTAGAGCGGTGAATCTTTCATGAGGGTCTGCAACATCTAGGAGGTGGTGAATGATACCTTTCTTTTCTTTCTCAGTGATTTTACCTGTACCGATATTGAGACCTTTATAAACCTGACGTGAATCAGCTGAGATGATCTCGGCGCCAGTATAGCCACCAATCTTTTCAGAACTGATCCACTTAGCGATTTCTACAGCTAGGTCACTTTTACCAACAGCTGTCGGACCGAGGATGACCAGGAGGTTTAGTGATTTATTTACCTGTTTGTTGTTATTTGACATCATGACATTTAGTGTAGACGAAAAAAGCTAAATAGGATAGGGTGTGCAGCAAAACAGTTGAAATTTAATTATCAATAAAATTTGTATAGACTAATCTCTTTCTTGAAAGACATGGTAAATTATCATTATAATAAATTTTATCTAATAATTTTAAGGATTCTTTTTTACCAAATTTTAATATGTACATAGAATTACCAACGTCATTTATTTTGCTTTGATGCAGTCTCCCATCTACATGAATAACCCTTGCCAACTTTTGCTGTAACCAGAACATGTGCTTTTGACTTGCAGATATAAAACGTACAAATAGTCTTTTGTATACATATTTCTCATTTTTAGTTGCGTTATATTTATCAATATAAGTAGTAATTGAGCCGTCACCATCTAGATGACCGCGAATAAAATCAATAAAATATTTGTTAGGTATTTTAATTTTACTAATTGTTAATGATTTATTTGGAGTAAGGCCAATGGAGAGCAACCAATCATAAAATTGTTTATTACTAAATTGAAGCCGATATACCTCACTTAATTTATTTTTATTAATTCCTATTTTTGCTTTCATATTTAGAATAATTTTTATATTACTGATTTGTTCTATATCCTTTGAGGTAAATGTCACACACTTTTTATTCTTTGAGAGGCTACCATCCGTAACTATTAATCCAACCGCGTAAGCAAGGTTTGGTGACCAATTAAAAGCACACACCTTTTTAGGTTTAAAATCTTTAATCATCATATCTATGTGCCAGAGGCGGGACTTGAACCCGCAAGCCTTTCGGCAAACGATTTTGAGTCGTTCGTGTATGCCATTCCACCACTCTGGCCTAGTACAGACTAGTCTACCTGAATTTGGGTGAAAATCAAATGCGTCAATATGTCTAGTAATTCTTGCACACATTTCATATTCATATAATCTCTGATAAAATACTTTCATGCAGAATCAATCATATGTTAATAATGCCATCTTTTGGATAGAGATCGAGAAGGTCAGTCCAAACCCTTATCAACCACGTCGTGAGTTCGATCCTATTGCTTTGAAGAGCCTTTCGGAATCTATTCGTATGTACGGAGTCTTGCAACCTCTAGTTGTGACTCGTAAAGAAGTTTTTCACGAAGGTGGTGGTATGACGGTCGAGTATGAACTCATCTCTGGCGAACGTCGTCTACGCGCGTCGAAGCTTGCTGGACTTCAACAGGTGCCAGTACTCATCCGTAGTGGTGAAGATAGTGGTCGCGAAAAATTGGAGATGGCTATCATTGAAAATCTCCAACGTGAAGATATAAACGCAGTTGAACGTGCTCGTGCTTTTGAACGTTTGGCGAAAGAGTTTGGTTTAAAGCAGGCGCAGATAGCCGACAAAGTTGGTAAGAGTCGTGAATATGTTGCTAATACTTTGCGTATATTGGCACTTTCAGATGAGATTTTAAATGCACTTTCAGAAGGTAAGATATCTGAAGGTCATACACGTCCTTTACTCATGCTCATAGATCGTCTCCCAGAACAAGTTGTTTTGTTTAAGGAAATCATGACAAAAAAGCTCACTGTTCGTGAGGCTGAGTCTCTTGCTCGTCGTGTGGCTACAGAAAAGATTCGTAATAAGGAAAAATATTTAGATCCAGCAACGATCGAGTTGGAGAAGAATTTCACTGAATCACTCGGTACCCGTGTTCGTATTGAGAGGCATAAGGAAGGTGGAAAAGTTGTGATTGATTTCTTCAACCCTGATGATCTACGTATATTGCTTGAAAAATTGAATAATCAAGTGAAAATAGGAAATGATGTAGGTGGAGGCACTGCGTCAATGTCTACTGATCCTGACACACTGAATGTGCCCGTTGACCCAAATACACCAGCTGTTGACGACCGTTCTGTTAAAGAAAAACAACAGGAAGAAAACGAAGAGATTTATTCCTTAAAGAATTTTTCTCTTTAAACTTTAGACTATTTCTCTGGGTAGCCAATATATTTTTTCTCAAGGTGTTTTTTGTATTCATCCAAAGTTTCTAATCCTATAGATTTTCTACGTTCATCAACAGATTCGGGATTTTCAATTGGTCTTGGTCCATAAGATCCATATTCGTTTGTATAAAATTGTGTACCAAAAAATTGAGGTTTATCTTCATTAACACAGATACGATCATGTAAATAAGCGATATCTATTTCAGAGACATCGTCTGGTGATTCTTTTTTCATAAGCTCCAGACATTGTTTTTGAAATTCTACATCTAAATCAGCGTGTTGAGCTATTAGCCAAGCTGCTTCCGAAGCTTCCTTGCCTACTTTTGAGACAGTTGGCCAACCGATCTTTTCAATGATTTCCTTTAGATGTTTAGTGTTATTTGAGTCGACTTCTATCCATTTGTCTTCATTAAAATCTTTACCAACATTTGTTTTACGCATTTCCTGATCAATCTTAGCTAATTCGAGTATTTTTTCACTCATCCCCAGATTTATTTCATTAATAGGTAAATTTTCTTTCATAACATCATGATGTCACATTAATCACTCTTTCTTTTTCTTGGCAAAACCACGAGGTTTTTTCTCTTGGGCTAGGAGTTCAAGTGCCTGATCGTGAGTGATGTCGTAGACGTTGAGTGGTGCTTTGATAGAGCGGTAATTTCCATCATGGACAACATAAGGACCAAAGCGACCAATAGAAGCAGAAACCGTTTTACCAGTAGTTGGGTGTGTGCCAAGGGTACGTGGAACACTCAAGAACTTCATGGCCATCGGAACAGTGATGGAACTGAGATCAACGTCTTTTGGTATAGAAGCCATGCGAGGTTTTACTGGGGTAGGTGCTTCTATGATTTCTGGTGCAGATTTTGGAATCTCATCCTTCTTAACCTTAGGGACTTTTGGTTTCTTGACCTTCTTAACTTTTGGAATTTTAATACCAAGTTGGACATATGGACCAAAACGACCATTCAAAACGAATATTGGTAAACCTGAAACAGGATCAGTACCGATCGGTTCATCTTTTTTTATCTCTGTACCATCTAGCATAAGTGCACCGTCACAATCTGGATATTTTGAACAAGATAGGAACTTACCCATACGGCCGAGCTTGATATCCATAGGACTGCCACATTTTGGACATTTATGTTTTGCGTCGGCTACACCAAGATTTGTTGCTTTGGCCAATTTGTCTTTTAATTTTACTTCTTTTAAGAATGGTCCATAGAAGTCAGTCAGTGTTTTTACGTAAGTACGCTCTCCGTTCGCTATTTCATCCAATTCATTTTCCATTTCAGCTGTGAAGGTGTCACTGATATATGTAGGGAAGTATTCTTCCAAGAAGGATGATACAACGTCACCAGTGTCGGTAGGCTTGAGTGAACGGCCTTCTTTTTCAACATAACCTCTTTCCTCTATTGTACGAGTGATGGAGGCATATGTTGAAGGACGACCAATACCACGCTTTTCAAGTTCTTTGATGAGACCGGCCTCTGTATAACGCGCTGGTGGCTGTGTCTGTTTACCGAGGGCTTCGATAGATATAAGACCAAGCTTTTCGCCTTTTTCACATTTTGGTAATTGAACCTCTTCACCACGAGATTCTGGATCTGCCTTGAGCCAGCCTTCATAAATGATACGTGAGCCATTGGCTGTGAAGTCGGGTATTTTTGTTGATTCAGAATCTGTCGTGCTTACAGTTTCGCCGGACTTTTCCGTAACATTTGCAACGATCTTTGTGCGCGCTACTCGAGCGTCGACCATCTGTGATGCGACAGTACGTGACCAGATCAATCTATAAAGTTTCTTTTGTTCATCGTTTGCTCCAGCAGAAAGTGTCGCCATCTTTGAAGGGCGGATAGCCTCGTGAGCCTCTTGAGCATTTTTACTCTTAGTTGAATATGTTCTAAATGATAAATATTCTTTACCAAACTCTTTTTCAATAGTTGTAGCTATCTGACCAAGAGCCTGTTGACCTAGGTTTGTAGAGTCTGTACGCATATAAGTGATATGACCAGCTTCGTAGAGTTTCTGGGCGATACCCATTGTGCGTGAAGGAGAAAAACCAAGGCGTGAACTAGCAGTTTGCTGGAGTGTAGAGGTGATGAATGGTGCCTTTGGAGATCTCTTTTGTTCAGACTCTTCTATATCTACAACTTGCCAAGGTTTTTTATTGGCAATATCCAAAATACGATCAACTTCTTTTTTATCACGAGGTTCTTCTGTACAGGTGAGTTCAATAACTGCTTTTTTTGCTGAAGCTGAGGTTGTCTTCCATTGACCAACGATAGACCAATAATCTTCTGGAATAAAAGCACGAATCTCACGTTCACGTTCCATGATGATGCGTAGGGCGGGAGATTGAACACGACCAGCCGAAAGACCATAGCGAACTTTTTTCCAGATGAGACCAGAGAGATCATAACCGACGAGGCGGTCAAGAACACGGCGGGCCTCTTGAGCTTCACGAAGGTGCTCATCAATATCGCGAGGTTTTTCTATTGCTTCCAAAACCGCTTCTTTGGTGATTTCGTGATATGTGACGCGCTTAATCTTTTTTACAGGTATATTTCCACCAATCTTTTTATTAGTTAGTAATTCTTTCAAATGCCAGGCGATAGCTTCACCTTCACGGTCAGGGTCGGTTGCCACTAGGACTTCATCGGCCTTACTAGCTAGAGCGCGTATCTCGCCGATGACGATTTCCTTCTTTGGGACTATTTCATAATGGGGGATAAAGCCACCTTCTATGTCGATAGCTTTCTTGTTTGATTTAGGTAAATCACGCACGTGACCAACAGATGCGAGTACACGAAAATCACTTCCCAAATATTTGGAAATCGTCTTTGCTTTTGATGGTGACTCTACTATTACTAGTTTCATTGACATGTAGTATTACACGATATGTGATAAAAGTGCAAAGAAGTGGATAATTGTTGACAAGGAATTTTTATTTGATAGTATTAAAGCACATTGGCCACAGTAGGCCCCGGAGATTCCCCGCTTTATTGCGGGGTTTCGATTTTTAGGGATTCAAGTAGCGGTATGACTAATCCGATAATTACTTTGTAAAAAGTTTGCTCCCTTATACGACAAACTTTTCTAAGTAGTCTCTTATTACTAATAGTTCTTAAATGTGAAAGTAGAATTTGGCCTTCTTGACCACTACTACTTGTAGATATTCTATCCGGCTCATTTTTTATTTTACTTGTAAGTAGTGCAATTAGAAGTAGATCAGAGTATATTTTTCTAATAATTAGGACTGGTCTTTCAAATGAATCATTTTTGCCGTCCTGTTCCGAACCAATGTTTACACCTAGAGCACACCACCAAATTTCTCGCTCATGAAAAAATTCATTGGAGAAGGTGTTATCTAATATTTTAGCTTGTGTATTCCATGAATCAAAATCCTTTATGTATTCTTCGTTTGTAGACATATTAATCAAATCTTTATCATCAACAGACCATCTCTTTCAATGATGATCTCGTTAAGTTCTAATTCAATTAGCAAAGCATTTAAATATCCAATAGGTAGGTTAATCTTTTCAATAATTTCATCTCGCGTCATTGGTACTTTGAGCTCATCAATGATAAGTCTCTCTTCCTCTGTATGTTTATCATTAAACAATGATTGATTTGTGTCGGCTTCTTTTTTGTCGACATTAATTATCTCTAATCCCAGCGCCTCGATAATCTCCTCCGACGTTGTAACAGCTATTCCACCATCACGTAGTAGACCATTTGCACCTTTTGAAAGTGGTGAGAAAATTGAGCCTGGTACAACTAATAAGTCGCGGTTGAATCTCGCTGCGTCACCAGCGGTTAAAAGTGTTCCAGATTTTTCACCAGCCTCGATGATGAGTGTGGCGTGAGATATCCCAGCCATGATCCTATTTCGAACAGGGTAAGTCCAGGTGTCTCCACTTTGATCTCTTTTAAATGGGGATATGATTGCACCACCAGCTTCGACAATTCTACGACCGAGATTGTAATTTCTGGCCTGACCGAGGATATTTTCAGAAAGACCTGTTCCTGGAAAGGCAATAGTTGGCAAGTTAGCACTTAGAGCAGATTCATGGGCGATAGAATCAATCCCATTTGCTAGACCAGAAACTATGACTATAGGATAACCAGCGAGTCCGGCTATCAATTTTTCACAGACATCACGACCGTATTGACTTTGATGACGTGAACCGACCACGCACAGGAATTTATTTGTCTCGCTTGGCAATGTGCCAATATATTCCATAAAATCTGGCAATTGAGTTATGTGACTCAATAGGTAAGGATAATCATCTCGTAAAAGCTTTTTAATTTCTCTTTCTTTATTCATAATAGTATTCTCTCAGAAGCAGATAAAGGATTGATAAATTAAAGTTAAAGAAAAGTTAAAATATTTATCAAAAAACAATAAAATAAAGTTAAAATTTTGATAAAATCTTTCAGTTTTGATAAAAAAACAATGAAATGCTACAATTGCACCATGTTAGACATAAAATTCATACGTGAAAATAAAGAGATAGTGGCTTTAGCAGCAAAGAAAAAGCATATCAAGTTTGATGTAGAGCAACTCATCACATTAGATGATAATCGTCGTGTACTTCTCGCTGATTTGGAAAAGAAACGTGCTATTCAAAATGCTGCCAACGCAGGTATTACCGCTGCAAAGACTGGAGAGGAGCGTGCAAAACTTATTGCTGAGATGAAGGCGGTTAAGACTGATATGGAGGCAGGTGAAGCTAGGCTCAAAGACATAATGAAGGACTGGCAGGATCTCATGTTGCGTGTACCAAATGTTCCAGATATGTCTGTGCCAGATGGTGATACTGATGCCGATAATAAAGAAGTTAAAGTTTGGGGAGATAAACCAAATTTTAATTTCACACCTAAAGATCACGTTGAACTTATGACTGCTTTAGGAATGGTTGATTTTGAAAGAGGTGGAAAGGTTCATGGTTTCAGAGGATATTTCTTAACAGGTGAAGGAGCTCGTCTTTGTTTTGCGATTTGGAATTTCGCTATGGACTTCTTTTCTGATAGAAGTGTCGGCGGACAGGCTGGTAAAGGATTTATACCTGTCATGCCTCCTGTCATAGTTAGAAAATTGACTATGTATGGTACTGGCTATTTACCAGACGGTGAGGAAGACCTTTATAAGACACAAGATAGTGATTATCTCGTTGGTACAGCAGAAGTTCCTCTTATGGGTATGCACGCAGAGGAAGTTTTATCACTTGAACAGTTACCGAAGAAATACCTAGGTTTCTCTCCTTGTTATCGTCGTGAAGCTGGAGCTCATAGTAAAGATGTTAAAGGATTGATCCGTGTTCATGAGTTTTACAAATTTGAACAATTGATTTTATGTGAAGCAAACCATGAGACTTCAGTTAAATATCACGAGGAGTTGAATCGTAATATTGAGGAATTTATAGAAGCATTAGGTATTCCATACCATACTGTTATGAATTGTGGTGGTGATCTTGGTCTTGGACAGGTTAAAAAATACGATGTTGAACTCTGGGTTCCAAAAGAAGGTAAATATCGCGAGATTGGTTCAGCTTCATACTTCCATGATTTTCAGTGTCGTCGTCTCAATATTCGTTATAAAGACGCTGAAGGAAAGATGCGTTACGCTCATTCTTTGAATTCAACGGCTATACCAACTCCACGTATCCTTGTTTCTCTCATAGAAAATTTCCAGCAAGCTGATGGTACGATCAAGATTCCTCCAGTATTGGTAAAATATTTTGGAAAAGACGTTATTGGTAAATAGTAGACTGGCTCTCTTTTGATCAATAATATTGATTAGGTATATTTATAATCATGGCTAGAAACCTCCAATCAAAATCATTTGTTAAAAAGAAGCGAAGGATGATGCTTTGGAATAGTATTTTCGTAGCTATAGGAGTGATCATTGTCGCAGTATTGATTTATTGGTTAATGAGATTGAGTTTTATTACTATCACAGATGTAAGTGTTTTTGGTGCTGATGCGGATATAACAACAGGTATCCATGATGAGGTTATGAATGAATTATCTGGTAAATATATCGGATTGTTTCCTCATGAAAATACATTGATATATCCAAAATCAAGTATCATTTCAATTATTCGTACTGATTTTCCTAGGGTTTTGGACGTAGATGTTAGTCGTGATGGATTGACGGGTTTGCGTATAATAGTGAATGAAAAGGCACCATCAGCTGTAGTCTGTGCGACATTACCAAATTTTGTGAACAATCAAGTCGTGATCGATCCATCTGATCCATGTTATTTTGCTGATGCCAGTGGTTTACTTTTTGAAAAAATTACATCGATCCCTGAACATTCTTATAATACATATTATGCGCCAGATATAACACAAGATGTTGGTAGTTATGCAACATCAACCACTGAATTTACAGCATTGCAGAATTTTTATAATGGCGCATTGAGTGGTGGTATATCAGGTGGTGCAATCCTCATTAAACCAAATGGTGAATACGAATTTTATAGTAGTAGTACAACGATTTATTTTAATAATAAGCAGGGGATTTCAACTGAGCTGTCCAATCTCTTAGCTTTTTGGAATCATATGGTCACTCAAAACCATCAGTCAGATAAAATCAAATCAAAATTAGTCTTTGATTATATAGATTTGCGTTACGATTCTAATGTTTTTTATAAAATCATTAAATGAGAGATTTCTTTTATATAGTTTTCGGTGGACTGATTATCTTATTTATAAGTGTAGGATTGTTTTCTGTGGGTACTTTTGCTTGGAAGACCTTTATAAAATCAAATAAACAGCCAAGTATCGATACGCCAATAGTTTCGCAAAGTTTAAGTTACTCACAGAGTTCAAGATATTCAGCTGAACAAGAAGAGGGTTTGATCGACTCAACTGCCAATATTCTACCTAATGTAGTAGTTAAAAAAGTTACAGCCAATGCATATAGTGTTAAGGATCTAACTGCAGGACAAGTAGTCGTTGAAAAAAATTCTGGTCAACTCCTGCCAATAGCCTCACTCACAAAATTAGTGACAGCTGTTGTAGCACGAAAATTTATACCTGATTATACGCATATAAATATTACCAAACAGGTTATGGCGACTTATGGAAACACTGCAGACTTCAGAGCCGGAGAGACTTTTTCTGCAGGAGATTTATTATATCCGCTTCTCTTAGTCTCTTCCAATGATGCCGCTGAGGCTTATGCTGAATATTATGGTCGTTCAAAATTTATTCAGGCCATGAATGATTTTACTCAATCTATAGGTGCATATCGTACATATTTTGCTGATCCATCGGGACTTGATCCTAAGAATGTTTCAACAGCAAATGATTTGGAAATCATCATGGATTGGATACGTAAAAATGATCCCGGTATCATCGCTGTTACCGAGCTCCAGACTAAAACAGTTAGAAATCATACCTGGGTGAATCCAACACATTTCTTGAGCTGGTCGTATTATATTGGTGGAAAGAATGGATATTTACCAGAAGCAAATCGTACAACCGTGTCACTTTTCCAGTTAGGTGCAAATAAAGATGTTTATGCCATAGTGTTGCTGGGTAGTAGTAATCGTGATAATGATATGATTAATCTCTTAAAGAAAATAAAATGAATTTCTGGAAAAAAATAAAAAAGCCGATTTTCGTTATAGCACCAATGGCGAATGTCACCGACTTTGCTTTTCGTACAATGTTTGCGAAATACGGTAAACCTGATGTTATGTGGACGGAGTTTGTCTCAGCAGATGGTTTGTGTTCACCTGAAGGTAGAGAGAAGCTCTTGAATGATTTAAAATTTTCACCAAAAGAAAGACCTATAGTTGCACAACTTTTTACTGGACATCCAGACAAAATGCGTGAAGCTGCGAAGTTGGTTGCTGAACTTGGTTTTGATGGACTCGATATAAATATGGGTTGCCCAGATCGTTCTGTTGAGAGACAAGGTGGTGGCTCAGCTATGATCAGAAGTCCCAAGATTGCTCTCGAAGTTTTAGAAGCAGCAAGGGAAGGATGGAAGGAGGCAAAGGAAAATTTTACTGATTTACCTATTTCAATAAAGACACGCATTGGCTATAACTCGGTTGATTGGAGATGGCTCCGTCTTTTGCTCGAGCAGAATTTACCTGTGCTCACGGTACACCTGCGCACTCGTAAAGAGATGTCAGATGTTCCAGCTCATTGGAGTTTGATGACTGAGATCGTCAAGCTACGAGATGAAGTCCAAGTAAATATTCCTGCGAAAGATAGAACTCTTATAATTGGTAATGGTGATGTAACTAGTTTGGCAGATGCAAAGGAAAAAGTTAAAAAATATGGTTGTGACGGAGTGATGATTGGTCGTGGTATTTTTGGAAAACCTTGGTTCTTTAGTCAATTAAAGAGTCATAGTAAAAAAGAGTCTAAAAACACGACAGAAAAGACTCCAGAAGAAAGATTGAAGATTATGTTAGAGCATGCCAAGCTTTTTGATAAACTTTATTGTAAAAAGGGGAATAGTAAAGAGGCAAAAAATAGTCATAAGAATTTTGCTGTTATGAAAAAACATTTCAAAGCATATGTTTCTGGTTGGGATGGTGCCAAAGAGTTGCGTGTTCAATTGATGGAAGTTAATACTTATAAGGAGGTAGAGAAGATTGTTAAGGGTTATCTTGCGAGATAAAAAGGAAAAAGCTAGTATGTTCATGGTAGAGCCTGATCTTTGGCTATTAAAATGAAAGGAGGTGAGTTCAATGAAACTCAACAAATGGACACTCGGTCTTGCAGCGGTCGGATTGATTTGCCTTGCATCCGCTGTCCGTGCCGCGGCCGTCGGTTAATCTTGAATTGCTCTGGCGATTCGTGTGCTAAATGCACAAAACCTTTGAAAGGAGATTGATACTATAAAATAATACTGCAGAATCCACACAACGATTTGCTCATTGGATTCTGCAGTTTTTTATTACTTGCTTTTATTACTTACTTTCACCTTTTAACTTTTTCACTTATACTATACCCATGCCAGTACTCTATAGAACACACCGCCCATCAAAATGGTCAGAAGTTGTCGGTCAGGATCATATCGTTGATGCACTAAAGGAGTCCATCAATTCAAAGCGTGTAGCTCATGCATATCTCTTTAATGGTACTCGCGGTACGGGCAAGACTACTGTGGCACGTATCATGGCGCATGAACTCAAAACTGCCGATGAAGATATAAATGAAATAGACGCAGCTTCGAACCGTGGTATCGATGATATTCGCGCTCTGCGTGAACATGTCTCAACTCTGCCTTTTTCTAGTCAATACAAAGTCTATATCATTGATGAGGTTCATATGCTTTCAAAAGACGCTTGGAATGCGCTTCTGAAGACTTTGGAAGAACCACCAGCACATGTCATATTTATCTTAGCTACGACTGAATTAAATAAAGTTCCAGATACTATCATTTCGCGTTGCCAGACATTTACCTTCAGAACACCGACTCGCGAGATTCTCGGTAAACAGATTATTAAAATTGCTGATAAAGAGGGCTATAAACTTGACCCTGGAGCAGCTGATCTCTTAGCACTACTTGGTGATGGGTCATTCCGTGATGCACTCGGTATGCTGGAAAAAATTATCAGTGCAACTGCAGATAATGCAGGTAAGTCTGGTAAAATGATCAGTCGTGAGGTCGTAGAATCCATAACTGGTGCACCACGCGCTGAGTTGGTAAATTCATTCATCTCTGCTCTCATCAGTAAAAATGTAAATGAAGCACTGACTATACTCAGTAAAACTGAAGGGTTTGGAATATCGATGCAGATTTTTACTACACTTGTTCTGGAAAAAATGAGATTTATTTTGTTGGCGCAACATTCAAAAGATTCTCATGTTTCTCTAAAAAGTCGAGTTTCTCCAGACGATTTGGAATTTATTTTAGATGAAGCAAACAAGAAATCTTTGACTCCAGCTACATTGAAGATTCTTCTAGTTGCTGCAGATGGTGTTGGAAGAGCACGTATCGAGGCCTTGCCACTTGAGCTTGCGGTCGTCGATATCTGTGCTAGTCTAAAGTCTGAATAGTTTTGTGGTCCAATAAATTCAACAAATAACCAAAGGTCTGTATGAAGAAGATTATTCCGTCTGAAACACGGTTCATCGTGGCCGTCATGAAGGTTGAAAGTTGGTTTAGTTTCCGGCTGTCAGTGGTTCGCTACTGTCTTAGCTTCTTAATTTGATCTGGTCCCTAACAAGCCCTTCACACTCGATGTGGGGCTTTTTTTATGTTAGGCTATAGTCGTTCACATTTCGTGAGCATTTTTATCATCTTACGGGATCGTCTAACGGTAGGACAGCGGCCTTTGAAGCCGTGAATCTTGGTTCGATTCCAAGTCCCGTAGCATTAAATAAAAACTGCGAAATCCTTGTTAGAATTCCGCAGTGTGTTGGCGTGATTACTCACGCCATAATAACCTGATTGTGAACGAGGCGTTGATAGAACTCATTCTCCTTGAGAAGTTCGTCATGAGTCCCTTGTCCCACAATCTTACCTCCATCAAAGACGAAGATTTTATCCGCGTCCCTGACAGTGGCCAAGCGATGAGCGATGATGACCGTCGTCTTGCCGGCAGATGCTTCCGTGATACTCTCACGTATCCGTGCTTCATTTTCAGTGTCGAGGCTTGATGTCGCCTCGTCAAAGATGAGAATATGCGGATTCTTGATAAGCGCACGAGCGATACCGACACGTTGACGTTGACCACCGGACAGTTTGACTCCACGTTCGCCAATCATTGTCTCCCAACTTTTCTCGAGCTTATTACTAAACTCGGAAATACGGGACAGCTTGGCTACTGCGTCCAGGTCAGCGTCTGTTACCTTATCAGCCGAACCGTTCAGACCAAACGTGATGTTGTAACGCATCGTGCCGTCGAACAATGCCACGTCTTGTGGCACGAGACCAATATTTCGACGAAGCTCACGGTAGTCCAACATGCGAATGTCAACACCATCAATGAGGATGTGTCCTTCCTGAGGATCGAACGCTCGCAACATGAGAGCGACGAGCGTAGATTTACCAGCTCCCGAGCTCCCAACAAACGCATGTCGTTTTCCTTCTTCAAGGATAAATGAAACGTCACACAATGCTGGTATCTCAGGTTTTTCAGGTAAACCCTTGCTCTCCTTAACTTCTTCATCATCGTTGAACGCGTCTGTGTCAGTTCGCGCACTATACTTGAAGCCGACATGCCGAAACTCGATCCGTCCCCTCAGGTTTTCAATTGGAACTGGTTTGAGAGGAATCACAATATCTGGCACATAGTCGAGGAACTTGAAGTATTTGATCGTCGGGCCAATGTTCTTGGCCAAGTTGCGTTGTATGTGACTGATGTTCGTCAGTGTCCCTAAGGCAGACATAATCCACCATGAGGTTGTAACGAACATACCGGTCGTTATCTTGTCATTGAAGGCAAGGTAACCGGCAACGCCCATGCAGGAAGCTTGGAAAAACCAGATTGTCCACTGACCTACATAAAACCAGTTTATGTAAGACAGCCACATCGGTATCCCTTCCGTTGCGTTACGAGCATTTTCAGTGTCGCACTCCTTCTTAACCCGCTCTTCTTGAGCGTTCACATACACAACGTCAGCATTGGCGATAACTTCGCCATGCTTTTTCCCAATCTGATTTGACAGTGTGTCCAACGAACGAATCCGCGAGACAAAACGACTGTTGTAATAGATTGTGTAAGAAGCAAAGATGGCGATAGCGATAAGCGCACATACACCAACTTGCCACGCATTGATCAGCAAGAATACCGTCGGTAAAAGTATCATGAGCAATGTAGGAACAAGCTCATAAACACCTTGATAAACGATTCCCGATACCGCAGCCTCACCTTTTGAGATAACACTCCTCTTGATCACTGAGTGACCGAGATGATGTTGTCCCATGGAGATACTGAAGAATTTTTCCATCGAGAGTCTCGACATGTGTCGTGACAGATCGTATTCCAACTTGCGGATCTCAAACCATTCTTTCGAATAGAAGATTACCGCACGACTGAGTGCCAGTCCGAGCCATGTGAGCAATGCAATTATGAAGAGATGCGAGTCACGACTAGTTACAGCCGTTACAATGCGTCCCAAAAGAATTGGCATCGCCGAAGCGATAGATTGCCACACGAGCATGAGAGTCATGCTAATGAGGATGCAGTGATGGTATGGGGAACAAAGCGCCCATACACGCTTTAGGCTTTTAATTTTATTCACAAGTCAAAGGTCTTTCGTATTTGTTTATGTTTTTTCCCATATGCACACGCACGGGGAATCTACCCGATATTATAGCATAAAAATATGCTTTGTCAAATATCGTTATATTGATTAACATTTTTCCTAACTAGGATCCCAGATATTTACTAGATAGCTATCAATAGTTCTTTGGTCTAGATCGTAAAAATTTAAATTATTATTATGTAGATAAGTGGCGAGCTTGATACCAACGAAACGCCAGTGCCATGGTTCGTACACGTAATAACTGTTACTCTTTGGATAGGAGAGCTCAAAACCGTATCTGTAGGCGTTATTTTGCATCCAAGTATAGGCGTTTGTATTATCAAAACCATCAAGTACACCACCTAAGCCTGGCGTGATCATATCGAGAGCTGTACCTAATTGATGTTCAGAATAGCCCTGATCAGCCGAAAATGAGTTGGCTGTACCAGCACCGTATGTCATACGATAATCCGCTTTGAGTGCACGTTGCTCAGCAAAAGAACGATAAGCAGAGAATGCATAAAGTTGAATTCCACTAGATGATGCGGCGTTGATCATATCTTCTAGATGTGGCAAGACGTTCGTGTGAATGAGTAGCTGTTTATTATTACTGTATTGGTAGGTAAGAGGAATTTCAGAGAGCTGTGCTGGAACATAATTTTCATTCAAGAAATAAACCTTAGAATATTTTTTAAGTAACTCAGGATCAGTCTGAGCGAGTTTCTGCAAAGTAGTTAGAGTTCCTGAAAGTGAACCGACTTGGCTTTGAACTCCACCAAGTTGTTGTTGAACATTCTGTTGTGTAGCACTTAAACTATTTGATAGGGTGACACTAGTTTGTTGAATACTGTTTTGTAATTCTCCAGTCGTTGAAGATAGTCTGGTATTAAGGTCGATAATACTAGCTGATATAGTATCGATTCTTTTTGAAAGATTGTCTTGGATAATATATGCGTAGATAGCTAATCCAATGATGATTATCAGTAATATACTAAAACCAATGATCAATGATTCGTTATTTTTGAGATGGTGTTTAAGGTTGAATGTTTTCATGTGTGTATTATAGCGCATATTTAAATATAAATTTTCAGCATGAATAAGGCCATCCATTTTTGCACCAATTTTGCCAATATAGACGTATTATGACGACTGATAGTTTTAGTGTAGAATAATACTCATAAAACAATGAAAAAATTCATCATACTTATTGAAACAAGTGCATCTGCTGTGCTTCGTTATGGTTTATCAGCTGTTATTTTGTGGTTCAGTATTCAGCAATTTATTCACAATTCAGCTTATATTGGGTTCATTCCAGATTCAATAGTTTCTTTGACGCACATCAGTGCAAATATACTTGTGTTCTTCAATGCTATGTTTGAACTCATCTTCGGCTTATTACTCATCTTTGGTTGGCAGACTCGCATAGTGGCAACACTTTTGGCATTACACATGTTCGATATTATGTGGGTCGTGGGTTATGGAGATATCGGTGTGCGCGACTTTGGTATAGCTATCGGAATATTGGTGGTAGCTATGAATGGTTCAGATCCTTTCTGTATTCAGCAAAAGAGGGAAATCGATGAACCCGTTCAAGATCAATTAAATTAATTAATTCAAAATTATAAAAATATGAAATTACAAAATCCATTACAAAAAAAGATTGGGATCATCGCGGGAATAGCAGTTGTATTAGGTGTTATAGGTATTACTATCTTTCAGGAGAGTGATGATGGTGGTGCAGTTGCAAATACACCGGTAGTTTCTACTCCACCAACACCGGTGGCAACTATTCCGAAGAATTACACTTCTGTTTATAAGAATGGAAATTATTCTGCCACGGGTTCATATGATTCTCCTGGAGGAACAGAGAATGTTTCTGTTAGTTTGACACTTACCAACGATATCATCACAAATGTTTCAGTCACATCCGGTGCATATGACAGACGTTCGCAGAGTTATCAAAATATTTTCATTGCGAATTATAAGCAGTATGTTATCGGCAAAAATATCGCCAGTGTAAATCTTGGAAAAATTTCAAGTTCATCACTTACACCAATCGGTTTTAATGACGCTCTTCTAAAGATAAAAGCACAGGCAAAGGCTTAGTCTATGGCGCAATTTAATTTCAAAGCCATAGGTACAAGTTGGGTTATCGATATATATGAAGATATAAATGCTTCAGGTAGTAATATTTTACTTAATAAGCAACAGCAGGATGAAATATTAGCTAAAATCATGGCTAGAATAGATGCTTTCGATAAAGCCTATTCGCGTTTTCGTCCTGATTCTATCGTCAGTCGAATTGCAAAAAGTTCTGTAGGCAAGGTTGATGATTATGAATTTCCAGCTGATGCAAAATTATTATTTGAAACATATTATGATTTGTATAAAAAGACGAGTGGATATTTTACACCACTAGTTGGCCAGATCTTAGTTGATGCTGGCTATGATGCGGATTATTCCTTGATTCAAAAAAAAGAATTGAGTTGGCCGCCAAGATTGGAAGATGTGATGGAGTTTGAGGTGACTAGTCATGACGTACTCAATGACGCAGATTCACGATGTGTTTTGCATATCAAAAAAACTGTGCAGTTAGATTTTGGTGCAGCAGGTAAAGGTTACTTGATTGATCTGGTAGCAAAAGTTTTAGAAGAAAATAATTATTTTAATTATTGTATAGACGCTGGAGGAGATATTTTACATAAGGATAAAAAAACTATTCGTGTTGGCTTGGAAGATCCAGAGAATGCTGATCAAGTGATCGGTGTCTATGAATTACGAAATGGAAGTATTTGTGGCTCAGCAGGAAACAGGCGCTGTTGGGGAAACTTTACACACATCGTGAATCCGAAGACCCTAGCTTCACCGACTGAAATTATTGCAGTTTGGGTCATGGCTGACTCAGCTCTGGTGGCTGATGCTCTAACAACCTGCCTATTTTTTGTGCCGGCAAATACGCTAACTGATAAATATAAATTTGAATATTTTATTCTTTATAAGGATCGATCATTTGATAAGTCGGCTAATTTTAAAGGGGAAGTGTTTGTGTAAATTGAGAGTCAAAGAAGACTCTTTGTAATAATTATCAATCTCATACGCTATAATAGGTATATGAAAAAAATTTTAATATTACTTGGTATACTGATTGGATTAATCGCTATTATATTTTTTATCCTTGGTTCAACAGGTATTTCAGCTCCAAAAAATATTACTCACATAACTGGAACTTATCTGATCGATAATCAACTAGTCACTGCAACCTATTTTGGTAATGAAGTAGTGCATGATTTTAATAATGACGGACGACAGGACAAAGCATATCTGATCACATATGATCCTGGTGGTAGTGGTACTTTTTACTATGTTGTAGTGACCCTAGATACACCTGCAGGACTGATAAATTCAGAACCATATTTTCTTGGGGATAGGATAGCACCTCAGACAACAGAATTGGGTGGTGTAAATAAGGATATAATAATAGTAAATTTTGCCGATAGAAATTTGACTGATAGTTTCGCGGTGCCACCTTCTGTTGGTAAGACTGTCCGACTTGGTCTAGATCTAAAGACAATGAAATTCATACGAATACAATAAGTCACTGTTCTCAAATCATGATAGTAGAGGTATAATCATTAAATATGAAAAAGGTCATCTCCTTTACCATCACGTTAACTTTCCTCCTCACCCTCATCTTTCTAGTCTCTGGAGTTCATCAAACACACGCTCAGGTGGTGACTACGAGCTCTACTACAGTTATTGGGTATATGACACTTGATCCATTAGTACATGATTCTCCAGAAAATTACTGGTCTCCAGAAACACATGTTAAATTCGAA
>Ga0007854_10000359_pt1 | contig 29966 bp, 24 predicted proteins | sample CryBogCBH12Aug08_FD_60382 | JGI IMG/M metagenome (GOLD analysis project Ga0007854, IMG submission 60382) | Freshwater microbial communities from Crystal Bog, Wisconsin, USA - CBH12Aug08 | ecosystem: Environmental > Aquatic > Freshwater > Lake | place: Crystal Bog, Wisconsin, USA | collected... | reverse complement strand
TTGTCGAACTTATTGATGCAAACGGCAATGTGCTCGATGACCCAATTACTCAACAGAGCAGCAATGTCGCTCTGGCTAACGTGAACTTTGATGTCGCTAAGTATTCACTCTCTAAAGCAGCTAAGACGGCACTCGACAAAGTCGCGAAGGTTGTCATTCAGCATGGCTTCACCTTTATTGACCTCACTGGTTACACCGATGCTCAGGGCCTAGCCACTAAATTCAACAATCAAAAGCTCTCGCAGCAGCGCGGTCAGATGACGGCCGCTTATCTGAAGGCAAAGTTAGGGAAGGCTAAGATCTCGATCAAGGTTGAAGCTAAGGCACACCTGAACCCTGTTGCATCGAATACCACCCCCGCAGGTCAGGCTATGAATCGCCGGGTTGAGATTTCCGTTCACTAATCGTAAGAAATTGCCTCTGGCAAATTCCTGTACAGTACGGCTCCACGCTTTTTTAGCAGTTGGGGCCCCTAGCTCAGTCGGTAGAGCAACGGACTTTTAATCCGTGGGTCGTCGGTTCGAGCCCGACGGGGCCCACTTTTGCGCAAAACTGTATCTTTTTCAATTTCGACGAACTATTCTTCAAATATGAGAGAACCAGTCGATTGTCCAAAGTGCGGTAGGCCATATCGTGCCGATTTGCTTAAGGAGTGCCCAAGATGTGGAGGGGGTGCTGCGGCAACTGGCGCATCACCAGAAAGCCGCGGAGGGGATTCTGTAGTTGCGAGTAGTCCTTCCATGCGACAATCGAATTTCGCGGATGCGAGAACTTCTAGGCAGAGCGATGCTGCAAGGATCGCTACCCAATCAGCAAGAATTGTTAATGGTTACGGAACATACATTCAAGTACTGGGAATCATAATTGGAGCAACCATTATCGTCGGTGGATTCATTCTGGCATCACAAAATAACTCAATCACCTATGGCCTGATAGGTTTGATTGTCGGTGCGCTTGATCTTGCTTTTTTTGCAGTGCAAGGTGCGTTATTCAGAATGATCTCTAATTATGTAATTGCTCGCTTGGAATAAGAGTTACCAGGGCCCACTTAGGTATAGTACGAGCATGAAGCGATCAATTGCCAGAACCTTGCTACTTGCTTGCTGCTTGTTCGTGGGAGCACTTGCTCCAGTGCAAGCCGCCTCCTATCCCGCAGGGCCAGCAGGAACAACGATCAGTTTCTTCTTAAGTGATCCAACAAAACCAAGTCAACCGATGGTTCAAGGCTCTGGCGTTTTTTGGACATCAGCAACTTCACCTTGGAAATACGTCGGTGAAGATACTTCAGGCATGATCTACTTTCCATGGAGTGCTGGCTCGTATCAAGTCAGCACCGTCAATCAAGCAACCGACGCCCCGAAGCAAGCAGAGCGAATTACTTATCAAGTTGTTATTTCAGCCAACGGACAAATTCAAGTGACAGGTGGGTCGGACGGTTCAGTCCAGCCAGCTTCGCCAGGCGTTTATGTATTAACTTCAAGCGTTCCGGAAGTAGCCGATCCCAACTCTCCATGGACACAACTTCAGAGCGTTCCATTGCAAACAGCAGGGCATATGCTGCTTCTCACTGACGGTTCTGTCTTGTTCCATGAAGAAGGAAGCGATCAAACCGGAACAAGCACTTGGTGGAAATTAACTCCGGATCAAAAAGGAAATTATTTGACCGGAACCTGGTCGCAATTAGCCTCAACACCATCCAACTATCAACCGGCGAATCTTGCCTCCGGTGTCCTACCGGATGGAAATGTCATTCTTGAGGGCGGCGATATGAATGGAAGTTCAACTTGGGTGGGACTCAATTCAGGCGCGGAATACAGTGTCACAAACAATTTATGGACAATGATTAACCCTCCTAATAGCGGAACTGGCGAATTTTCATCCATTGCAGATGCGCCATCGGTCGTGCTTCCAAATGGCCAGTTCATGTTTGGGCCATCCGGCAATGGTGATCGAGGGGCTCAGAATCAGAAAGATGTTGCCGTCTTTGATGAAAAGAACTCAACCTGGACAGTCTTCCACGGTGACAATCGTGCAAGTGCAAATCCAGAAATTGGTTTCACGTTATTGCCGAACGATAAAGTTTTGTCGATTTCAACTGCGTATCAAAACGCAGATAAAGCGGCTGATGTATTTGATCCAACCACTGGAAAATGGAGCAACACAGGAGCGCTACCGGTTTCCCTTCTAAATCCGGCAACTGCGGGTGGCACACCAATCGCAGAAATTGGTCCAGCAATCACGATGCCAAACGGCAAGGTTTTTGCTGAAGGTTCCAACGCAAATACCGCAATTTACGACCCTTCAAGTAATACCTGGACAGCAGGTCCTAACTTGCCAGTGATTGGAGGGCTTCAATTTTCTGCAGCCGATGCACCTTCTGCAATCTTGCCAAATGGTGATGTCCTACTTGCGCTGAGCCCCGTGAATTCCGCGGGAGAGTCGGTCGGGCCGATGCACTTCTTCACTTTTGATGGAAAGTCTTTCACTCAAATTGGTTCACCCTTCGGTTCGAACCTCAATCAAATGCCAGCGTTCGTTACTGCGCTATTGCCGCTACCAAATGGTCAAGTGCTGATGACTGATAGAGGTCAGTCCTCGTCCGTCTATCTGTACACACCTTCTGGCAAATCTAATTCTGATTGGTCGCCTCGAATTCAGAGCGTTCCAACAACTCTGAATGTTGGTGGCACATACGACTTAACTGGAAGCCAGTTAAGTGGGCTTTCTACTGGTGCCTCCTATGGAGATGATTGGAATCCAAATACCAACTATCCGATTCTTCAGATTACAAACAAAGCTAGCGGGCAAGTAAGTTATGCGCGTACTTTCAACATCTCGTCGTATTCGATCGCACCTAATGCTTCTGGCAAATTTAGCTTTCAACTTCCTGCGGACGTGAGTGCCGGCGCAGCCTCGCTCAGAGTGATTGCCAGCGGATTTGCCTCAGATCCAGTTTCTGTGACGATCACTAATGGAGCTCAGTCAACGAGCTCAACTCCAGTTGTGACAGCATCTCCAACCCCTGTCCCAACTCCGAGCCCAGTTGCGGTCGCCAAATCCAAGGCCAAAACAATTGTGTGCGTTAAAGGTTCCTCGACTAAAAAGGTTTCCGGAGTGAATCCTCAGTGCCCGACTGGATTCAAGATCAAGTCTTGACGCCTGCTCTAAAGTCTGATGGCCCCCTACGGTTCGGGGAGCACCATGTTGCTAACAATTTGCTAACACCACTGAAAAACAATGGGGCATTTTGTGGGACTTCGAGGCACCTTAGACACCGATTTGAGCGTAAAACCGATCACCCAGAGACTGCCTGAATCACCCAGAAACAGGCAGTCTCATACTTTTAATCCGTGGGTCGACGGTTCGAGCCCGTCTGGGCCCACAGTGGTATTGAAATGATTCTTTTGAATAAGTGTTGAATGATCTAGGTTTCTTGCTATAAATTCTCGAAAAATGGATTTAATTTTTTAATTTAATTTTCTGTTTCTCAATGAAGGCAAGTTGAATATAAAGTTTGGGCGTGAATTACAGGTCTTTACTTTTTAGATTTGTTGTACGACGTTTATTGGGTGGGTAGATCGCTTTACGGTTGAGCACAAATCAAAAAATGTGCAGTTACTTCAATTAGAAGTGCTGGCCATTTAAATGCAAGCCGAGGAATTCATTGAATTATCAGACATTTTCTGATCATAAGAACTTGGTACGTTGCCATAAGAAAGCCATTATGTTTGTGTCAGCAAATTTACCGCTATTTAGCCGTTTCGGGGGACCACTCTGGAAATTTAATTCGGTAGATTGTGGCCATGAAAATACCTCTGAATTTCTCGAGATATCTCATTACTTTTGCAACTTTTCTTATTTGGGCTGTCACAGCTCCCCCAACATCAGCGTCATCGAGCGGACAAATTCATTCTCTAGAAAAGAAAGTCGACGAGCAAGCTTTCATAATCACGAAACCAAGTATCAAGCTTCTCCCTCAGAACCAAACAATAAATTTTGGTCCTCTACTTTGGCACGAAGAGTTCAAGGGTGCTCAAGTGCACAGTTTAGATCAAACCTATTGGACGGCAAACATCGGCTCTTATTCAAGTTTTCTTCCGACAATAAATTCGCCAAGCAATGTCTTAGTCAATGGAAATAGTGACGGAATACTTCAAATTCTTACATCCAAAATCTTCAAACCTTCATATTATACTGGATTATGTGCTGGGAAGCCTTGTCAATTTCAATCTGGGGAGATATCAACTCGAGGCAAATTGTCATTCAAGTATGGTTATCTGGAAGTTAGGTTTCAAACTCCAAGCGGAGAGGGCAATTGGCCAGCAATTTGGATGTGTCCTCTCGGAAATTTTGGAGAGAGCGGAAAACTAACTCCAGGAGAAATTGATCTTATGGAGTGGTACGGGAATACCCCTTCTAAAATTTGGTCCACCCTCCACTATCCGTCTGGACTAAACGGTCGGAATGTGAATGATGAGAAACGAACAAGTTCCTATTCCACGCCAGGTACTTTTGCAAGCAAATTTCACAAAATTGCAATTTATTGGATCCCAAACCAAATCACTTTCTTGGCCGATGATCAAGTTTTTTCTACTTTTAGAGCCTCCGATATTACCGACTGGCCCTTTAATGAATTTTTCTATCTAATAATCAATGGCAATGTCGGACCTCAGCCAAATAGCGATCTCGGGGGGGTATGGCACTCAAATAAACCTTCAGTTTACAAAATCGATTGGGTCAGATTTTGGTCAGTGAATGGTCAGGGTAAACTCATAAGCCACTAGTATTTTTGAGGCTTAAACTGGATGATGGCCCCCAAATTAAAGGCGATAATTCGCATCTCAAATAGAACGCACACGATACTATTGGCGCGTGAATATGTCGAAAATTTTCCAAATTTGGAAATCGAAAAAACCCCTTTTCAGAGTTGCTCTTTCTATAACATTAGGAATCACAGTTTGTCTTGGTCTCATGACGTTTGCAAATCGCGGCGGCGCAACTGGCGGCGCAACTGGAGCGGTTTCACATGGGTCTGTTATGTCAGTATCTTTCGGGGATGTCGCAAAAATTGTAACTTCCTCAGGACAAGTTTTAAATGAGACAAACGTATTCTGGTCACCCCCTTCAATCGAACCAATCGAATCTATAAAAGTTAAAGTGGGTGACAAGGTCAAAGCTGGTCAAATTCTTGCTATATTGCGCGACGACAATGAAAAACTAGCGTACGAAAACGCAAAAGTTGCTCTTAAGGCAGATCAAATAACTATGGAGAACGCCGATGCTAGTATTTTAAATACTCGCAATAACCAGTTAGCTCAACTCGCTGCAGCGAACACAACTTTAAAAAATACAAAGCTCAATTTACAAAACAACGCCCCCGTCTATCAAGCATCAGTTGACCAGGCTTTAAACAATTTGAACACAGCGAAAAACGAGTTTGACGCTAAAGAGCTGACATATGACTCAACTCTTCAGAACGCACTTAACAATTTGCAGTCAACGAAATTAATTGCCCAAGCGTGGACCTCTATCGTAGGTGACACATTGACGGTCAACACTATAATGCAATCGACAAATCCAATCTTACCTGGTGGCTGCCTCCTTTTTGGCTTAACGGGATCGGCGTGCACCGCGGCAACTCTTGCGGGAGACTACAAGGATTACACTGCAGCCCAAAACGACTTTAATATTGCACAGAGCAATTATGACTCCGCCAAGCAAACTAGAGAAATTAACAGGCAGAATGACAATCAACAACTTCAAAATCTAATAATCGCATACCAAAATTCACTAGCTCAGCAGAATGCAAACACGAGTCGCGATCAGCAAGCGATCGATAATGCGCTCGCACAAATAAATACAATTACAGTACAGCTAAATGCGGTCCAGAATCAGGTACTAAGAGCTAAAGTTGAATCTGATAAAATCGCGATAGCTACTACTTATCAAAAACTTATCGACACAGTAGTAAAGTCACCAATCGAGGGGATTGTTGCAGCAATTTCAAATACAGTCGGTCAATCCCCTACTCCGATTGTCTATTCGCCCACAGGAGCGGGAACCGCTATGTTCGTGATCAAGTCGAAATTTCCTGATTCCTTTGTCGCTAACTTTAACTCAATTGATGGCGCTAAAATAAATGTCGGCCAAATGGTTTCACTTTCAATATCGCTACTTTCAGGATTAGCCAGTGGGGCAAGCGCGAGTGCGGGGGCATCAAACTCTCAAAGTTCTACAACCGTGGCCACGAATTCATACAAGGGAATCGTGACTCGAATCTCATACGCGCCAAGTGCATTTGGCGTCACTCCCGGATTCAAAGTTTATGTCTCCTTTCTAAATACCCCGACTGATGTATTTCCAGGGTTGCCCGGAAAAGCCACCATATCGATTAAGGCTGTAAGACATGTTTTAGTAGTTCCCAATGGTTCAATAAAGTTGATTGGTGGATACTATTATGTTCAAAAAATAAGGTTTCAAGGTGGGCATGATGAAAAAATTCAAACGCGTGTAACTTTAGGCGTTTCGGGGACTAATTCGACAGAAATCACCTCAGGCCTATACCCAGGAGAAAGAATTAATATCGAATATGGGGAATAAAATGGGTATGTGTATTTGCAATACGTGCAACAAAATTCATCAAAATTCTTGGAGTAACGAATATTTTGAATACGTAGCTACAAAGTCATTGGCAACTTTTGATGGAATCAGTGGTTAAAGTGAACAGTAAACCCGCCAAGGCGATAAAGAAAACTGCCACTAAAGCACCTCAAAAACCCGCCAAGGCGATAAAGAAAACTGCCACTAAAGCACCTCAAAAACCCGCCAAGGCGATAAAGAAAACTGCCACTAAAGCACCCCAAAAAAATAACCAAAAAAAATATATCGATAAGCCCCATTTTGAAAAAAACCTTGAGGAAATTAAATTTGGAAATTCTGTGACCGGGAATTTCTTTGATTTCCTTTTTGAAGATGACGATTGGATGTCAACTTTCAATGAAAAAAAATATACCGAAGCTCATATGGTTAATTTTGATCAAGAGGATTTTGAACCAGCATCTCGCAAAGCAAACCTGAGAAGATTGAGTCTATCTAAATCAGGTTCGAATCGCTTACGGAATTTGATTTTAGGAGTCCTAATCATGATTTTAGTAATGTCAGGATTTTGGGCACCCCAAATAGCAAACTTTTTAAAAATTCCAATCAATCCCGAGGGCTTCGTAGCTGAATCTTTCGAAAATCCAGAAATTGTGAAGAATGGAATAACTTCGGGCGAATTGGTGCTAGTGAGGTTGGAGAATGGAAGCAAAACAAAACGGATAATTCACTGGGTAGCTACGAATGAAGGCACTAAATTGGAGACGGGGGATACCGAAATCCCCGCCATGAAGTCTGTAGTTATCGCCATTGATACTTCTGGCACACTTTCGGGAACGCCTCTGAAGATTTATGCTTCTCATGTAAAACACCCACTTTCTGTTGAGGTTTACTAGTGGTGTCCAAAAAAATTTTGGTCGTCTCTGATGTGATATTCCCTTGGAGTATTGGAGGTGCAGAGGAAAGGTACCAAAACATAGCTTCTGGTTATCCAATGGGAGACTACGAACTTCATTTTGCCACAGTGCGATGGGTAAGCGGCGAAACTCCGCCAAATTATTTTTTTATAAGTAAGAAGAGCTCAATCTATAATAATAATAAAAAGAGGAGCATTTTTTCCTCGATAGCCTTCTCGATGGCTACTTTAAAAATTTTGAAACTAAAATTCGACGTAATAGAAGCAAACCAGATCCCAATAATACATCTATTCCCGCTCTGGCTAGTATCTCGGATTAAGAGAGTTCCCTTTACCGTTACGTGGCATGAAGTGTGGAGTAAGGAAGATTGGGAAAAGTATTCACCCAGATATGCAATTTTTGCTCACGCTCTCTCGAGAATGGCTGCCCATCTTCCGGATAAAATCATATCAGTCTCAGAATTCTCAAAAAGAAAATTAATTGCACAGGGGATAGAAGAAGTGCAAGTTACGGTAATTGAACATCAAATAAATATGCACGAAATAGAGGTGTCGCAAACACAATTGAATGGCACTGATTTTTTATACGTAGGGCGACTTATTCATCACAAGCGAGTGGACCTCCTTTTAGAGGCATTTGCTACCGTGTTAGTGTCCTATCCGTATGTAACTCTCGGCATTGTCGGAGAAGGCCCTGAATATGAAAACTTAGTAAAGCTGGCCCAAATGGCAAAGATAAGCCATGCTGTCACGTTTTTTGGTAAGTTACAGGATAAAAGAGACGTGTTTGCCTTAATTAAGAAATCTAAGGCATTTGTTACAGCTTCTGAACGTGAAGGTTATGGCATTGCGGTGGCAGAAGCGATAGCAGCAGGAATTCGTGTCATTGTGTCTAGTGCTTCAGAAAATGCCGCTCAATATCTTGTTCGAGATGGCACGGATTATATCTTCGATAGTGGTAACTCTGAAAACTTATCCATGAAAATGGTCGAAATCATTAGGAATCCAATGCAAAAGGCCATTATTGATCAGGAACTAAAAAGTGTGTCAATATCAAATCAATATTTCTCCATTTGGAAATCGCTGGTTGAAGATGCTTAGCTTTACAATCGCAATTTGCTGTTATAACAGTGAGCGAAAAATAGGAGGAACACTAACCGCAATAGCAAATTGCGTCCCACCTTATGTTCAAATTTTGGTCGTCGATGACGGTTCCCTGGATTGCACAAGGGAGATTGCGCTAGACAAAGGAATCGAAGTTGTTTCACATGGCAAAAACTTAGGATATGGACACGCTCGCCAAACGGCTTTCCTGCACACTAAGAGTGACATTCTTGTTTTTATCGATGATTCTTGTATAGTAAATAGGATATGGTGGGAAAACTTATCCAGGCTCTGGGAGGAGGCCGGGCCAAACACACAAGCAATTGCTGGCCCAATGTTGTTCTCATCCTCGCGTGAAGGGTTGAGTTTTTTTTCGAGGAGTAATCCATTTCGACCTTTATATTTAGATGAAACCCAAGAATTTTCACTTTTAAATAGATTAAGTACTTACTTTTTCAAAAGGTATGACTGGAGAAGCGGGTACGTCAGATATGCCGCAAATGGAAATTTGAGCTTCAGGCGAAAAGCGTTGGAAATTGTGGGAGGTTATGACCCGAGTTGTAACTTGGGAGGCGAAGATGAAGATGTGTGTGGTCGAGTGTTCCGAAAATTTGGAAAAAACTCAATTTGGTTTGATCACCAGCTAACAATCGATCAAACAGATGAGACCACTTTACATTCCACACTGCGGCGAAGTTATAAATATGGCAGGGTTGCAGCTTGGAACTATAAAAGGGGTGGCGGTGTTCCAACTTTCCTACCTCTACCAATCACTTATTTCACTTTAGTGACAATCGTATCCTGGCTTGGATCTTTTTCAGAAGCGATCGCGACATTTCTCTTAATGGCCTATATTTTAAACTTTAAAAATAGAGGCACTTCCATTCAGGGAATGATGATGGCACCTTTTGACTTCTTAATTCGAATCTTTTCTGAAACGGCGAACAACATCGGCTTTATTTCATTTACGGTAATAGGCCTTTTGCACAAATACCAGCCGAAGGGAAGGCGATGAAAGTTTACCTCGACATGCGTAGAAACCTAAAAAATTTTGTAAGTGGAAATTTGCTAAATTGGTTAACCATAACTTCGTTTCTAAATTACTTTCTTCCCAAAAACCCATTAATAAGTTTGTTAGCCATAGTGACGCTATCAACATTGCCGGGACTCGCAATATTAGTAAAATTACGAATATCAGTAGAACGCAACTTCCAAACTTTGTTCTATTCAGTTTTATTTTCGATTCTTTACATACAATTGGCAAGCATGATTGCTCAGTTACTGGCATACAAATTTGGTTGGAAGTCTCCTCTCTCTCCGTTCCCAACATTCTTTTTCTCGATTATTAGCATTTTGGTAAGTGCCCGTATCGTAAACTCGAGTCGTGGCCCAAGAGAGGCATTTGCCTATAATAAAACGTATCTGGTCAATGTTGTAAGAATCAACATATTTCCAACAATCATTCCGCTTCTCAGTCTATTTGGAGTGATGCGGTTGAATAATAGAGATGATCAGGTTTCTACAAGAATTATTCTCTATGCCATTTTAGGAATATATATTTCTATTTTTCTTTTAAAGTTTCCAATAAGAGTGAAGTCCCTGACGCCAAACCTCTACTACTCGCTATTCTGTTTGAACTTAGCAATATTAATCCAGACCTCGTTCCGTGGTGACGTACTGTGGGGATTTGACATAAATAGTGAATTCGCCGTGGCTAAGAGAACATTAGACCAACATTTTTGGACTCCGCCGAGCAGTGGCTCTGAATACTATGCAATGCTTTCTTTGACAGTTTTACCAACTGTTTTAGCATTGTTTTCCAAGCTCGGCCTTATTACGATCTTTCATATCTTTTACCCCGCGATTGCAGCCCTAATACCAATTGCAATTTACGATTTTCTCAAGAAATTTGTTAGTCATAGAATTGCTTTTTTTGTAATGTTCACACTTCTAATTTCATCGATCTCTTTCATCCCGGAAATGCCTGCACTTTGCCGCCAATGTATTGGATTAGCTTTTTTTGCTGGAATGATCGTGGCCATATTTAAAAAAGAACTGACTGTCAGGAAGCGACGGAGTCTTTTTTTGCTTTGTGGGCTGGGATTGTCATGCTCTCACTATTCGTCAGCATACTTGGCAGCATTCTTATTTTTCTTTGCAGGACTAATTAATTTACGTTTAAACCGGAAACTCCCTCAATCCGAAAAAACGGTCACATTTCTGATTGGATTAGCATTTCTCTGCACGGTCACACTTTACAATGGAGTCTTTACTCATTCCCTTCAAGATACTAAGGCTCAATATCAACAATTACAACAGCAAGGCGCGAAACTTCTTCCCCAAAAGCAAGGAAATTTTATCAACAGATGGCTGAATGGAGTGAAGAACGTACAAGATGTACGTCCTAGTTCTTACAAAGTTCAAGTCGTGGGCCAGGATTTATCTACGCATCCTGAATTAAAAACTCCCCTTGTTGGTTTAGCGTACGAAGTCACTAGTGGAGCGTTTCCCAATACAGAGTATGAGTTAGGGCGAAATTTCGGCGTGGGGCTTGTCTGGATGTACATCGCTAGTAATACCGCACTTCAAATTATGACCGTTTCTTCTTTGATATTTTTTATTATGCTCGTGAGATTTGGATTTCCAAAAAGAGCGAGGTCTAAAATTGAAGATGAAGGACTGGAGTGGCAATGGATATATTCCGATGCTTTATCACTCTTGATTGTAGCCTTAGGAATGGCCGTATACCTCCGAATCTCAGGTACGATAGGCTCATTCTATAATCCGCAACGAGCTGCTTTTCAGCTCAATTTCCTTTTTGCTCTCCCCATGGTACTCACTCTGTGGAGCCTGCTAAAAATTTTCCCTAAACTTAGAATCTTTTTTCTATCGGTGTCCGTGTGTGCAATGGTTGTAATTTTCAGCCAAGCCTCGGGTCTTGCAACCTATTTCACGGGAAACACCTCATCTAGAATTTCGAACGCCCAAGGAGACTCATATCCTTTCGTCTCAACCATCGATCAAGTGAGCGTTGCCGACTTCATCGCAGCGCACGTAGATCCTATGAAGACACCGATAAATGCGGACGCCCACTCAGCACTCACTCTGTATCGAGATTATAGGATTAATCAAAAAAATGTATTTACGCAAATCGCGCCGTTCGGACTATTTGAAAATTCATACGTTCTTGTAAGTAACTCAAATATACGCACAGGCATTGCTGAAGGAATAAATTTGAAAGTCACCAATGGTCTTATTGACTACCTGGTTCCATTCGACTATTATGAGAAATACCTTAATGTTGTGTACTCTTCCAGCTCCACAATTGTGTACCATTGAGCCATGGAAGTTTCTGTACTTATCATCGTCAAAAATGAAAACGCCATTAGACGAACCCTCGATGCATTATCAAAACAAATTCAAACTGATGAACAAGAATGCTTGGTTATTGACGCGTCAAACCCTCCGTTGTCAAGTCTGGAGCAAGATTATCCTTGGATCACTCTACATAAATTCCCCTTAGTTGAGGGGCGCACAATAACTATTCCCCATCAGCGCAATTTTGCCGTTAAGAAGGCAAGTGGGAGGTGTATTCTTTTTTGCGACGCCGGAGGGATCCCATGCGAAGACTGGATAATCGAACTTTCTACACCACTTCTTACAGGTCAATTTGATTTAGTAGGGGGCCCAATCGAAAGTATAAATAAGTGGGCGCCATATAAAATTCAAAATCTACAAAAATGGGGTGACAGACTTAAAATTAGTTCCTCTGCGAATCTTGGTTTTACCTCGGCAGTCTACAAAATGTTAGAGGGCTTCGAAGAAGGTTTAGATTATGGTTCGGACGCGGAATTTATCTGGCGGGCATCGAAAATTGGCATTAAGCACAGCGCTGTACCCTCAGCTTTGATGCAATTAGATGGAGGAAGTTTAACGAGGGAATTAAAAAGATCATGGCTATATGGCAAAGCTATCGTAGATCTTTTACGACTTCATTCAAATCAAATTAGGCCCAAAATGATTGAGTCCCCTGAGATGTTCATCTACCCGATTTTGATTGTGGTCTGGCTATTTCTTATTCCAATTTCCTGCTACTTAAATTTTCAACTCATTCTCTTAAATTTTTTTGTTGCTCTCCATTTCATTATTATTCTGAAAAATTTCAAGAGTAAGAGACCATTATTCTCTTTACTTCTCAATTATCTTCATGGGCTTGGGAGCCTATACCGACTTTTTATGATTATTACACCTAGAAGTGGTGACAATGAACATTGATCGTTTACGATTTAATTTTTCAAAATTTCATCCAATCGAAAGGCAAAGTGCGAATTGGATAATTGGGTCACGAATAAAACGGAAATTGTACTTTGCTTCACTATTTCAATCATTACTTGCAGTGCTTGATGTATTGTTTTTGGCCTTGATTGCCTCCTTTGTAGCGAGTCTAAGTGGTGGTGGAGTTTTACCAAGCGCTGGGAAAACTTTATTAGCAAGTTTTAGTTCTCAAGATATATTTGCCTTAATTTTTGTCGTGGTCTTAATTAAAAACATGGCTTCAATTTTGACCCAGAGGTATGTTGCTTATCTCCTTGCAAATCGAGAGGCGGCTGTTTCAGCAGGAATGCTTCAAGCCTATCTATTAAGGCAGATGGATAATTCCGAGGATGCTCACTCCTCAGAACTAATCGGCATTTTTACTGTATTTCTGACAAATATCTTTTCAAATCTCTTCAAACCCATCGTCACTTTAGTCGCCGAAACGGCCACCGTTATCTCGGTGCTATTTGGCCTGTTATACATCAGCCCCATTGTTGCGGTTTGCACAGTTTTCTATTTTCTGATCATCGCCTTATTGTACGTAGGATTACTGGGAAAGTATCAACGTAAAATCGGCGCTATCGCCGCTTCGACGAGCAAAACCTCGCTACGAACCTTTACAGAAATAGTTCGATCACAAAAAGAGATCAGATTTTCTCACACTGAAGATGACTACCTTGCGAATGTTTATGAGCGTAAAAAAAAGTTAACGAGAATGCAGGCTTCACAATCCTTAAATCAGGCGATGCCTCGTTACTTTCTAGAGATTTGCTTGATCTCAGGCCTAAGTGGATTGATATTTTTATGGCCTCACGACCGATCTTCAACTCTTTTTTCAGTACTTGGACTTCTCGTTGCTGCGGGATATAGGATTTTACCGTCAATTAATAATCAATTGATTATAATTAATGGTTTTCGCCAAACCTTAGCGCCATTAAGAATAATTTTTGAAGCGGGATCAAGCTTTGGCGCAACTGAGCGATCGATTGAGCTTCGGTTGCCAACAAGAGAAGGACCGAGAATCAAATTTAACGGGGATTTAGAGTTTCGAGATGTTTGTTTCTCGTATCCAAAGGGAAATGAGATATTTTCAAATCTCTCATTCAAGTTGAGGATGGGCGAGTCACTCTTACTCCAGGGGCCGAGTGGAAGCGGAAAAACAACCTTTATCGGGTTGGCTTCCGGACTTCTTAGGCCAACTCTTGGGAAAGTACTTATCGTTGATAGCAAAAGTGCTTCGGAGAATGAATTGACAAGCACCGTATCAGGGATTGGGTATCTTGGCTCCGATGTTGCCCTATTTGATGATGACTTTTTATTCAATATATGCCTGAGTCGGGATGACGTCGTTGACTTTGATCGATTAAAGAATATTGTCGATGCTGTTGGTCTCACGGCCAGAGTAAACGATAACCGCCTCGGATTAAATGCACAGATCGGAGAAAATGGACAATTCCTCTCGAAAGGCGAGAGACAAAGAATCGGTCTAGCACGAATTCTTTATGCGCAAAACCCCTTTATTATTCTGGATGAACCAACTTCGAATCTCGATTCAGCTACAGCAGAACTTGTCTGGCTTGTCCTTCAAGAATTACGCGGAAAGTCCACTATGATTATTGTATCTCATGGTTTTGTACCTCCATTTTTATACGACTTCAAAAAAAATCTAGGAACTTCATTATGACCTCAAAAAAATTGCAAAGTTCTAAAGGTTTTAGAACCCTCTCAAACCAAAGCATTAACAATGATCCCCGATAGATTCTTTTTAAATTTCCGAGAAATGTCCGAGGATAAACCGAAAACTTGGAAAATTATTTCAAATTTCAGCTCGTCGAATTGGTTCTCTGCAATCTCGAGTAGAATAATATTCACGCCCTTATTTTTTCTGAAGGTGCTCAAAACCCCGTCGCTCACGATTCGGGGAATCAGTGCGACTTTACCCTTTGGTAATTTTCGTGGGCAGAATACATCGCTTGCGCTCTATGAGAAAAGCGTATCGCTGCGGAATTTGATACAACGAGTTCTAGTTTTGACAGAAGAAAGAATTGTGAAACGAGGTAAGCGTTTTCACCTAATACGTCAACGGATCAATGTAGGAGAAGCAAAGGGATATTCCATAACAATCGAGGAGGGGGAGAGCGCTATTGATCGGTTAAATAATTTCGTAGTGGATCGCGGCTGGACTCAACCTTGTACAGACCTGTTCCGCTTTCCAAGGGAAATTGATGTTGTAAAACTCGTAGCGGTGTGTGTACACAACATTGACGGAAAAATAGTCTGCATCAGCGCGGCCCTCTATTATAAAGACTACGGCAAAAATTTCTTTTGTCTCGCTCTTGAGAGAGGTGAACCCCGCTGGATGGCAATGGAAAAATTAATTGAATTGCTGTACGAGCGAAAGGTAGAATATATTCATTCTGAAGGCTTGCTGGGACTAGATAACGGGAACTATTTTTTTCAAGAAAAATTAGGCTACCGATCGTTTAATCTTAAGCGTGCTCATGAAAATTAATGAGCTAGGCTGTAATATCAATAGAAAGTGAGAATAGGACATGGGACTTGAATAAGAGAATCAATTGGGTAATCCGTCCTTTTCATCCTAACGCTCAAGGCTATGTTGCACCCTATGATGGTCTCCGATTCGTTGCCATTATCTCCGTGCTCTTATTTCATGCAGGTTGGTTCAAGTATGGATTCCTCGGCGTTCAGGCGTTCTTTGTTCTATCAGGATTTCTCATTTCAACCTTAATTGTGAAGAATGAATTCTCTGTCGAAGGTTTAATCAAATTTTACCTAAACAGATTTATACGATTAACACCCGTACTCTGGTTATCGGTTGCTTTCGGGGGTCTTGTTTTTTGGATCAAATACCGCGGAATCCCATTTACATTAATGATTCACGCTGCCTTTTACGCAAGGAATTTCTACGCTACGGAAAATTTGCATAATCATGACCTTTGGACTCCTACGTGGAGTCTTGCGTCAGAAGAACAGTTTTACCTGATGGCACCATTGTTAATTCTTTTTTTTATCAAAAAAACAAAAACGAGAAGATTCGCGTCCGTGATATTTTTAGTTTTATACGCCTATGGCTCGTTCTATTTTACACCAAATAGTAACTACACTTCCCATTATGTGGTTAATTCGTCCGGCTTGTTACTAGGAGTTTTCATGGGGGTGTCAGCTCATCAAAAGTTTGGGCGCAGTGTCGTTGTTGCACTGTTCACGATAGGACTGGCGTATTCACTATCTTCATACAAACTAAATACAACAATAGAATTGAGCACTGCGCTTTACATTCTTCAATATAACAATCGATTTCTTTCTCCGCTCACAAAAATATTGTCCTTCAGACCATTCTGCAAAGTTGGAATAATCTCTTACTCAATATATATATGGCACGGGATGGTCCTGGCATTGGTATTGAATTCGCGACCCGATTCGATCATCTATGCATTGGCGGGAATAATTATTTCTGTATTATTGGGGGGTATCAGTTACGTAACGTTCGAATTACCAGTAAGATTAATGCTTGGACGGAAATTTAAGATTCTGACTCAAAATAAAATTTAGATCTATTGCTTGATTCTCCTTGTCCTAAATACAATAGCAACTTCGAAAGGGTTAAATTATCGAAAATTCTCTGAAGGTTATCTCAATTGTCACTCCAGCAATAGATTTGAGAGATGGTGTATCAAAACATTCTCAAGATCTAATATCAGAGTTGCTAGAGTTGAACTACAGAGTTTTTGTGTATTCACCCCATTTCTTTCGACTGCGATACGTTGGCTACTTCGACCATACGAGTAAAAAACTTGTAAAGCCAGTTGAGTCAGAGGACGGTCTCAAACTGCCGGAGAATTCAGTCGTCTACGTACAATATATGTTTAGCGCCTATTGGTTAAGCATATATTCGCTTCATAGTTGGATTAAAGAAATCGCCAGATCGAATCCCGTGATCATTGGTCTGCACGAGCCTTCAGGTGAAATTCGGCGACTACGATCTTTCGGTCGAAGTCTCTATAAGGATATTTGTTCGATAGCAAGAATTATTGTCGTCTTCTCAGGAGAAGGATTAGCTGTGATTTCTGACTTAACCTCAAAAGCAGAAATAATTAGAGCTGATTTGGAAATTCCGAAAAGAGTTTGGTCGGATGATATTGCAGTAGAGAGACCAACCATATTATTGTTCGGTTACTACGCCAAAACTAAAGGATTTGAAGACGGCTTAAGAATTTTACGCTCCGTGAATCGAAGAACTGGCGTTCGATTTAAAACGCTCATAGTCTGTAGCCTTAGGGAGAGAAAGGGAACTGCGCGTATTTTCAGTCCGTTAGATCGCGTTAATTTTCTGAAACTTAAGGCTTTAATTTTTCGTTGTCAGACGGAAATGGATTTAGAATTTCGCCAATACTTGGATGAAGAAAGTGTTCCAGCAGTCTTTCATCAAAGCCATTACCTTTATTTACCATATTTGGACGTTTCAAATTCTGGAGTTCTTGTTTTGGCTAAGCAATACGGAAATCCAGTAATTTGTAATGATCTACGAGGCTTTCACGAAGCCCTTGGCGATGGGGGAATCTATTTACCAAAAAATTGCAATAACAAAATCGAGGTATTGAGTGGAATATTTTATGAGGAGAGTTTTTCAGGCAGACATCTTCAGGATACTTTGAATTTTCGCGATTATGTTCAAGCACATGACAACAAGAGCTTGATAGAAATACTTGAAACAATTAGGACTAGGTCCATTGATTCCGAAGCTCAAAGAATTCGCCAAGAAAATATCGCTGATGGGAAACTGTAGCAGCATGGATATTCAAAAGGTTGTAATTCTCATTTGCACCAGAGGTACTAATCACAATCTTGGAAGACTCGTTCATCAGTTACAGGCGTTCGTCTCGACCACGCAATTTCAAATAAGAATCGGAATTGTGTGGAATAACTCAATACCGATTCCTAATGAACTTGCTGGGTTGACTGGCGTGACCATTGTAACCGGCCAGGACCCCGGCTACGCTTCCGTAAGAAATGAAGCTTTGAAGCTTCGGTATAACGACGAGTCCATTTATTTTGTTGATGACGATGAGTTACTGTCAATTTCTTCGGATGATGACCCACACAGCACTTCATCCGGGATTGAGAACGGACGATTCCTCCTTTCTCATATGGAGATGGCTTTCGATTTCCCGAAGTCGATATTTGTCGGGAAGGTGGTACCAATCTCGTTGAGTGGAGTGCCCTACCCTGATTATAGAAATTCTTTGAGTGTTCGCCCACATGGCCAAATAATAAATTTTGCATCGGCCGGTAATCTGTTCATCCCTCAGTCAATATTTGAATTGACTACTGTGGAATTTGACACTTTTTTTGATGGTGGTGGGGAAGACTCTGCCCTGAGCATGAAGTTGAGAAGAAATGGGATCGTCACTAGATGGAATTCTGAAAGTGTCTTGTATGAAATGAGCGCCGAAGAAAGATTCTCAATAAAATGGCAAATTCAACGGGTTAACAAGAATTATGCTCTTAATTGGATCGCCCGCAAGAAATACGATCGAACCGTCGAATTGATTATTGCGTCCACTAGGTTACTAATTATTATTCTTTTTCATCTCATAAAAATTCGCAATAGAAGACCTGCCCAATTTATCTCCTTGGAAGTAAAGTGTTTTCTATATTTATTAACTGGGTTGAAAATCTTTATAAGAGAATTCGTAAAATGATTTCGCACATTTATCCGATCCTGTGCAAGTGATGTTTGAGTTCGGTCTCGAACCGGTCGAATTGTAAATGAGAAACTGTTTTAGGTTAGAGTGATTCTTATTATTCGTATAAGCCAATCAATTTGGATCTACCCATTCTCAGAGAATGGCTTGAACTGTTAATTTGGCCAATCTTGTACTCCCAAACTCGGTCGTATGCCCATAATCAAATGCAAACGGTTCTGTTATTCCACCTTCTTCTATCGTAGCGACACATTGTTCTTGTCTGCACAAATTATTTAAGAAGGATACGAAATGAATGTTTTCATTTGAAGCAAAGGTCACCAGTTGTGAGTCGGTGAGTTTCAATGAGCTCAAAAGTGGCGTTTTTAGGAACTGGTTTCCTATGAGTAATTTGTGGTCAATGATCAATTGAAGAGGTAGATTGGGTTTCCATTGTGGGGTATTTCCGAGAAGATAAATTCTCGATGATGGAGAATCTTTTTTTATCGCAGTGATCATATCCCCCAAACCCTTAAGATAATTCGAATCCAAATTTCCGCCATTTGAATAACCAAACCAATTTGCTTTAATTAAAACTGAATCGGGCCTGTTTATTTCGATTTGTTTCAAGACTTGCTTATTAAAGGCGAGGCAATTTTGAGAAATTTGTGAAGAGTTCAAAAGAGGAGAGCAGCCAGACATCGAGAATCTTGACAAATTCACGTGTGTTGATTCAAATCCCGAACTGATCATTGCTGCATGAGAGTCACCAAAAAGAAAAATATTCCTTCCTCTTCCTGTATTCAAACATTTCTGGTTAAGGTGTTTAAAAGTCGGTGCATTCTCATAAAAGCATTTTCCCCACTCTAACCTTGCGGAATTGTCGGAATTTACATAATTTATTATTTTGATTTCGGACGAGCTATATTTTTTGAGTAGTGCATGTTGGCTAATTTGCAACGCAGCGATTGAAGAGACAAGTAAGACTGAAACTAAGGCATACCTCAGAACAATGAATGAATTTTTTCTATTTCTTTTCTCCTTCCAATAAAATTGAATTGGCCTTTCGAAGTACTGATAGATTACAAAACTCACTATAAAGATGACGATGAGATCGTATATCTTTGTTCTATCTGAGATTGGACCAGATGAGCAGTACGCTTGTATGGCGAGTATTGGTTGGTGGATCAAATAAATCACATAACTCATTCGTCCAACAAGTAAAACAAGGCCTTTGGATAACAGACTATTTATTAGTATTTTTTCTCGTGACAATATTATGATTACTGCTCCTGAGGCGACAACCAGAAATTGGATCGCGAAGGCACTCAGATGTGAGTCAAGAAATCCCGAAACGGCCAAAACAAGTACGATAATATTTATAGTTGATATCACCCGCTTGAATTGTGGTGAGCGGCAAAATGCGTGATGTCGTGCTGGTTTTACAGCTATGAATGCCCCTAGTCCAAATTCCCATACTCTGAAAGGTAGTAAATAAAATACTGCATTAGGGGCTTTTTCATGGAATAGTGCGGTGATTACGAAACTTGTTATTGCTACACCGCCAATTAAGGTCACGGCGCGGTGTTTATATTTGTAAAAATAGAAAAAAATGCCCGGAAAAAATAAGTAGAATTGCTCTTCGACTGATAATGACCAGGTGTGTATGGTTGGGAGCGAGGCAGTAGTTGAGTCAAAATATGAGGTGTGTTGCCAAAAGTAAATGTTCGATACGAGTCCGAAAATACTGAGAATACTTAAGTTCAAGTTTTTGAGCGAATCTGGATAAAAAAGAAACGATGCAAAACCTAATGTCAAAACCAACGTGAGGATGAGCGTTGGAAAGAGACGAACGATTCGCGAAGCATAAAAATCAACGAAACTAAAAAATTCCTGTTCAATATCTTCTTTAATTTTACGTGTGATCACATAACCACTAATTAAAAAGAAAAGGTCAACACCCAAGTATCCCTTGGTTTGCGCCCAGGTGTGAAAGTGTATGTGGTAAAGAACGACTATTGTGACTGAAAATGCACGAAATCCATCAATAGCTTGAATCCTCGAGATTGTCTTTTCTATGGGCACTGGCCGATTCTACGTGAAATTTTGTAATATTTTGCCCGTTCCCCTGCTTGGGACGATATTCTACGTAGAAAATTTCCCGCCATGACTTCATGCCGATGTTTTAGCGGCACTTGTGAGCAGCTAGCGCGCATTCCTAAATAAGTCTTATCCGTAGTTGGAGTTATCTTGTTGGTGTTATCAATACGCCAAGGAGAAATCCAAGATATTCTTCGGTTTGGGTTCGATTTTTTAAAAATAGTATTCGAGGACCATTCAAAGGAACAAATTCAACAAAGCTGCAAATGGAATTCCTCTTACAAAAAGTCACCCAAGACTTTACCTATGTTGAGGTGCACAGAGAATTTGTCGTGTATTGGTAGCAAGGCAAAGTAGACTTAGCGTTCATTAACGCATCTGCCTGAAAAATATTCATGGTCTAACCCTTGCATATCACGTTCAATCTCTCACGCAAACCAAGCATCAGACCATATAGCCTCAAAATCTATACCAATAGTGGCTCGGAATTTCACTGTGTTAGGCTATGCATCGTATTGAACCAAACGATGGGGAAACATTGAAAATGGAAAACGAAGAGATGTACATTTCGATTGTATTGCCCTGTCTAAATGAAAGCGAAACACTCCTGAAAGTCATTAAAAAGTGTTTTTATTCGCTTGAAGTTGGCAACTATTCAGGGGAAGTCATAGTTGCCGACAATGGTTCTACTGACGGAAGCATAGAAATTGCCAAAAATTCCGGCGCCGTGCTAGTTGAGGTTGCGGAAAAGGGTTATGGGTCGGCTTTGAGGGCTGGGATATCCGCTAGCAAGGGAAAATTTGTCGTCATGGGTGATTCGGATGATAGTTATTCATTGGACGATCTCGATCCATTTATCGCTAAATTAGAATCAGGCTTCGACTTAGTTGTCGGAAATCGATTCCAGGGCGGAATAGAAAAAGGTGCTATGCCCTGGCTACATAAATATTTGGGAAATCCAGTTCTGACTTATATTGGAAAAATATTGTATAAGGTTCCTATAAATGATTTTCACTGCGGGCTTAGAGCTTTTCGCAGAGAGCCTTTTATGAAATTACATCTAAGTTGTCCAGGAATGGAATTTGCGAGTGAAATGATTGTCAAGTCGTCTCTGCATAATCTAAAAATAGCAGAGGTACCAACTAAACTTAGAAAAGATGGCAGATCACGCCCGCCCCATTTAAACACTTGGCGCGATGGATGGCGACACCTGGTCTTTTTACTTTTAGCTAGTCCTAATTGGCTTTTCGTGCGTCCGGCTATTTTCCTGTTCACTCTAGGTACAAGTAACCTTTTGTTTTCGTTCCTAAGCCAAACTCCAAAGACAGAAGTTATTCAATCGAATTTGTTATTCTTTTATTTGGGCTTAGTTTTTATTTTAATTGCAACTCAATGTGGCATTTTTGCTTTATTAGCAAGATTATTCGCCAAGAAACATGAATTTATACCGAGTCCACAGGCGACTACTGTTGTTGAAAGAATTTTCACGATAGGCAGAGGGATATTTGTTGGGATTTTTATGATCGTGATTTCAATAGCTTTATCGGCTTTTTGCTTTGTCTCATCAAAAAATTCAACCTTGCAGCTATCTGAGTCAACGATTAGAATTTCGGGATTATTAGCCTTAAGTTTCTGTGTGGGGATTCAAGTAGTATCTTCATCGTTCTTTGCTGCAATTTTGAGACTCGATTAGTTTAAACTCTTTTGAAAGATTGAGTAATCCAAACTTCAGTTCATCGGAAAATTTCTTCTCGTTCTAATTAGGGACTTTCTTTAATCATAATATTCACTGGAGACCAATTTGATCTAGAGAATTTGTGGTTTGAATAGTTGATTTAATTCTTAAATTCTCACCCGAATTTCTTTATTAAATTTATAATTATTTTATGGGATAGGTGCCATTTTTCGTGGTCTATTTTCCCTAAATCTTTTGTTCTGAGATTTTCTCAACCTCTGTCGTGCCCTATCCTTCTCGTATGAGTTCACGCGCCCAGGTTGAAGAAGCCCTCCACAAGATTGCCACTATCGATCATGCTGGTTATGAGTTGCGATCAGTTCTTGCAGTTCGAGAGGCCGCGCTCGAAGATGCTGATGCCTATGACAAGGCAGGGCACGACCTTCCGCTTAAAGGTCAACCGATTCTGATTAAAGACAATATTGAGGCACTTGGATTACCAGCAACTGCCGGATCACTTGCACTTACTGACACACCAGCCTTATCTGATTCGCCACTCGTTGCTCGCCTGAAGGCAGCAGGCGCAATCATCGTGGGTGCGACCAATCTTTCTGAGTGGGCAAATATTCGCTCCACGCAATCGACATCGGGTTGGTCTGCTGTAGGTGGACTCACTGCAAACCCTTGGAAGCATGCGCATAGTGCTGGCGGTTCATCCTCCGGTTCTGGTGCTGCAGTTGTTGCCGATCTAGTCCGTATGGCAGTGGGATCAGAGACAGATGGATCAATTACTTGTCCATCCTCACTCAATGGTTGTGTGGGTATTAAGCCGACTGTGGGATCGATTCCCCGAGAGCAGATGATTCCTATTAGTCAGTCTCAAGATTCACCAGGACCTATGGCACAGACCGTTGCTGATGCAGCATTGCTCCTCGAAGTCCTGACTGGCCAAAGTGGTTTTGTAGGCGCTCTAGGTAATCATCAAGGTCTACGTATTGGCGTTGTGAAGAACTGGATGACGAGCAACGATGGTACTAACGCCCTATTTGATATAGCAGTCGAGGCGCTAGCAAAAGCTGGGATTGCAATCAGTTATGTGGAGATCCCGGCTCATGATGATCAGGTGGGCGAAGATGAATATGAAGTCCTCAAGCATGAGTTAGTTAGCGATCTTGGCGCTTATCTCACTACCCGCTCTGGCAACGGTAGAACACGACTCCGATTATTCTTTGGGGACACTAATTCAAAATGCCCATTAACTTCAGAAAGGGATTTATTGACGGAAACTGTGTCATTCTTAAAGTCAAAGTCTTCGGGAGTTAATGAAATTATTTCTGCCCACCTCATGCCAGTCTGCCCCGCTAGAGCAATTAATCCTGCATAGCTACCTGATGCGTCAATTAAGTTGAGAAGCTCACTATGTGAAAGAGTCCGCTTATTACTATTTTGGGTTTGCTTTGGGCCTAAAGATTTACTTTTTCCAGCGAAACCACTTCCCAAAGGATTTCTATTCAAATATTCCATTTCCACCGCATGATCTAATATTTGATTTAGAAGCACCAAACCTTGTCGCATCCGACTGTCGCTAACAACTTTCCCTGTCACGGAACGGCTCTCACTAAGCCAAGTTTTACCATTCCTCTATTAATAGCTGAAAGCCTTTTATTTCCTAACTGCTCTTCTAGTAGGCACTTCCAGATTGAAATAACTGAAGCGTAAGTTTTCGGCTTCTTACCTGAATAGGATTTCAGCCAGTCTTGATAAATTACATGGAGTCGCTCTTTTGCCCTTTGAGGATCTGAATATTCGCCTTTTGAGATTTCATTCAACATTTTGGCTTCATATGCAACAGCTTCAGCCTTTGTTTTAAATGAACGGCTTCTCCTATTGCCGTCCAAGTCCGTCCAACGGGCTTGCCAACTTCCAGACTTGGTATCTTTCCTTCTCACAACTGACATGTATTGATCTCCATTCTGACTTAATTAAAACCCACACCACTGACAACAGGGTTACCCCTACTGAGGCCTCAAACTGGGTCTGAAGGGCCTACAGGACGCTTCCCAACCCTTTTGAAGGGCTCTGCCACCCCGTTCAGGGGCGTTCCAGCCAACCTAGGCAGTGAATTGGGTGTGCTTCACCAAGGGCTCTATGTCCCTTTACTAAAAAATGATTACTTAACTAATTATTGACTAGTTAACCAAGTATCAATTTCGCTACGTTTGAAAAGTAGCTTTCTTCCTAGTGAATAGCTAGGGATACCTAATCGCTTGTGATTTTGATAGATCCAACTGGACTTTGTTTTTAAATAAACTGCTACATCATTTACGTTTAGATATCCTTCGCTTAACGAAGTGTTATCCATTTGATTCTATTATAGCATCTTTTGTTTTATAAGGCGGAAAATCTATTTCACAAAAATGTTAATGGAATTTAAAAATGCATGGAACGCATTATTTATATTTAATTGAAAATAAATAGTGTGCCCGAATTCTACAACTTGATTGATACATGTATAACAAATTAATTAAAGATTGACTGTATTTATTCAATAAGGTACTGAACTTTTCGCCTTATAAAAAGACGATGTTATAATTAGACTAATAAAGCGAATATGGCACATATAAAGCCAAAATAAAGCTTAAAGAGCTATTCATAACGTACTAACGGACGTTATGTGTAAAGGTTTTTTGATTGAAAACGTCTTGTTCCTGTAGTAGCTGAAATCAAATCAAGATCCGTAAAGTCGGACAACCGAAATAGATAGTGTCACTCTGAGTATCTATAAGGCGTTAGTTGATTAGGAAACTAATCAGTGCACACCAGAGGGAAAGATTGAAATCCAATCTGCGAAGATTCCTAATTTGCAAACCTCAAATTAGAAAAAATATCCAGCGGATAATCTTTCAGGGGCACAGGGTTGTTTTTGCCTGTAAGAAATAAATTTAAATATTTAATTATATAAATAGTAAATAAAATATTAAATATATATAGATAAGGGATAAGGGATAACTATGCCAAAAACCTTACAAAACAACACTGGAAACGAGAGAAAGGTATATGCCAAAAAGAATCAATAAAGCAAGAAGAAACAAATTTAGAAATAGGGGATTTGTACCCACCTTTGATATTGGAGAAATTTACTTCAGGCCACTTACGCCATATGACGCCCTTAAACATAAAAACTTATGTGATGTAAGCCGAAACACGATTGGGAATTTCTTAGGTTGGGCAGTCAATATTCGCACTTGGAAGATGAAGGACCACCTGAAATGGATTAATGATCATTCAAAATATCAAGCACCTTATGAAGCATTAGGTGCGTTTTATGAAGATCAATTACTTGGATTCTTTACGTATTCCCCCGCACATGATTTTCTGGGTGTTCAAATTTGTTACTACGTATCTGACAAAGCCATGGGACGAGGTATAGCCACTTTGGCAACAGAAACACTAGTTCAAAAAGCTTTCACGCTTGGAGGATTCGGCTATGTGGAACTTCATATAGATGTTGAAAATTTAGGAAGTAAGAAAGTTGCAACCAAAGTTGGATTTGAACCAGTAATAACTTACTCATCTCCAAAGAGTGGAACACTTGGTAGCGGAACGATGCAGGTTTGGGTACTGATTAATCCAGCTAAGCGAGATCAGATTACCTTGGAAGACTTCAAAGAAGAGAAGTTTGAGTATCTTGCTCTTGCATATCAAAATCTTCAGTTCGCTTTAGCAAGTGCAAGGGCTATGCGTGAAATAACAGATAAATTAACAAGAGCAAGAAAAGCTCTCGCAGGGGAAATTCCGCTCTCAGAAGTGCAAGACATTATTGAAGAGCAGGCTAATCGCCAAGAGCGATCAGTAGGCTAATTCAGCTATGTAGTTGTCAAGGTACAAGAATGTGGGGGCGATGGATTTACACATCTCTCCCATTATTCTTATTATGGCAGGCACCACTGACAAGCTATTTTGAGCGTAAAACTGGGCAATGATGTATCCCAAACTTGTTTGAGATCCTTTAATGGTTAGGGCTTGTAACCCATGACATGGTCAATTACAGAGTCAGTGATGGGCATATAGCCCCTTTGGAAAAGGGACTGGTCCAAGCCCGTGAGTATTTGCTTCCGATTTGTGAAACTCATTTTCATCGGCTTATCAAACTCGTGGATTTCGCCTAGTGGAATTATCCGACCGTATCTAGCCATTCCACCCTGCCATGGAGCTTCTTCTGCCTTAAGCGGAGGTCTCGCATCCTCTAGCACCTTGGCATAACCCACGTATCCAGCACCTCCAAGCCAAAAAAGAAGGCTGTCGCCTCTTCTGGCTAAATCATGGCTTGCGTAGTCATCTTGAGTATTAATACCCCAAGTGCGTGAAATTTTGCAGAGTTCCCAGTTTCTTTTTGATGTGGAAGCGATTGTGCAAAGGTACCAACCCACGCCCTATGACCTTCTACTTTTCTCTCTATGACAATCTATGCAAAGCATTTGGCAGTTATCACCCGTAGATTTTCCACCTTCACTCCAAAGTTTGATGTGATCCGCTTCCATGCTTTCCATTGGGAACGCCCCACCGCACTTTGGACAAAGACCCTTTTGTTTCGTGTGGGTTTCTCTTTTAACATTTTGAGTGAACAGTCGGATTGAAAGATATTTTTCTTGACGGGTAAGTACATATGGATAGATTCCCGATTTCTTAGTAACGTCATCATCACCCATCAAGGCAAGAATTTCCTGTTCAAGTTTCTGGGAATCCAATTTATCTTTTCCATGTTTGTTATAAAGGAATCCCCAATTGACATTGCCCATTTCACTGCGATAAACAGGAAAAGTATTTCTAGCCCAGTGAATAACATCTTGGAAATATTTCCATAATTCATCCGCATTATCATCAAATTGATGCTTGGCCATATATCCACGAGGGTTATCTTCATTAATCCAAGACAAAACCGTTTCTAAATACTCTTGACGGTTCGGATCACCAGTTACAAGCTTTCCATTCTCATTTGCTAATAGATATGCCGCACATTGTCTCTTACTAAAAATCAGTTTAGCTGCACTTAACCAAGTACCCGTATAGACAGCGTTTCTAATTTCTTGATCGGTTAGCTTTTCACCCGCAATATTTATTATCTGAAACCAATCCAAACGCTCTTGGTCAGTACCCTCACAGATATAAATCATCAGCTCATAGTTCAAAATACGATCTTGTTCTGTTTTTGTAAGATTATGGAAAAATAGTTCATTAATTGAGTAATCACCGTTTAGGTATTGGCCAATACTTATAGTTCTTTGTTGACCATCTAATACTTCATACCCGCCGTCATTTCTTTTCATCCAATACATCACGTTAAGCGGAAAACCTTGTTTGATGGTTTCTATAACTGCATTACGTTGTTTGTCCTTGTAAACAAATTCACGCTGGTACTTAGGACGAATATCAAGTTCGCCTTTGTAGGCAACGACCCCAAGTTCATCATTGTCTTTGAAACCGTCTAGAACATCTTTAATGGTTATACGGTGGAGATCAATTTTCATTTGGAATCTACTTTCTTATTTCTAATTAGTACACGAGCATAAGGAACCTTTAATTCACCATCAACCATCATGTAAAGGTCCCCATCAACGGCACCTCTAGCTTGTACTTCCTTGCGATATTTCTTGTGCTCGGGGGTGTATGGCTTTACACCAATTTCCAATCCTGAATTTGAAATTTCCAAGCCAATTATTTCAAATTGGTCTGGGTTGTATTTATCAACGAATGTAATTGGAACGCCCATAATTCCTTTAAAGTCCATGGGGATATCCGACACTTTTGGCACTTCAATTGCATCGTAATTTTCATAGGTTAGATATTCAGCTTTGTTGTACTTCTTATAAAGAGTAATGAAATCCTTATGTTTTGAAACCTCAAGATTAGTGAACCAGCAAGATGTGGATACTCTGGCGATTTTTCTACCCGATTCATCTATATGGTGATACTTTCCCCAGTCATCTGGTACTTCAAAAAACATTCCTACATTGAAATTTGTATAACCAGTTCTTAGATTATCTTCTTTGATAAGTTTGAAGATTTCACGGTAAGTAATTGCATTTGTGTTGCCAATGATTATGTACTGCTTTTTGTGAGCTTCAAGCAGGCTGATGAATTCTCTAAAAAGTGAAAATGGGGGATTTGTTACGACAATGTCCGCTTCCATCAAAAGTTCAATACATTCTTTACTGCGAAAGTCTCCATCACCCTTAAGAGGTGTTGTTGTGTTTTTGTCTAACTTAAGTAGTGCCTCAACATCAGGAAGTCCTATTGCTCCGTCCCCATCTAAATCAGGAACATGAGTGATTTCAATTTTAATGGTTGGCGACCTTCAGGTTTCAAACCCTCCATGTCAAAGAGATCTAGCTGACCTCCCACAATAGGGGAACCGATAAAGCTAGTTGTAATTAATTTTTTCAATCCAAGGGCGTTGAAGTTAGCAGCAAAGAATTTAAAAAAATTACTTTCATATGGATCGTCACAATTGCAATAAACAGTTTTGCCCTTTAGGGCTGTGCGATAGTTCTTGAGTTCCTTTTCAATATCTGAAAGCTGGGTGTAAAACTCATCTTTCTTGGCCTTGTTGGCATTTCTCAATACATTATTTGAGCCTTTGGCGGGAACGGATTCAGCTAATTGATCGCTGATTGCTTTTCCTTTGCCCTGAGCCACCATGTACTCCTTTACGCAGAAGGATGATTTGATATCCAATTAATTCAATACGTTAAGTCTATTGAATGCGACGTTTGATTAATAACATCAAAACTTCAAATTCCAGTCTCAAAAGCGGAATATATTAAAAATCCTTAATTTAAAGCGGAAGATTCAAGTATCTGGCACATATCTGGTACATATGTACCCTAAAAATGCCGTAAACTAACCCAACTGGACATAACCTAAATGTTTAATTAACTTGGGATTCACGCTTGTTCAGCAGTGGGGCCTTTGGCTCAGTCGGTAGAGCAACGGACTTTTAATCCGTGGGTCGTCGGTTCGAGCCCGACGGGGCCCACTTATTTTCAGCGGACTTACTTACAACACCCTCACAGATGTACGGCGACTTTGATTACCCCGCTAAAACATGGGGAGAACATTCAATCTCCGCGTACGATCAATAAATGGTCGATCTCGCCACAAAACCTCTCCACCCCACGGCCCAAAAGCTAGTGGATACCGTTAAAGAGATGCTCAAAGAGACCGCCTACAACAACATCAAATCTGAAAATGTTCTCTTTCGTAGTGGAATTTCCCGCGGCCCCCTGTACCACCACTTTGATAACTTTGAAGAGTTGATCGAAGTAGCACAGACCCAGATCTACCAAGATTATGTGGGGGGTGTCTTTACATCTCTGCTGGCAGCGCTCTCTGCACTGCAGGATCCGATGGCGACTCGAGACGAATTTGCCCGAATTGTGCGAGAGAGTGATGCTGCCAATTCCGAATCGCTCCGCAGGCAGCGAGTTGGGCTGGTGCACAACGCCGCGTCGATCGAGGGGTTCGGCCAGAAGCTGAGTGCGACGCAGGAAGC
>Ga0007854_10000355_pt1 | contig 30312 bp, 19 predicted proteins | sample CryBogCBH12Aug08_FD_60382 | JGI IMG/M metagenome (GOLD analysis project Ga0007854, IMG submission 60382) | Freshwater microbial communities from Crystal Bog, Wisconsin, USA - CBH12Aug08 | ecosystem: Environmental > Aquatic > Freshwater > Lake | place: Crystal Bog, Wisconsin, USA | collected... | reverse complement strand
AGGGTCCGGAGTCCCCTCTATGCCATGTTTTGGCTCTGGCCAAAAATGGTGGAGAGGGGATTTAGGGGTGAGGACAAATCCGGAAACAACGAGCCATATCCCGACCCTAAAACCGTCACCTAACTCACAATACCAACAGCAAATGTAAGGAAAGCCCTTGGCGTACCCAATAATGGCGTGCCGACCCATGATAGAACCAACAGCTATACTGTCGGCCTAGATGAGACATCCACTAGAACGACATGCCGGCGTAGTCTCGGATCAGGCCGACGACCTTGCCTATTATCCGAGCGTCTTCCTGTTCAATTGGGATCGGGTCATAGGCAGGATTGCTCGGCATTAGCTTATAGCCCTTCGAATCCTTATGGAGTCGCTTGACTGTCGCATCATCACCGAGTAATGCCGCAACCAAGTCACCATGATTTGCCATGATCGCAGGCTTGATGACGACCAAGTCTCGTGGCATGATCCCTTCACCCGTCATCGAATCTCCCTTAACTCGGAGCAAGAACGCACTCTCAATGTTTCGAACCATCTCGCTGGGAACCGGGATCATATCCTCAACATGCTCTTGGGCATGAATTGGTATACCAGCAGCAATACTTCCCAAAAGGGGGAGCATGGCAACCCTGTTGGTGGATTGGTAAGAAGGATGAATCACTCGAATCGAACGGGGGGTATTCGATCGGGAAATGAACTCTTTTCTCTCCAGAGCATCCAAGTGAACCGTTACACCCCGCAGGGATCCGATTTCAAATTGTGCTCCGATCTCTCGAATAGAGGGTGGATATCCTTCTCGCTGGACATAATCCAGAATGTATTGAAGGATCTTTTCTTGCCTTTTGGTGAGTCCTTTCGCCATATGTGTGATTCCCGTGCTGGTCTCCGGTTAGTGTAATTCCACGAATCGGTAGACAAATAATACACTTTTATTTGTCTACTGTAAAGCGGTTTTGTTCCGACCTTTTACGGGTATCGATAGGTCCAAACCAGATCAGATTCCTTGCGGCATGCCTACCATGCCATACTAGAAAGCTTGTCAAAAGCTTTACGGTGACCTAACTCGTGTCAATCAACAAGTTTCAGGAAAAGATTTTTAGGACAGGATGCGGCAGTGCAGTCCTTTTTGTTTGTGCTGGCGTTTTCTTAGGCGGCATGTTTTACGCAGGCTGTGGCCTGGGTGGAAGGACCAATAATCAGGCCCAAGACCAAGAGAGAACGGTCGCTGTCAAAGTGGGTGACAATCCGATTTATGCCGAAGACCTTGGCAAAATGATGGATAACGCTCGGCAGAATGCCCTTCAGCGAAGCCAAGTTGGCGGACCTGATGCGTTGCCACCGTCACAAGAAGCCTACGATAGTGCAATGGTCATCAACGAGGCGTTGGAGGGCGTCGGATATCTTTACCTGGCCAAGAAAGCCGGGGCCACATTCTCCGATGATTCCATCCGCAAAGTGGAAATGGCGGACTTTGAAAGCAAAGTCCTACAGACCAAGATGGCTCTTCAAACCCAGAAGCTGCTCAAACCCAATGCTACAGACAAGGAATTCGATGAAGTTCTAAAGAAGCAGGCTGGCGGCACATTGGCGGAATTGAAGAAGCAGTTCAATACCAGCGTGGAAACCAACCTAAAGGACCCCAAGATTCGCCCCACGATGGAATCTTCGATTGCCAAGAAGGTTCTTGGCGATACGCTTGAGGCCAAATCGAAGCCGAGCGATGCTGAGGTCAAGGCAAGCTACGATTCTTACGTTTTCAAGAGAATCTTGTTCTCAATGGACCCAGATGCCGATAATCAGATTAAAAAGGCTCTGGCAGATATCAAGGGTGGATTGACCTTTGAGCAAGCGATGGATCGGTACTCCAAAGAGCCAGGAACTGCCAAAGGTAAGAAGGCTAGCGATTCAACCACCGAAATCAATGCTCCACAGTTTGATGCAATTCCAGACTATGCGCCCCTTAAAACTCTGAAGCCGGGTGAGGTTAGCGGAGTGGTCAATTCTCCTCAGGGGAAGGCCATCTATAAGCTGATAACCGTCAAGAGCACTGTCCCACCGGACTTTGACAAGAAGAAGTCTGACTATATTAAAGACTTTGTCCATATCAAAATCGGCCGAGAGGTCGACAACCAGATGAAGGACCTCCTTTCTTCTGGGTTGGTGAAGTGGGAGAATCCAGGGTTCAAAGCCCTGTTTGACTGGTATCGAGTGACCAACGACTTCTCGCCATCCAATACACCTGACGCTCAGCGCAACAAACTCACTGCGGTCATTGCTGACGCTCGAAAGGCGCTCAACGGAAAGGGAAGCGATTCAAGAGCCGCATTGCTCGCTTGGTTCGGCTCGGTAGATCGAATGTGGGGCATGGCCATTACTCCTGCAGACAAGGACAAGCTCCGACCTGATCGAATAGAAGTGATCCGAGCGGTGACCGCATCGACTCCTTACTTCTCTCTGAAGATGGAGTTGGTTGATCTATTGATCGACAACAAGGCAACCAAGGAAGCCGGTGTGGCTTTGGTGGATGCCGCCACAAGTAACCTAACATACGACTCCACTGGCCAGCGCAACTTCCAAGACATTAACGCCAAGCTGGAAAAGCTCAAGGGACTGAAACTCATTTCCCCCGATCAGGAAAAGGCGATTCAGAAGGCTCAAGACGATTGGCAGAAGCAGAGCCAAGAGATTGAGGATGAAAAGGCAAAGGCCAAAGCGGCACAGGCAGAAGCCAAGCGCCAGGCCGATGAGCTGGCCGCTCAGCAAAAGGCGGAGTTCGAGAAAGCCAAGGCAAAGAACAAGGGAGCTGCTCCTGCAACTGCACCAGGTAAGGCTGCTTCAGATGCCAAAGCGCCAGCAGGAACACCCGCTCCTGCAAGTAATCCTCCGGCCAAAAAGCCATGAAGGAAGAAAATAGTGGCGGCAGGCTTGTGCTCGTCGCCACTCCAATCGGAAACCTTTCCGACCTATCTCCGCGTGCCATCGAAGAGCTTGGCAACGCGGAGTTTTGGTTTGTAGAGGACTCACGGATTAGCGGAAAGCTTGCCAGCCACCTTGGATTGAAGAAGTCCATGAAGGTGCTAAACGATCACACTTCTCCTCATCACATCGATCGCTATGTGGAAGAGATGAAGCGTGGTGCCCATGCAGTCGTTTTAACAGACGGCGGCGCCCCCGCGATCAGTGACCCGGGAGCCATCCTAACCGACAAGTGTCGAGAAGCGGGAGTGGAAGTCGACGCGATTCCTGGTCCGAGTGCAGTCGTTACTGCTCTGATGCTCAGTGGATTCTTTGCGCAGAGATTTGCGTTCTTGGGGTTCTTGGGGCGAAAGGCCGGTGCAATTCGGGGTGAGTTGGCGGCATTCGCCGATTCTCCTCTGACCCTGGTTCTATTTGAATCACCCCATCGCCTCGAAGTGTTGCTCAAGACAGCTGAAGAGGCGCTTGGCAACCGTCGCTATGCAATCTGTCGCGAGCTTACGAAGATGCATCAGCAGGTCTATCGTTCGACTCTAATCGACATCCCCACCGAAGAGCAAGTCCCTCGCAAAGGCGAAATCACCCTTGTTATCGAAGGCCGACGCCGCGCATCGGAAGAGTAGAGTTGACGCTGGAAGGGCAGGAAGTCTCTTTGAAAACGCTCTGAGATGATTTCCAGAACCCTGACCTATGCCTCATCAGATTTCGTCAAGGCTACGACTGGCTCCGCCTTTTGATCGAAATCGAAGTTTCGCCGACTCACTTTCGGATTCCAAAATGCCAAACGTTTCAAAGCTATAAGCGTCATTCTATGAGCGACAGTCAATCGCCGTACACGAATGAGCGGACTGGTTCCCAAGGGGCAAAAAGCTTCACGATCAGGTTACGTATAGGTCGAGTTCAAAGCTGGGATATACCGTCCCTCTAGATCAGCTCGACCAAGAGGTAATCAGTATGAGGCATAAAGTCGCCTTTTCCTTCGTGACCGCGGCAACGGTTGTAGCACTTTCATTTAGTGCTACACAAGCGAACAACAATCGTCAGCACGATAACAAGCCCCCGACCCAAAATCGTCAACCAACCCGACCAGGGAATCAAACTGGTCAAAGGCCTGCAGTTCGACCGCCTGTTAGCCGAAACCCCATTCGGCCACCTGTAAACCAGCCCGTTCGCCAGCAACCCAATCCGGTACGTAATCCGCCCTCCCAACGACCACCGGTAAGGCCCCCTGTGAGACCTTATCAAGGTGGATCTGCGCGTGGTGAGGCATCTTTCCACCCTCGGCCGGGCCAGCAGATTATCAATCCAAATCGCAATTGGGTTCCCAACGTCGGGCACCGATTCAATACTTCTATCTACCTCTCAATTAACATCTGGAACAGAGCTACATTCGGAAATCAGCAGCATGTCTATGACTGGGACCCAAGCGTCTGGCGCTATTCAGTCGAAGACTCGTTGATGGATTTGGTGTATGTCAGTGAGAGGACAAGCAATACCCTTAGGACTTCGTTGGAACTGCAAGTTTCACAGGATAACCAGACCGAATTGAGTGGCGTTAAAATGGCATTGGATCGCATTCAGAGGATGGACGAGTCTTTCCAGCGATTGCGAAGTGAAACGGGGTCCGTATCGGAAGCTGAGATGCAAACGTCCGTTGTTGAGTCGCTCGCACTTGCCCAACAAGTGTCTCGTAGCTTCAGTCGTCATCCCAACTTACTTCAGTTGGTGCGGTACGAATGGAGTGATTGTCTCTTCGAGTTCAATGAGTTGGCACGATACTACGGTGAGCCTGGAATTCAATAGGACAGTAGGATGGCGTTTGCGTCGTTGGTAGCCAGGACGGTTTCCAATGACGCACTCAATCCATCAAGGTGCATTGGCCAAGAGCAACCTCTGTGCTCCATCCTTGACCTTTTAGACCTCGTCGGCGTAGGTGTCCGGAGCCATAGCAGCAGGCCGCTCGACCATATGGCGCGTGTGAACATGGCGCTCGGACTCCGATGCTTGTTGGAAGGCATGCATCACTTCTAGGGCGTGAAGGGCAAGATCCCCACTCGCTCGGTGAGTCCCGCCGTTGCGGATCACATGGCACATATCCAGAACGCCAACTCCACGTGCGTTCTCGCTAAATCCATGGGTCAGCTCGACAGTTTGGAACTCTTGTTCGCCTGCCTTTTTCAGCTTGGGCTCGCCACCAAAACCGTTCGGGTCAGGAACGATTAGCGTCCCCTCGGATCCATAAATCACGATATTGGGAAGTGGATCTGGGTAGACATCAAAACTGGTGGTGATATGAGCAACAGCACCATTCTCGAAATCCATTGTGCCGCTTAAATGGGTCGGAGTTTCCACTTCGATCACCTTGCCGTTTTTAGGCTGGCTGGTGATCGTTCGAGTGGGGAATGTGATGCGCGTGGAACCCGTAACCCGTTTGATTCCACCCATAAGGTTGATGAGTGCCGTCACGTAGTAAGGCCCCATATCCAGCATCGGTCCGCCGCCAACCTGATAGTAAAACTCTGGAGATGGGTGCCAAGATTCATGGCCGTGACACAGCATAAACGCATTCGCTGCGACCGGTGTGCCTATGGCTCCACTATCGATCAAAGCGCGACACGTTTGGATTCCGCCTCCCATGAATGTATCCGGAGCGCATCCGACCAGCACTCCGTTCTTGTTGGCAACATCCAATAGCTCTTCAGCCACTGATACTTCCACGGACAGCGGCTTTTCGTTATAAACGTGTTTGCCTGCCTTTGCGGCAGCAAGAGCAACAGGACCGTGAGCGTGTGGGATTGTGAGGTTCAACACGAAGTCCACATTGGGAGAGCCGATCAATTCTTCAGGAGAAAGTGCTTCCGCGATTCCGTTTTGTTCAGCTACCGCTTTGGCTCGGTCCAAGTCGATATCAGCGACCGCCACGATCTGAGTGCTCTTGTAGATCCCAAGATTCTTGAGATAGATTCCGCTAATATTTCCGACGCCAACGATGCCAATACGAACAGGCTGCATGGGAGGAAGCTTACTAAGTTCAACCCATCGGATACCACTGCATACCGTCGATCAGGCGGCAATCTTTCGAATCGCTTTATCTAAAAGATCGATAAATAGATCGATATCGTCTCTTGTGACCGAAAGGTTGGGTCGCGTTCGAATGGACCGTTTACCTGCCCCCAACAGAAGTAGACCGAATTCATCCCGGGCAATTCGGACTAATTCACCCTTCCTCTCTGGGGTGTCCAAAGACACTCCTTGATACAGTCCCAATCCGCGGACATTGGAAACGATCGGATTAAAACGGTCAGTCAACTCTTCCAGCTTCAAGGCCAAGTAGTCGCCATTAACAGCAGCTCGCTCGATGAGGCCCTCCTGTTCAACGATCTCCATCTCGCGAACGACGCGCACCATATCTGCAAGAGAGCCGCCCCATGTCGAGTCCAATACACCGATGTCGTCGAGGGACTCATACATATAGACCACCCCGTTTCCGAATTTCTTGCCGGTGGCAATCGCCATGGGAGGGTACGGAAGGTTGAAGTGGTCTATCGCCCACATTTTGCCAGTTGCCCCGAGTCCAGTCTGAACTTCATCAAAGCCGAGGTAAACACCATGCTCGTGAGCCAATCGCGACAGACCTTGGAAAAACTCAGGAACGGCAACCCGGTGTCCACCAGCCCCCTGAATCGGTTCAACTACGATTCCCACGATCTCATCGGACATGAGAGTCAGAGCACTTTCCACCTGTTCTAGTGCTTTGACTGCATTATCCAAATTCTGTTTGGCGGTTGCGTGACTGTCAAAAGCGGGAAATGGCAGTTTGATGTTTCCGCCAGAAGTGAGTCCTTGAAAATCTCTCGTCGCCACCGGATCAACCGTTTGAGTGACTCCCAGGGCAAAAACCGTTCGCCCGTGAAAAGCCTTGTCAAAATAGAGGAATCGTCGATTGCTTGGATGACGGCCGCTGGCCATGAGCTTCTGATTGAACTTGGCAATCAGATACTTCATCATGTTCTCGACTGCCTCTGCCCCCGAGTTCACGGCATAGACTTCCAACGAATCGTTGCGCATGCTTTCAGGAGCGATGCGATACAGCAATCTGTAATAGTCCAAGCACTCAGCAGTGAGGAAGTCTGGATTGGCGACTTTATTGTTTGCCGCGACCGTCAAGCGACGGACGTATCCTTCTTCGTAGAGTCCAGGATGGTTATGCCCGATCAGCTTGCTTCCGTAGTATCCGGTCCAGTCGAATAGCCTTTGACCATCAACAGTGACCATCCACATTCCTTCGCATTTGGCCAAATCCAGAACGAATGGGTAAGGAGTCGCAATGACATACTGCGACAGTTCATCCAGCATCTTGGCGGAGACTGGACCCGGAAATGGAGAAGATTTTGGCGCAGACATAGGCATAAGTGTGTTCCTTGGAGAATCCTATTATGGCATTTCTGCGTTAACCATCCGGGCCAAATGGCGGTGTTATGGTCAGGCCAGCTTCCGCTTGTACTCGTAGTCCAAGTGCTTTGGGGCCTACCAATTGTTTGTAAGCTCATGTAGTCCAATTGCTCGCGAAGCGAGTCTATTGGTCTGGAAATGTGAACTCGTTGATTACTTGTAGAGCCAGGAGACACTCTTCGAGCGCCCCTGGACCAAATCAATTCAGATTGTAATAATCGTCGGTGGTCAGATCTCCGTTCTTCGTGATGTCCCCCAGATTGTTGGCTACGAAATCGCTGGAATTGTAGCCATACCCAAAGGAGCCGGATCGGAGGGTTGGTCTCATCGCCTTGACGTGCCCATCACACCAAAGCACTTCACCCACGCCACCCACGTTCCGACCGTGGAAGCCAGGATTCATGTTGCTGGGGGGATCCAGATAGGTGTTGCCTTCTAGAGTTGGATTCGTATAAGACCAGTTGTTGATGCGGGCGCAAGTGGCAAAGCTGATCGTCTCGGCTGGGTGACCGATCTGACCATAGTTCACCGGAATGGGGATCTCATTGTAATCAGGAGCTGGATAGTTGGAAGGGCTTAGATAGAAGTAGTTGTATCCATATCCGGTCAAACCCAACGTCGTTCTGAGCTTGTTATCAAAGCTCGGATCGCTCTGGATCCCCTGGTTCTTGGTATACGGATACAACAATCCTTCCTGAGGAGCAAGAGTTGTTCCATCCCAACTCCCCCACCAGTAGTAAGTCTTCGTGGCTCCAAGGGTGGCGACGCGCATACAGGTGTCGTCATTGTCGTTGACGTACATGGTCCAAGCGAGACCAATTTGCTTCAAGTTAGCGGCGGATACCGTTTTCTTGGCGGCAGCCTTGGCCTGGGAAAAAACAGGGAAGAGAATAGCAGCCAAGATCGCAATGATTGCGATGACCACCAAAAGTTCGATCAGCGTAAAAGCCGATTTCAAATGTCGATACACGTTATGTCCTCACTTGCGTGCAAGCACGCAGACGGGTGAGGCCATCGAACGGAGTAAAAAATGGACGAAACTTAAGACCCATTCCGATCTTTAGCTCTATCCACCTATGCTCGTAGGCGACGGCGTCACATGACGCATGTGTGGCGGGCATTCGGGCTTAAGAACGTGGTTCTCATACCGTTGCGGCACAGCGCCGGATTCTCACCGGACTTCCCCCGCGGTGAAACCGACCAAGTCGGTCTCCACACAAGTGAGCGCAGATTACCCAGGTTTTTGGGCCGAAAATTCACATTGGATGAGGTGATATTGCCTCGATTGTGGCGTCTGCCAAAGCCTTGGCCAAACGATCTTCGCCAGTGGGGCTCGATACCAATGCCTCGTCTTTTGGATTGGTCAAAACACACATCTCCACAAGCACAACCGGGACCTTTGAGTAAATCGAACCTGTCAACGCTCCTTGGTTGGATCCAACTGCGGTCTTGATATCAGACATCAAACCGTTATCCTTTAGGAATCCATCCAATCCCTTATGCAACTGAGCATGAAATCGCTTGGCAATCGGCGCAAGTTTGGTCAGAAGCGCTGGATCCGGGCCTGTAAAACCGTGAACTGTGCCTTGGCGGTCTGGGTAGTAAGTTGCGAAGCCACTCCCAGACGAAGAATCACAATGCAGCCGGACAAACAGGTCTGCAGCGCAGTCATTGGCTACTTTGGACCGATCCATATTCTTCACATACTGCTCTTCTGCATGCTTGGTCAACACGACCTTGATATGCTTGGAGACCAGTAACTTCTCCAATTTTTGGGCAACTGCCCAGGCAACATGAATTTCAGAGACAGACGCACCCGCCGTGCCGCGTCCAACTTCACTGGGATGGCCAGGATCAATGCAAACCGTAAGCTGATGAGATCTCAAACCGACCAGAAGCAAACTTGCAAAGCCGAGCATAGTAACGCAACCATACCAGGTTGCGATTATTCGGTTGCGATGTAGTTCTCGCGGAGCTTGTTGACCTCTTGCTGCATGGCCACAAGCTTCTTGTAGATTCCGTCTTCCAAAGCCAGCAATTCTTGGTGCGTTCCGACTTCGGCGATCTTCCCATCGTCGATGACCACCAACCGATCGGCATTGCGGAGCGTTGAGAGCCGGTGAGCGATAGCAAAAACCGTTCTGCCGTCAATGAGCCGCTCAAGAGCTTCCTGAATCATCCGCTCAGTTTCGGTATCGACGCTGGCTGTGGCTTCGTCCAAAACCAAAATCTTAGGGTTGTGCAGGATGGCTCGGGCGATCGCGATGCGCTGACGTTCGCCACCAGAAAGGCGCTGACCGCGCTCACCCACATAGGAGTCGTATCCGTCGGGGAAGTTGCAAATGAAATCGTGAGCATTGGCGGCTTTGGCGGCACCAATGATCTCTTCCAAGCTTGCTTCCGGTCTTCCGTAACAAATGTTGTCCTTGATCGATCCAGGGAACAGGTACGACTCCTGAAGTACGACGCCCACTTGACGGCGGAAGTCATCCAGGTCTACCTTTCGCAAATCGATACCGTCTAATTCGATCGTTCCCTGAGTCGGATCGTAGAACCGCATCAGCAGGTTGATCATCGTGGATTTACCTGCACCGCTATGGCCAACCAAACCAATCATTTCGCCCGGCTTTACTTCCAGATCAATTCCGTGGAGCACCTCGCGAGCTTTGTCGTACCCAAAGTGAACATCCGTGAATTTCACTGCGCCCTGGATCTTGGGGATCGAAACTTTGTCTTCGGAATTTTGGATATCAACTGGGGTATCCATCACCTCAAACACACGTTCTGCAGCAGTCAGAGCTCTGCTCGACCAGTCGATGATGCGCTGGAGCATCATCAACGGTTGTTGCAACATGGCTAGATACGCGATGAACGCAGTCAGTTGGCCAATCGACATTTCGTTGGCCAAGACGCTCTTTCCACCGACCCACCAGACTACAAACGCGCTCAAGCTCATTGAGAACGTGACTAAGGGGAAGAAGGTCGCCCAAGCCGATTCCGCTAAGTATCCGGTACGGGCTAATTCGGAGATACGGCGATCAAACCTTCGAACCTCCCGATTTTCACCATGGAAAGCTTTCACCACCCGAGTGCCCTGCAGTATCCCGTTCAAGGTGCCACCCAAGCGGGACCAGTTGTGCCAGAACCGACTCCAAACGCGCATCATCTTCTGTCGGAACCAGCGCACTGCAATCAGAACAAAAGGAATTGGAATCAATGCGTAAATCGCAATGTGCCAATTCATGATCAGCAGCGCAATCGGGATGCCAATGAGCATCGCGAACTGGTTCATGACGACCGGAATACCATCGACGAGTACGTCATAAAGCGCTCCGGTATCGTTAGTCATGCGTGACATGATCGAGCCGACGTTCCGTTTATCGTAGAAACTCAAACTGAGCGATTGAAATTTCTCGAACAAGCTCCCGCGAATGGAGACTGTCATCTTCATTCCCAAGAAGGCTACGTTTCGCCCTCGAGCGATCTGAACTCCCATTACGAGCAATCTCATCGCGATCATCGCTACGATGAGCCAAACAAAAGTCTCGGTGTGGTGCTTGATGAGGACATCATCGACCAGCCACTGGGTGATTTTGGGAGGTGCGAGCTCGAGTAGAGTGCCACCCAACGTGAGAACAGTTCCCCAGAGCAAACGGACCTTGTACGGCTTTGCATAGCCGAAGAGTCGAATCAGGGTCTGACCCTTGTTTACACATCCTTCGCAAACATCCGAATGTTCTGGTAAGGGGCGACCGCATCGAGGACAGACGCGAATGTTGTCCTCAATCTCTGGCATCTCTTTGCCATCGATCAGTGCCTTCAGACGTTTTTCGGCTCCAGCGATTTGGAGAGACCTCTTGCTGGTTGTACGTAGCAACTCAACCGGTCGACCTTCGTAGTCTGCTAGCAGAGCATTGGCGTCCACCAAATCTTCCAGCCGGGGGCGACTGAGCTTGGAGAGTTCGTATGAGGCGATCAGGTCTTCGCCGATAGGAGTGATCTGGTACCGGTAGACACGTTGGTCCGTCACGACCAACCGACCCTCTCCAAGCTTTCCGTCATGCCGTAGGTCAGCTTGAGTCGAGAACCTTTCTTGTTCGTCTGGGTTTTGGTTTAATGGTTCTTCGACAATATCAGCCATAGGAGCACTTGGTCTCTACGATGCGAAGACCGGGAATGTGGGCAAGTATTCCCACTGGGACGGTTTACCCGACTGGTATGAAGATCAGTTGGCTTCTTCGTTATAGATCCACACAAGTGGCGCATCAGAGACATCATCGGGATCTGGCGTCCAGTTTTCCGGGGAGATCGCAGAATATAAAGCGTGCGGGTGCCCCCCTCGATATGCCCATCCCTGATCCCCATAACTCCAATGCCAATACTCACTGGGATAATTCGTCAGTCCAGTCGGAAGCAGGGCACTTGCCAACAAATCTCGATTTCGACGCGCCGTCTCCGTGAGGTTCGGAGCATCTGAGAAAAACCCCTTTGTGTCGTGTTGGACATAAGGAGTAAGCACATCCAACGGGTTACCCTCCATGTCCGTGATAGAGACATCAATTGCTCCACCCGTCGTGTGAGGAGGCGGGACTTTACCGTCCATGGGTGCGGTGAACTGGTTGACGGTTCGCTTCATCTTGGTGGGCGACCATTCCGGATGACGACGACTCATCATTTCCCATACTGCTGCGTACATTCGACGTTGAATGAATGGGGCGCGCCAGCCTTCGATCACTTGGATTCGATATCCCTTCCGCATGAGTGCCAGGTTGGCGTCCCGGAGCTTCTCAGCAACTGAGCGCCGTAGCAAGGTTTCACGTCGGTATTTGAACCGGGGCCTATCCAGTTTCAGCTCAGGGCACAGCTGCAGGAAATCCACCATCTCCTCGCCGCACTCCACGATTTTGACTCGACGGAGTTCGGTTACCGGTTCGGCTTTGCTGGGCATACGGAGATTAAACCCGCTCTATCAATTGATTCGCGAGGAACCGAAGCAATGCAGTCCCCGATGGGTTCGAGGGTATCCCATGGGGCTCATCTCCGAGACCTCCATAAAGCCTGAGAGTTGTGATGAAGCACTCTCCCATTTTGACCAGTACCGGATGTTCCGCATAGTTACGAGTGTCTACTCGGTTCAGCAAAACTTGGTATGGCTTTTCCAACTTATCCAGCCAACGCGGATCAATGGCTCGATCAGATGCAATTGGTCTGAATCGCTCCCATGCCTCATGGAATCCCGACTCCTTCCAGAATCCTTGATCTAAAAATTCATAGGCAGATTCTCGCCAGAACGGCATCGGTTTGGTGCCTTCGTTGGGCAGGATGACGACCCCTTCGGATGGAAGGCCTCTCGATCGGGTTGTCAAAACCAGGGCACCCTCTGACGAATCAAAACGAATCAATTCGAATGGATCATCCACTGTCCAAAGCCGCTTCTCTTCTGCCGTAAGTTTCTCAGTTACCGAGATATCCCAACCATTCTTTGCAGTGCCAAACTCGACTTCTAGGCGATACGTTCCTGGAGCTCCAGTCCAATGAATCTGGGCGATTTGGGCGGAAGTCAAGGCAGGAACCGATAGAAACTCTTCACAGCCATTGGTTACCGTTTTGCCGATTGAATCGACGATTCGCCAGATCAATCCACCCCTGATTGCATGCTCGGAGTGGATTCCAACCTTCCAGGAAATCTCCCCTGCAAAGCAACTTGTGGGGTTGATGGCTCCAGGACGGTTGCCGCCATTGACCCATGGTGGACGACGACTTGGAATGAGAAAAATGCAAGTTTCACTATTCCAATCTAAACATTCCGAGGGCAAAAACCGTGGTTGGTCCCAATCATCAAAGAAGCCGGCTGTACTGATCGGAGTATCTCGCATTCCAGTGATGACATAGCCAGAGATATCGCCTCGGGCACGGACTGCTTCTTGGACTGTCTTGCGGATAAAGAGGGTCTTGAGCCGAGACGATTCCATCAACTTGGCATGAGACTTATTCCATGACTCATCTGCGAAGTGATTGCTACCGAGGATTTCCGGGAGGTCATGTTGCCAGCGGACGCCTTGATCGTTAAGTTCTGAAAGGGTTGATCCCCAATACGGTAGTTCCTTGGCCAGACGAGCAAGGTCGCGATGAACGTCGCAATCATTGAACTCTCCCAAGAGCGTTGGCATCACCGGTCGTGGTCCGGGCAACAGTGTGTCCAAGACTCCGGGATAGAAGTGCAGATCGCAATAGGGATGGAAGTCGTAGAAATCACCGAATTCCAACAGGCTGCCACCGTACATTTCCGCTCCACCTGAGTTGTCTCGGATGAGGGGTGATCCGGTTAAGTTCTTGATCATTTGAACCAATCGGGCTCGATAAGCTGGTGTGGTTGCTTCGCTCAGTTCACAGCCAACTGTCCAGAGAATGACATTGTCATGGTGTCGGTACTGCCGGACGACTCTCTCAAACTCATCGGCAATTTGAGCTTGATTCTCAGGAGCTGAAACGGGATCCCATAGTGGCAATTCTATCCAAGCTTCCATGCCATGGTCACGAAGCACCTCTAGGAATTCGTGTGGGGGAACCCACAAGCAGAACTTGATTAGATTAAATCCAAGTTTCTTCGCCTCTATGACCTCGCGTTCAATCGTTTCTCGAGGAGCACGGGTATGTCCGATTTCCGGATACCAACCCCAATGCAACAGGCCACGAACGTAGAACGGATTTCCATCCACCAAGATGTCTTTGCCCGAGACTTGTACCCGTTGCTGAGCGGGAGGCAATTCTAATGGATCATCGATGCTGATAATTTCGACTTCGCCGAAGATGCCACCAAACGTATGAAATACATAAGGCAAAAAGCCGCTAGCCACTTCTCTGACCGGATAAGTTGAGCCGCCATTTTTCACGACACGAACTTTCAGAGAAACGTTTCGACCCAAATATGGGGTCAGAGGGACCTCAAATGCATCCCAGATCCCCGTGTGGTTGGCAACCACTGTGTCGCCGATAGACACCTCGGCGGCGTAGCTCACACCATGGAATCTTAGCTTGCAGGGGGTGTTGGGAACTTCAAGGTGGGTTCGGTATTCAACCGGACCTTCGTAAGTGACGGATACGTCTTGCAGCCACGCGTGGGGGACCGATATTTGCTCGGTGGAGGTGCCGTCGCAGTAGTCCACAGTCCACTGACTTAATATGATTCGGTCGCCGTTGATCATCCCACCTCGATTCTTGCACAGATCGGTACCCCATGCCAAAAAGTGACTGCTGACAGGACAGCTGAAGGCGTAAAATAGAGCCGCGAAAGTTTCCGAGCCTGCCGATTTCCAAGCTTTTTGTAGGATTGGAACTCAGGACATCCGAAACTGGCGTAAGTGCATAGTGACAGATCAAATTGGCTCTGTCAGACGATGTTCACGGAGGAAAAATGACGATTCTTGTTACCGCCCTTCTCTTGGCCCCTACTGCTCAAGCAGGTGGTTCTCCTGTCAGCGTAACTGCTGGCCCGGTGATTCAGGGGTTACGCCCCATTGCATTGGCTCCGGCACCAACCGGTTCAAAGTTCTTGGCGTGTCTTGAGGATGGGTCTGTACGCATCATTGATGCCAAGACTCGGTCAACCGTTCGCAATTTGGCCAAGCATAAGGATGCAGCGTTTGCTGCCGCTTGGAGTCCAGATGGATCTCTGGTGGCAACTGGTGATGAGACCGCCCGAATCTATATCGAGAATGCGGTGACCGGTCAGAAGATTCGTGAATATCGAACCCACACCAAGGGCATTCAAAAGCTCAGCTTCAATTCCACCCACCAATTCCTCATTTCTACGGGTAAAGATGACCAGATCAATGTTTATGATTTGACTAAACCCGCTCCCAAGGAAGCTCACAAGATTCTCGGCAAAGGCGCCAACTTCTACGGTGCCACATTCCATCCAAAGCAGCCGTCTACGATTGTCACCGGAACCCTCGGCCCCGGGGCCCGTGTGTACGATACCAATAGCGGAAAGGTCTTGGGATTCCTGTCCACAGAAGATACGCAAGGTATTTTTGATGTCAGTTACAACCCGACGGGAAGCTTGGAAGCAACCGCGGGCAAGGATGGCGAGGTTATCGTATGGGACGCCGCCCAGCGCAAGAAGATCGTCACTCTCAAAGGCCATCAGGATTGGGTCAACAATGTCGCCTTCTCCCCGAACGGGAAGTTGTTGGCGTCAGCCTCAGTCGATAAGTCAGTGAAGATCTGGAATACCACGACCTACAAGAAGATCGGTGATATTTCTGAACAGTCCTCGATCGGTTCGCCTCTGTGCTTCACCGCTGATGGCACCACTTTGGTGACAGTCAACGATTCCGGGTTCATCGAGTTCAATACGATCTCCCCAGCGCAAGCAGGCACTCCGGTCGTAGAAAAGCCTGCGAAGAAGAAGAAATCTCATCGCCGCCGCCGACACTAGGCCAGAATCACGAATCGCATATCAGAAACCTATCTCCTGAGCTGTGGGCGAAGGAGATAGGTTTTGTTTTGATTTCCGTGTAGTGCCGGCCATAAACAAAACCAACAGCTACGCTGTCGGCCTACATAGCGATGCTTGGAAATTGGATCCCAATTTCAAATTTCCAACCAATCGTGTAGCCCAATAGCGTAGCTATTGGCTCATCCAATGCTGGTGGCTTGATGAATCTACGTTGTTAGATATGTGCTTGCCCCCGTGCCTCAAGGCACACGGGAATCGAATAACATAGAACCATGACTCGCCGCGCTGCTCTCATCGCGTTGCCCCTGACCGTTTTGGCCTCTCTGACCCTCGCTGTTGCTCAAACCAAAGGGTTACCTGAGACCGTAATACCCGCGATTGATGAAGCTCCGACTCAGGCAAAAAGTTATGATTGGATGGCACGTCATAACGCGGTTGTCACCCGCGTCAAGCAGGAGCATGTCGATCTTCTCCTTATCGGCGACTCAATCACACATATGTGGGGAGGTGTTCCCGAAGAGCAGACGATCCATGGTCGTGGAGACTATTTATGGGACAAGTATTTCGGAAGTAGAAATGCTGTCAATCTGGGCTTCGGCTGGGACAGAACCCAGCATGTCCTCTGGCGATTCGAGCATGGAGAACTGGACGGAATCAAGCCAAAAGTTGCGGTCGTAATGATCGGCACGAATAATCTGCAGGCGAATACGAACGAGGATATCGTCACCGGAATCGATACGGTGGTCAGCCAAATTCGACACAAGCTCCCCAAAACCAAGATCCTTCTCTTGGGAATCTTCCCACGCGATCAGAAGCCAGATTCAGAATTGCGCAAGCGGATTATTGAAATCAACAATCACATTTCTGTTCTGAAGAAGGAACGGAACATCTCTTATCTCGACCTCGGTCCCAAGTTCTTGGAACCAGATGGCACCCTGTCACCCGAGATCATGCCAGACTTCCTCCATCCGAGTCCCAAAGGGTATGCAATCTGGGCAAAGGCAATGGAACCGACGCTAGCCAAGCTCTTCGGAGATAAAGCCCGTTCCGAGAAATAGCCCATCCATGGCATAATGAGCGCATAAGTACAGGGCATGGAGTTCGCCCTGACCCAACCGCCTGTTCCAGATGGGATATGGCTGATGACTCCTACGGTGGCCTTACCGTAGGTGTTCTACACTCAACGGCTTGCTGCCAAGAAAAGGTGGAAGACAGATGAATCCGTTGAGTCAAACCCAAGGTTGGTGGTGCAGATGAACAGTAAGCTTCGCTTAGCCGAACACACCGCGCTGTTCTATTTCGTTGGAAAGTGGTCAATTTTGGCCGCGTGGGTTGGCACACTCTCCGGTTTGGCATCCGCCCTATTCTTGTGGGCGCTTGACTGGGCCACCCAAACCCGAGGTCACCAACCTGGACTCCTATATGCCCTGCCGCTAGCAGGAATGGCTATTGGCTGGGTTTATGATCGGCACGGGAAGAGCGTCGCCGGTGGGAACAATCTTTTACTGGAGAGAGTTCACGACCCGAATGGCTCGATCCCATTCCGGATGGCTCCTCTTATTCTGGTCACTACGGTTTTGACACACCTCTTCGGTGGATCAGCAGGACGAGAGGGAACTGCCGTTCAAATGGGTGGCACATTGGCTGACTTGGCCGTGGCACCACTCCGCTTACTTAGGGAAGACAGAAGGATTCTGATCATGACCGGCATATCAGCGGGATTCGGCTCCGTATTCGGGACACCGATCGCGGGAGCGGTGTTTGGTCTGGAAGTTCTGACGATTGGAAAGATCAAATACGATGCCTTGGTGCCGTGCTTGGTTGCGAGTTTGGTTGGCGACTGGGTATGTCGTTCAGTCGGTATCCATCATCTGGGCTACGATGCACCGGCATCGTTTACGATGACACCGGCGATTTTAATCTCCACCGTCGTTGTTTCGATCCTGTTTGCCATCGCCAGCGCCAGTTTCTCCGAACTCACACACTCGATCCAAAAAATAGGGAAGAAGGTTCAGCACGCTCCGATCATTCGCCCCGCAATCGGAGGGGTTGCCATCATCCTGATGACTCTTGTCGTGGGCAACCAGGATTACAATGGATTGGGAATCCCGCTGATCAAACAATCGTTTCATCCTGGTCAGGTGGCGATCTTTGCGTTTGCTTTAAAGATCCTCTTTACATCTGTAACTCTCGGATTTGGATTCAAAGGTGGAGAGGTCACTCCGCTATTTTGCATCGGGGCAACCCTTGGAGCCGCCTTTGCTCAGGTAACCCATCAGGATCCCGCCCTATACGCTGCGCTAGGGTTTGTCGCCGTTTTCGCTGGTGCGGCCAACACTCCTTTGGCATGCATGATCATGGGAGTTGAGCTGTTTGGTGGACATTTAATCGTCCCACTCTGCATTTCTTGCATCCTAACCTACATTCTTAGTGGCCATCGCGGCATCTACATGTCGCAATTGGTTCACCAGGCAAAGTCAGGGCACACCGAAATTGAAGAGGGCCAATCGCTTCAGTCCATCCAGGCTGATGGCTTTGAAGTCAAACGCATCTCGCCGTTTGACGCGTTCAAGCGCAACCGATAAGGAGGATCGGGGAGCGCGGACTTCAGTCCGCTTCAGGTCCGCGGAATTTATTCCGCAACGCCATTGACCTTATTAAGCCTCTGAAAAGCTTGAAATCGTTCGCCGATGAAATTAAGGTAGGCAGTCTCATAACGATCTGTATGAGACTGCCCCTCCTGTTAAAAAGTCCAGTGCCCGTTTTTGACCAATGACCTCAGATGATCCAGAGACCCGCAGAGATGGGCTCGAGGCTGGACCGCGTAATCAGAGACGCCCGTCTCGAAGACATCAACCCATGACTTCAGGCAATTTTGTCCGGTGACCTTCTCGAATCGATGGTCGATCAAGCCAGCCCACATCATTGCCTGCGAAGAAATCGCGCCTTGGCCCACTATTTCAACATGAGAAGAGTATTTCACCATCGCATCTGCCGCTCGAACAGTAGCCCACCCGTTCAGGAAAGGAACTGAAGCACCCAGATAGACCGCATAGCGCATTTCAACGCCGGCCAGTTCTCCGGTACCAAGCCCATCCAGATACAACGTTGCCTGATGCTCAAGTGTTGGAACTTGCTTTTGGGCTTCCGCTTTCCCAGAGTCGGATAGGACTATCACGACCTTATCGATTCGCCCTTTCGGCAAATGCAAGATGCCGGGTATCTGTAAGCCAGCCATCGGCTCAAACACCACTGCTCGCTTGTCTCCATCGCCAATTTCTCGGTAGTGAAGGTTCGATCTTTCTGGCAAGCCTCCATTCACAAGGATCGCATCCGCTGCCGAAACAACTGCTGGAGCGTTGGCCAAATACTCTTTGCTAAGGTCGCGCATCGTACGCTCGCCAGCTATCGGCGGGTCCAGTACCAGCAATTGGCGATCTTCAGAATTCCACACTTTCAGTTCTGGTTCTGGGACTGGCGAACCATCCCCTTCACCCTTCAAGTACTTGTTGAAGAAACCGATCATGGATTCACGCATCGGCTTGTTATAGTCATGTCCACCGGCATAAACTTGAACTAATGCGTCGCTCCCTTTGTCGAACAAGCTCCACATATCCACCATTTTCTTATTGGTGTGCAGCATGCCCGCGGGGGTGAACTCACCATCGTTCTGAGCGCCCATGATGTACACCGGCTTCGGAGCTTGAATCCCGATTACATCGGACCGGTCTCCAATTTGACAGGTGCCAGGAACGTGGTTGCAGAGGCATCCGTTATCCGGTGCAAGCTCCAAGCTGGACATATAAACAACCGGAACAGCTGCCGTATATCGATCATCTGCGGCAAAGGTGTAGAGAGTGGCCAAACCCCCTCCGGAAGCTCCAGTTATGCCGATATGTTTCATATCGGTGTCAGGCCGGGTTTCCATGTAGTCCAGTGCTCGGATTGCGTCCCAAACGTAGTAGCCCGTTGTATTGGTGCCGCCTTCGACCATGGCGTAATCATCGTGCTCCCCTTCCGATTTTCGTTCGATTAGACTGTCCCCTTCAAAACTGTGGCCCGGACTGTCGATCGCGATCGCGATATAGCCTTGAAGAGCCTGAAATTGGCAACGAAGCTGTATCCGATCTTCATCCTTCTTGTGTGCCCAGTGTCCATTGACGTTGACAATCACAGGGAGTTTTTCAGAGCGCACACGATCTGCCTTATAGATATGAGCAGTCACGTAGAAATTAGGTCGACTTTCAAACACCACCTTTTCGATATGAAAGCCATTTCCTTGGAGTTCACCCGTCTTACGAGCGTTCAAAGGTGTCTTGGCTGGCATCGGATCCAGCCCTAACATTCGGTTGAGTTCCTTTTTTCGAGCTTGTCTAACTGCTTCGAACTGTGATTTGGTCGGGGTTGGTACTGCGGATGCCATCTGGACCCGCTTCCTCAAGAATGTATCGGCGAGGTTGCGTCCCTTGCCTCCTAAGACATCATCGTCCATCGTGGGTCCTTCAATCGGTTTGAGGTCGTCCGGTCCTTGCTCTTTGGCAATCACTTCGCCAAGCAAGAGGAATGGAATGTTGAGAGCGTTGAGCATGTCGGCATAGACTGAGGTGGAGAAAACCGCCCCTTCAGTACCTGGATCAACCAGGATCGCTGGCTTGCTTCGCCCGTTTTTCTCCAAGAGTTTGCGAAGTGCTTGAGCAACATGTCGGTCGGTCATGCGTTGCATGAATCGTCCTGCCAGCACATAGATCTCTCCCTTGCCATACTTCATATGGGCGATTCCGCCGTTGCCGGGGACGTCCCATCCTTCGCTCGGAACGAAGTGTTGCCACATGATCCCTTTGGACTCTAATTTGGGTAGGCCGAGGAGCTTTCCACCATCGAAAACGTTAGGATCAGGAGAGGCCTCAACCCGAAGGGGACGAGGGAGAAAGTCCAGTTGGTATCGCGAGAGGAAGTCCTCTTGGAGAACCATCAGCGTCATGCCACGTGACACCGGATCAAGTAATTTCCTTCGCGTGGCTTTGTTGAATTCCTTGAAGAAGTCGAATGCCCGAGGGCAGATCATCATTACTCCATGCTTCTCAGGGGTGAGTACCTTGGGATCAAGGAATGCTAAAGCCTCTTCGCTACCATAGATCTGAGCGGTCGGGCCTGGCTTTGCAGGAACAACCACGTAAGGCTTTTGCCCCGAAAGGAAGAACGGAATTCGAATCAATTGGTTGGAACTTTCAACCTCTGCCGCCAAACAAGCGCCAAAAGTTTCATCGGCAATGGCCACTTGGAAGTCGGTTCCAACCTTGGACATGGCTACTTTGTGGAAGAAAGTTGGACTGGGAAGCGGCTTATAAAGTAGGTCGGCATGTTGAATACCGTTACCGGTCAACTTGACAATGAGCTTCCCTTCGACGCGTTTCCAACTCAGTTTAGAATCGCCCAAATTTGCCCATCCCAATGACGGCGGGGTAGAGGGAACGTAAGTAGGGGCGACCTTGTCGAGTCCCAAGAGATTATCACCGTTGATTTGAGGCGCCAACGATTTCCAATGGAAAGTATTCGTGTGCATTCGAAGGCGTTCAGTAAACGGCTTATAGAAGTCCGATGCACTGCTGTCACTCAGAACCATCCATCCCTTCCAGGTTTCATTGAACGGGTGTTGCAAGGAGAAGCCGGACGGCGAGGACGCGTTCATCGATATATCCCAAGGATTGAGTGATCCAGGACGAACGGATGGAGTTGGGGTCGACGTGGCCCTCATCAAGAGGTCTGCACCAGTCTCTGATTCTTGCGATGCCGTGAGCATCGCTGAGCCTAGTCGACCACTGTGATACATCGCTAAGCCAGAAAGCATCCCAAAAGAGTTTTTAAGTTCAAGATATCGCTTGCGACTCTCAGGGGGAAGTTTTCCTTCGTTGATCTGACCGACTTCCAAACGGATTCTCTGGGCTGCGTTCCCCAGTGCCGCACCCACTTCGTCAACCCCGATACGTCCATCTCGAACCCCCATCGACTTCAGTCCGACCGTTTCATGCACGGACCGGAGAACAAACGGATCAAGGGGTTGGCCGTCGATGAACGCCTGAGTATCACCGCCAGTCTCTAGCTCTGGAGCATGGTCACGGTGGTCAGGTCCCAAAGAGCTCGCCATGAAGGAAAGAGGAACCACCTGACTGGCTTGCTTCCAAACCTGAGCAATCTTGGGTCCTTCCTGTGCACCAAACCAATCGTTGATCTTGGCATCGAACACATTATCGGGAGTTGATGGGTCATAACCCAATCGGCCCCAAGTCATCCAATACAGTTCATCCCGTTGGTGAATCCAGTTGCAGTACTGGTCCTCAGGCTTCGCCAAGTAATAAAGCGGCGACTTTGGATAGTAGGCATCCTCACCTTCGATCGTATATCCCGAAGCCGTTCCCATCCGCATCGCAGAAATGCTCTTTCGAACCCAAGCTGGGTTGTAGAACGGAAAGATGCGATGAGTGCCGTTAGCCCGAACTTGCCAAACGACCTTATAGGGGTTGCTGGGCCAATGACTACCATCCGATGTCGGCCATCCGGACCAAGTCTTGGTGTTTTTGGACGGGACTCCTGAATCGCTCAGATAGTCCTCGAAGGAATAGCTGTTCCACGTCGCCATGCGTCCACCGACCAACGGATAGGGTGCGCCCCACTGCTCGCCGTTGTATTTGATCTCAACGGTGAAGTCATTGGATGCCCGGGCTAGAGGCAAAACTCTTTGCCGACGAGTGATCCAACTTCGCGTGACGAGTGGAATGTTGCGCCCACTGGCTTTCACTGCTTCGCCGTAGCATTTGAAGAACGACTCGCTCTTACCGCTCTCTCCAATTCGGAACCCAATAGCATCTAATCCTGGAACGCCCCGAATCATCTGCTCTACAGATTCTTTGGTGTATTTGTAAACAGTAGGTTCATCTGCCTGATAGGGTGGTTGTGGGTTCTGAGGGATGCTCAGTCCTGCCTCATAAGCCATCAAACTGACTCGAATCCCGCGCTCATGAGCCATCGCCACAACTTTGTTCAGTCGAGCCAAATTGGCCGCTTTCACTATGTCAGGCACGCCAACTTTGGGAAAAGAAGGACTCGTAACGAAATAGGCATAAAGGTTCGGAGCGCGGGTTGAACTGACATCCCACATGCCATGGATATCCAGCCAGTTCAAACGGCTGTGCGCCATCAGGTCCAAAAGCGTGGTCCAATAATCGTCGTTCTGGAACCACCAGCGATCCGGATTGGTCAATGCAGCGTTGTCGTAATCTGTGTCATTCTTCTGATAGTCCCAGGGCAACGTGGTGAAAAGGTTCAGACCTCGATCGGGCAGGAAAGGAGATCCTTTGACGTCTTTCGTCCAAGCCGCTTGACCAAGCCTGTGAACTCGCTCAACGAACTCAAATGCCCCATACATGGCTCCTGTCGCATCCGATCCCGTGATCGAAACCTTGCCGTTGCCCACATGGATTTGATAAGACTCCTTGGGACCACCCTTGGCTATGGTTACCGAGACTTTGGACGCTTGGGAGCCAAGTGCTTTCAGCTCTTCCATTCCAAGGTCAAGCGGTGTTTTTAGATGGTAGGCAAATACGGCTAGGGTGAGACCAATCATTCAAATCCTCTGATCGCAGAATATCAAATCGGAGCCCGTGATAGGGCGTTTCCATAGAAATCACCTTTGAGGACCAGTGGAACGGTATAGAATCCTGAGAGTGCGTCGATGGGGACGCAGGATGAGGGAGACAACTCCGGTGGACAAAGACGACACCAAACTTCAAAACCAACCGGGTTTAACGCATTTCCGATGGTGGATTTGCTTGCTCTTATTCTTTGGCACGACGATCTGCTACCTCGATCGCCAAGTTATTTCGGTATTGAAGAACACCCTCAAGTCCGATCTCCACATGGATGAGATCGCGTACGGACACATTGTTCTGTGGTTCCAAGCCGCCTACGCTGCGGGTTACTTCTTTGCCGGACGCATGAACGACCTCTTACGGGTGAAGCGGGGATACGCCGCTTCGGTATTGATTTGGAGCTTGGCAGCAATGGGACATGCTCTGGTTCGAACCGTAACTGGTTTTTCGATTGTGCGGCTGGTCTTGGGGCTGGCGGAAGGCGGAAATTTTCCTGCCTCCATCCGAGCGGTAAGCGAATGGTTCCCCCAAAAAGAGCGGGCATTCGCGACGGGAGTTTTCAACGCTGGTTCGAATGTGGGTGTTATCGTATCTGCCCTGATCGTGCCTTGGATCACCTTGACCTATGGGTGGCCAACCGCCTTCTTGGTTACCGGTGCTTTAGGTCTAATTTGGCTGATCCCTTGGTTCTTGATCTACCGCGCCCCTCAGGAGCACCCCAAAGTCTCCACTCAAGAATTGGACTTGATCATGGAGGATCGAGAAGAATCGATGGCACCCGTTCCTTGGTTGCCCCTTCTGAAACAGCGGACTACGCTCGCCTTTGCGGTGGGCATGATGCTCAGTAGCCCAATCTGGTGGTTCTATCTGTTCTGGGTTCCTGGATTCCTTTACGATCATTTTCATATCGATCTCAAGAATATCGGCCTTCCACTTGTGATGGTCTATCTGATTGCGGATATCGGTAGTGTGGGTGGTGGATGGCTCTCCAGTCGATTGATCCAAAAGGGGCGAACGGTGAACTTCGCTCGAAAAACGGCGTTGGCCGTCTGTGCTGTCTGCGTGGTTCCGGTCGTATTTGCCTCTCAAGCGTCCAATGAATGGGTTGCGGTGGGATTGATTGGTTTGGCGGCTGCCGCTCATCAGGGTTGGTCCGCTAATTTGTACACGTTGGTTTCCGACTCCTTTCCCAAACGAGCGATCAGCAGCGTAATTGGAATCGGTGGGATGGCCGGTGCGATTGTTGGGATGTTCTTTGCCGAGTTTGTGGGGCATCTCCTCCAGTGGACCCACAACAACTACATGCTCTTATTCCTCATCGCCCCGGCATCGTATTTCTTGGCCTTCGGGCTGATTCATCTCTTGGTTCCGAATATCGGCGAACCGAGCTGATCTGGGGAAGGGGCAGAATGGTGGGAAAGGGCAGAAAGGCCAGAATGCGGCGCCCATGGATGGGCGCCCGAAAGAAACGCAAAACGAGAGGCATGATGCCGATCGTTTTGCCAACCAACTAACCTTTCGAAACAGGACGTTTCGCAAACATGCATAGGATGTGCATTGGGAATGGGGGAAGGGAATTAGGGCAACAGGGAAACAGGCGGGAAAGCTGGAAAGTAACTTAACGTCCCTGGTGCGCGGCGTTCACGCCGCAAGGGGGCCACGGCCTTCAGGCCGTAGGAATACTCTCGTAGATACCTTAAACGCAGAAAATTGGATAGGGACAAGGGCAGAAGCGCCAGAACGCCAGAAAGCCTGAATGCCTGAATGCCTGAATGCCTGAATGCCCGTAACCCCTAACACCAAAACACTTCCAAGCTGTTTAATGTAGCGCTGAAAGCGCGACCTCAGCCAGCCCTGGGTGACTGAAAGGAACCCAGGGTAAGGACGTTACCCACCTTCGGAGCCCTGTAAGTGGCGACATCAATGATATGTTGATCTTTCGCCGGACATCTGTGATGAAAAATCCTCGACGACGAAGACGTCCTGCCCCGCGAAGAGATGCATTTCCTAGAGATTTCCAACATTTCAACCACCATTCGAACTTGAACGTTAATATGAAAGCCTGCTTGCGCCTATCCCTTTGTCGCGAGCTACTCGGGAATTCATGGCACTTAAATTCAAGTTTTCAGTCTTGGCGATGGGCTTGGTGGTATCCGCCGCCTTTGCCCAATCCAACGATGTTATTATCAAAAATGCTCATATTGAGATCGGAGACGGCAAGTCGATCGAACATGGTGTGATCGCAATCCATGCCGGCAAGATTGTTGCCGTTGGCCCAGACCTTCCGATACCCAATGATGTGGAAGTTGTCGACGGAAAGGGACTATTTGTTTACCCAGGGTTCATTGATGCCTATTCGACCCAAGGGCTGAAACTACCGGACGCTCCCTCGGCGGGTACACCACCCGATACGCGCAATACCGCTCCCGCGACGATGTGGCATGCCAACCGGAAGGGAATTCGATCGGACGTCCTTTCCTCCAAGTGCCTGGACTTGTCCGACCGACTGAAAGATTGTTGGTCAATGGGAATTACAACCGGCCTCCTAACATCGGGTACAGGATCGATCCGGGGAGTCGCTACAGTCGTGGATTATCTGGATGCTGGCAAAGTGCTTGTCCCTCAAGCAGGAGTCGAGATTGCTCTGAAAGGCGGCTTTGGTGGTGGGGGAGGTGGCGGATACCCTGGCACCTTGTTTGGAGTTACCGCATTGGTCCGCCAGATTCTTGCCGATGCCACCAGTTACAACACAACTCCCCCAGCAAAGAAGGATGCCACCCTTGAGAACCTAAAGCCGTTGGTAACTGGGCAAATTCCCGCCTTATTTGTTGCTGATACCGCGCGTGAACTGGTTCGCATGGATCGTCTTGCCGGAGAATTCGGCATGAAGTACCTGATTGTCGGAGGTCGCGAAGGCTACCGAGAACTGGAGCTCCTTAAATCAAAAAAGACGCCGGTGATTCTGAGCGTGGATGTTTCTGAAGCGCCAAGTAAGAAGGCTGAAACCGGGTTGGATGCTCTTCCTCAAGCGGTTCTGGACGACCGTTATGACATATGGCTCGAGAAATCTAAGAACCCGCAGGCATTGAGCGATGCTGGAATTCCTATCGCGTTCAGTGTCGGATCAGGATTTGGCGACTACCTAAAAGGAGTTCGTAAACTGGTTCAGCAGGGCCTGTCGAAGGAAGCAGCACTTAAGGGCATGACTTCTGGAGCAGCTTCCATTCTTGGAATCGGAGACCAAACTGGAACCATTGAAACTGGCAAGTTGGCTAACTTAACCATCTTAAGTGGTGACTTCACCAACGAGAAATCGACTGTTCAAATGGTGTTTGTCGAAGGGAAGAAAATTGATATGAAGAAGGGAGGTGCCAAGTGAAGCACGCTGCATTTTTTGCCATCTTTGCTGCTACTCAATTGGGTGCCGCTCAACAGGTCCCTTATGAAACCAGCGCCAATCGAAAGCCGAAAGTGGTGACTCATGGAGATGTGTTCATCAAAGACGGTCGGATTTTGACGGCCACTCATGGAACGATAGAAAAGGGTTCCATCCTGATCCAAGGTGGAAAGATCGTTGCGATGGGGCCGAATATCAAAGCTCCCGCAGGTGTGCCGGTGATTGATGCGACAGGAAAGGTCGTCTCACCTGGAATCGTCGATGCTCACGTTCATCGTGGTCTCGATACGACGAATGAAGGCTCCGATGCCATTGTGGGCGAAGTCCGAGTTTTGGATGTGGTCAATCCCGATGCCAAAGCCATCTGGCAAGCAGTTGCAAGTGGCGAAACAACTGCCCTTTTGCTCCACGGTAGTGCAAACCCCGTGGGGGGACAAAGCTTGGTCGTCAAACTGAAATATGGCAAGTCGGCTCGGGAAATGCCGATCCCTGACGCACCGAGAATGATTAAATTCGCCCTTGGCGAAAACGTGACTCGATCGGGTCAGCAGAACTCTGCTCGATTCCCACACACACGAATGGGCGTGGAAGCGACTTACCGAAGAGGTTTCACACAAGCTCAGGAATACATCAAGAAGTGGGATGAATATGAGGCGAAGAAGGCTACCGATCCCAAGGCTGTTGCTCCCCAGCGGGACCTTCGGTTGGAAACCCTGGCGGATATTCTGAAGCGCAAAATCTGGGTGCAGTGTCACTCCTACCGAGCTGATGAAATCTTAATGTTGGTGAGACTGAGTCAAGAGTTTGGGTTCAAGATCGGCGCCATGCAACACGCCTTGGAGTCGTACAAGGTTGCTCCTGAACTCGCAAAGGCAGGAGTTGGAGTCTCGATTTTTGCCGATGAGTGGGCAGGCAAACTGGAGCTGTACGATTGTATTCCGTACGCGGCAAGTATTCTCAGTAAGGCAGGCACAAACGTCTCAGTCAATACAGACGGCGTTTCTGGAACCACCGCGATCAATATTGACGCGGCAAAAACAATGCGCTACGGCGGATTGACTGAACAACAAGCTCTCGATCTGATTACGATTAATCCCGCAAAGGAGCTTGGAATCGACAAGCGGACTGGCAGTCTTGAAGTTGGAAAGGACGGAGACGTCGTTATCTGGGATGGCCACCCACTTAGCGTTTACTCCCGTGTCAACACGACGATTATCGAAGGGGAAGTGTTCTTCACCCGACGCGACGCTTTCGGAGTGAATGCCGATTCCACGACCAAGAACAAGTTGGATGCCTTCAAATATTTGAAGGATCAACCGGTTCCTGCTAAGTCTAATACATATGCGATTGTGGGGGGCACGATTCACCCGGTGTCTGGTCCTGTGATTCAGAATGGGACAGTCCTGGTCGAAAATGGACTAATCAAGGCAGTTGGAGCCAAGTTGACTGTGCCTAAGGGCGCGGTAGTAGTCAACGCCAAGGGGATGAATGTCTATCCCGGGCTGATCGATGCTGGAACGACACTTGGTTTGACCGAGTTTGGTCAGGTGGGGCAAGCGACTGACGCTCGTGAACTTGGAAACAATCAGCCCGATCTTGTTTCCTTAACTGCCGTTCAAACTCAAAGTGAACACTTACCGACCACTCGCAATCAAGGCGTTTTGACAGCTCTAACCTCTGGTCGTGGTGGCACGATTTCGGCACAAGCTTCAGTGATGAACCTGTCCGGTTGGACCACAGAGCAACTTGGAATCAAGCGAAAAGCTGGTCTCACGATCAACTGGCCTGGCGGTGGTGGATTCTCGTTCGATGGTGACGTCGACTATGACGAAGGTGATCACGACCTCAGTGCAGATGATACGGACGATATGGGAAGTGGAGGTGCGCAAAGGACACGTGGAGCGGGTGGTGCCGGTGGGCAGCGAACCCGTTCTGGCGCAGGTGCTTCTCGTACGGCTGCACCGGCTGCGGGTGCTGGCCAATTCGGGGCCCCAGATGATAGTAGCGGCGGAGCGGATGAGATAGCAACCTACTTCGATAAAGCAATCAAGTACGGCAAATCACACGAAGCTATTGATCTTGGCCTAGAGGCGATGCAGCCTTATGTGAAGGGTGAACTCCCTGTATTCATTCATGTCACTAGCCGTTCTGGTATCAGGGCGGTGGTGGACTTCATCAAGAAGTACAAGATAAAAGGTGTCGTGATGGGTGGCAATGATGCGTGGCGTGAAGCCAAGTTGCTTGCCGATAACAAGGTGCCAGTCATCCTTACCGCGGCTGGTAAATCGACACTTTCTGCCAACACCGTTACCAACGATTGGGACCCATATGATGCGCCCTATGCGGCACCGACTTTGCTCAAGAGAGCGGGCGTAAAGTTCTGCTTCCAAAGTGACGGGTATTCCGACTGTATGAATCTGCCCCAACGCGCGGCAGAGTCCTGCGCTTACGGTCTCCGACCGGATGAGCTGCTTAAGTCGATGACACAGTCAGCGGCGGAGATTCTGGGAGTTTCAGACAAGGTGGGATCTTTGGCACCAGGCAAACTGGGCAATATCGTAATCAGCGATGGCGACCTCTTTGAACTGACGTCGAATGTTCGGTACATCTTCGTGAACGGGCAACCAGTCGAGATCAAGAGCAAGTTCACCCGTCTCCGAGATCAGTACCTCAAGCGCGTAGAGTAACTGTTCGGCTTCCCAAGTTTGAAGCCAAATTTGGCAGGCGTTCCCCTCTTTGCCAATCTCAAAGAGTTGGTGGAGAGGGGCGAGGATCCCGATTCCGGGAATCTGTCAGGGGCTTTTTTTGTAAAGGTTTTACTATAGAGCTTGGTCGCAAGATTATCTTCAGAACCGATCTCCTACCTCTCCACGCGATGTTTTCGATCGGAATCGAAAACATCGCATGGAAAGGTCCCGGGAAAACCTATCCCCGCCGCCCAACAAAGCTCGGACCCTCGGACGGCCCAAATCGATACTTGAGGGCTGTCTTTAGCTCCACAGTTTCAATACCGAAAGTGAGCATGAGCACCGCAGTGTAAGCGCTGTAAAGATGCACAACGCAGATTTCCAAAGTGCTTTCACCTGTTCGGGTTGCCCGAGCCGAAACCTCTTGCCCTGGAATCTCCAAATCTGTCACTCCGTTGACCCAGCGATCCAAGCCAAATCGAACCTGAACTTTGCCTAGATCGATCCGATAATCCTCTCCATTGGAATGGATCGACAATCGATCATAGGGTCCACCTTCAGTAGCCTTGAATTCAGTCCCCAGCCAAGCATCTTCTAGCCCCAAGCCAAGGGAGTCCACTCCCGGCTCCAAAACCATTTCTGAAAGGCGGTGAGTTAAGTGGACAGCAGAGTCAGATTCTGCGAGCGGCTCAT
>Ga0007854_10000351_pt1 | contig 30552 bp, 33 predicted proteins | sample CryBogCBH12Aug08_FD_60382 | JGI IMG/M metagenome (GOLD analysis project Ga0007854, IMG submission 60382) | Freshwater microbial communities from Crystal Bog, Wisconsin, USA - CBH12Aug08 | ecosystem: Environmental > Aquatic > Freshwater > Lake | place: Crystal Bog, Wisconsin, USA | collected... | reverse complement strand
CGGCTCTGCCCTTCCCGCCAAGACGAGAACAACGGCTCGCCGCTCACTCACCAGCTGCAGCGGCTCGAAGGTCGCATTGAGCAGGAGGACGCGCCCGATACGGCCAAACTAGTTCCCCCGTGACTGCGCACGCGACCATCGTGCTGCGGCGACGGCCTCCTCCACACTCACCTCACCATCCGAGCTCCCCGTGGCGGTCGCCAGACGAAAGGCCCAGTAGCGCTCGTCGGGTACGGGTAGGAAGGGTGGTGTGCACCACCAACGACGTCGTCGAAGGCGCCACGCCGCAGTCGCCACCACGAAGCCGTCACTCGGGTGTCGCACAATGTGCACGCCCATGCCCCGTGGCCAGTACTTAGCCACGGATCAGACCTCGCCATCCCACTGCTGCTGCACCGAGAAGCGGACCATTCATTCCCAGTCCCGAGGGCGAGATCACCAGAGATCGAGCGTGCTGGATCTGCGCGTGGCGGGCAACGGCGTCGTTCGCGGCACCAAAGAAATCGTCGGCAAAGCCCAGGGCCACGGAACCGGCCACGAAACAGCGATCGAAATCCAAGAGGGCTGCGGTGGACGCTACGGCTCGACCCACCAGATCCCCCGTTCGTCGACGCACCTCGACCGATGCTTCGCTCGCGGGCGCGCCGGTCACGGACGCGATGGCAGTTCCTGAGGCTTCGGCCTCCAAGCATCCGCGAGCACCGCACGCACAGAGGCGACCGTCGGGAACGACGACCAGGTGACCAATGTGTCCAGCATTTCCGTCCCGCCCGTCGAGAAGCTCGCCGTCGAGAACGATGCCGCCTCCGACGCCCGTGGACACCACCATCGAGAGATAATTTGCTACACCGCGCGCCGAACCAAAAAGCCCTTCCCCGAGGGCCAACGCTTTGGCGTCGTTGTCAATGAACACCGGGACATCAAATAGCTCGGACAATCGACCAAGCAACGGGAATTCACGCCACGCCGGAATATTCAGCGGTGAGACGGTGCGACCACCCTGGGTCATGGGGCCACCGCATCCCACCCCGAGAACTCCGAAGGGCGACGCCGATCCGACATCTCGCAACAGCATGACCACGTCGTCGAAGAGTCGCGGATCATTCGCTCGCGTGTCCATCCGTTCGCGAGCGATCAAGGTGCCGTCCGCATCGATGACGCCGACCTCAATTTTGGTGCCACCAACATCTAGGGCAAGTGCCGCACAACTCGGCGTCAGCGCGCCCAAGGTCATTCGGGCTGTTCGCGTCGGTCCATCCACTGTCGCCACACTCGACGGGACGACGACTCGTTCTCCTCAGCGTCATCGTCGTGAGTGCGCTGAGCGCGGATGTCGTACCACGACGCTCTCCCGAGTCGTCGCAAGTTGCGTTCGACCAAAATCGCGGAGGCGAACATGATGATGACTCCCGCCAGACCGGCAATGACCGACCACGAGAAGGTCAGCAGGAGAATGACGAGTCCCAGAACGAACCCGGCGACCCCCCAGCGCACGCGACGTCCGCTGTGCGTATAGACGGTGGTCTCGCGAACGTTCTTCGCGAAGCGAGGATCTTCTTTCGACAAAGACTCTTCGAGCTCGGCAAGGATGCGCTGCTCACGTTCAGATAAGGGCACCACGTCTCCTCTCGCTCTTGCTGCTCGTAGCGTACCGTCTCGCTTCAGCGCATTTCACGCCGCCTCCCTTGATTGTGAGTTCAGCGTAATTAGGCTGTTCCAAACGATTGACGAGGAGTCTCCATGGCCGGAAAAGCGCAGCGGGCATTGTGGTCACGGATTGCCGCAGGTTTATTGGCGATCATCCTGCCACTCAGCACCATCAGCTTCTGGGCCGTGTACACGGTCACCAACACTGACCGTTGGGTCGCCACCCTCCAGCCGTTGGCCACCAATCCCACGATCACGAATTACATCGCCGAAGAGGGCGCGTCGACGATCGTGACGCAATTGAACGTTGAGAACCGGATCGCGAAGGTCCTGCCCGGTCCCGCGTCATTCCTCGCGACCACCATCACGACCCAATTTCAAAACACCATCGCTCGCGCGCTGGGGTCCGCACTCCAGTCGTCGGCCTTTCAGAAATTGTGGGAAAAAGAGAATAGATTCACCCATTCCACGGCGGTGGCGATCTTGTCGGGCGATGAAAATCAGAACATCTCCAAAGCGCGCAAGATCGTGATCAACGTGACACCCGCGATCACGTCCGCCATTGACAAACTCGACGCCCAGGGCATCACGTTTCTTGATCCGCTCAAGAAGAAATTGAACGTCGATCGTGTGCTCGCACTGAATCTGCTGAACGAAAAGGAATTGCAGCAAGCCCAAGCGTATTTCCACTTGGCGACGACTCTGGAATGGTTCCTGCCGTTCTCGTCGCTGCTCCTTGCCGCACTCGTCGTGGTCCTCGCAAAGCCTCGACGCCAGGGGTTTCGACGGGTTTCGCTGGTCGTTCTCTTCTCGTCCGCCGTCGCCTACGGACTTCTCCGCATTGGTATCGCGTTGGCTACCCCACTATCTCCGACACCCCCGGACGTCACCAAGGCGATTCTCAACGCCGTCACGCACTATCTCGGTCGGGAACTCTTGATCCTGACGACGCTCGGTGCATTGGGGCTCATCGCCTGCTGGTTCACGGGACCATCAAAGGGTGCCGTCGCCACGCGCCGCCAAATCGCCGGAGCCACTCGGGCGGTCCGCAGCGGCATTACTCGTGGGTCACAACAAATTGCCCACAAGGACTGGAAGGGCTGGTCACAGTCGAATCGAAATCAACTCGCCACGATCTTGCGCGTCAGCGACGTCGTCGTGGCAGTGGCGGTGGTGCTCATCGTCCTGTTCTGGATTGGATCGTTCTGGGGCCTCGTGATTCTCGTTCTTCTCACGGGTGGCTACTACTGGCTCTCGCATCAACTGCACGCCACGCTGGATCAGGCGCCACCCTCACTCGGCGAAGGTTCTACGACGAGTGAGGATGCCGTCGAGACCGACGCCACAAAGTGAGTATGAGTGCCCCCAAAAGGGCGGACACCACAATCACCACAATGAGCGGCGCCTTGGCCGAGACGACCCAGAAATGGATATCGACCTGCTCAGAATTCGCAAGAGCGAACCAGATCAAGAGACCCGCGGCCAACCCGGTCGCGATCATCCACGCGTCCCTCTTTTGCGTTCCCCGCTTCGACCCCGATGATGCAGTGCTCATGGTGAGCTCCCCTCGCCTCGTTGTGGACCATCGTACGGTGATCTGACGTGCGCATCAGCATGATCTGCACGGGCAATATCTGTCGCTCGCCGATGGGCGAAGTCGTCCTACGCACGCTGGCGTCGACTGATCGGTCCTTATCTCACGTCGTCGTATCGAGTGCCGGAACCGCCAATTGGCACGTCGGGAGACCTATGGATCCGCGCGCGCGCTCGGCACTCGATCGAGCCGGATACACAGACGAAGGTTCGCTCGCGGAGTTCGCGAGCGGCGCCTATCTTGACGAACAAGATCTCATTATCGTGATGACCCGCGAACATCGCGTCGACGTTCAAGCTCGCTTACGACGGAATGTCCCGATTCGACTGATTCGATCGTTCATCGATGACCGCTACGAACTCGATCTTGCCGATCCGTATTACGGTCACGACGAAGATTTCACTCTGTGTCTCGAAACCATTACCCAATCATGTCGGGAAGTGGTTCAAGCGCTTCGCCTTGGGGATGAGTCGTTCGCAACTTGACCTCCGGCAACGTGAGCGAGAGAACAAACGCCAAAATGGAGACGGGTAGCGCCCATAGGTACACCGACTGAATCGATTCGGAAATCGCGTTGGTAATGATGGTCGCGACTTCCCCGGGCAGTCGTATGAGTTCGTCGTGAGAAAAGGTGGTACCGAAGTCCGTGGGTGGGTTCAGGCCGAGACGATTAAAGATTTCACCAATGGCGGCCTTCTGAGAATCCAATTTGTGCGTGAGCACGTTGGCGAACAGCGCGCCGAAGATCGCCGTACCGAAGGAACCGCCCATCGAGCGGAAGAAATTGGCTCCGGCCGTTGCGGCCCCCAGGTCTTGAAAATCGACGGCATTCTGAACCGCCGTGACCAGAATTTGCATCACGAGGCCGAGACCGCAGCCGAGGACGAACATGTAGAGCGCCATCACGTACTGATTCGACGTCGCCGTGATGGTGGCCAGCAGAGCGAGGCCCACGCACATGATGGCCGAACCGACAATGGGAAAGCCACGATATTTCCAACCTTTCGAAACGAGGTTGCCGGCCAAAATCGAAGCCCCCAGAAGTCCCGCCATCATGGGGAGGAGTCGTAAGCCCGAGGTCGTCGGTGAAATACCACGAACCACCTGCATGTACAGGGGTAGGAAGGTCATGGCCCCGAACATGGCGAAACCTACGACGAAACTGATCGCGGATGCGGAAACGAAGACCCGATTCTTGAAAAGGTGCGGGGCGAGGATCGGTTCCTTGGCTCGAGTCTCGGCGACCGCAAACGCACCAGTGAGAACAATCCCGCCAAACAGGAGCGTCAAGCCTTCAGCGCCGAACCACGCGATGGACTGACCTCCGAGCGACAGGTACACAATCAGCGCCGAAGCCCCAACCGCGAGCAGGCCAAACCCTAAGTAGTCAACGGTGTGCGACACACGCTTTGTTGACGTCGGAAGATAAATGGCTGTCGCGATCAATGCGAGCGCGCCTAAGGGAATGTTGACGTAAAAGCACCAGCGCCACGAGAGATACTCCACGAACAATCCACCGATGAGCGGGCCGAGCACGGTGGCGGCACCAAAGGTGGCGCCGAAGAAGCCCGCGTATTTTCCGCGCTCCCGAGGCGGGACAATGTCACCGATGATTGCTTGCGCTCCGACCATGAGGCCACCACCACCCAAGCCTTGGAAAGCGCGGAACAGCACCAACATCAACATTGAATTCGATAGACCACTGAGTACTGAACCCACGAGGAAAATCACGATCGCGGCTTGGAAGAAATTCTTGCGACCGTAGAGATCTCCGAGCTTGCCCCACATGGGCGTCGAGACGGTTGACGCCAGGAGGTACGCAACGACCACCCACGCCAGGTGATCCCCACCATGTAGGTCGTGAACGATGGTCGGCAGCGCCGTGGACACGATGGTGGAATCCAACGCGGCGAGCAGCATGCCCATCATGAGGGCCCCAATGATGAGGTACAGCTCTCGCTTGCTGATGTGATCGACGTCGTGTGGCGACACTGCTACTCCGCTCTGCTCGCACCCCGCCCGCCAACCGAAGTCGCAAGGAATCCGGGTGTCAACGGCCCGAAGGTCCGTTGAGGCACAGTGCTGCATTCGCAGTACGGGGGACTCCCTCGATTCTACCCGCCACCCGCGGAACGGTCGCCACTGCGTCGCCGGTTCGCTCGGTAGCCTTCTCTCACCGTGTCCCCGCGCCCCACTCCGCCTTCCACGTCCGTTATGGGGCGCTTGTCGACGTTGTTGCGACACGAGTACGCGGCCGGCGCGACGGTGGGTCTGGGCGCGGTGTTCGCCGTGCTCTGGTCACTGGCCGCATCCGGGAGTTATCAGCGAATCTTGCACGCAACGTGGGCGGCACCGACATTGGAGCGATTCGATCTGAATTCGACGTACTTGATGACCATTAATGGCTTGATGACCGTGTTCTTTTTCGTCGTGGGACTCGAACTCTCGCGGGAAATTCGAACGGGCGTGCTGCAGGATCGCCAACACGCCGCCTTGCCCGTCGTGGCGGCAATCGGCGGAATGCTGGCCACCGCCGTCATCTTTGAAGTGGTGGGTGTGGCCTTCGGGAACTCGCAGATCGAGCGCGGATGGGGCGTCCCGATGGCAACGGATATTGCCTTCACGTTGGGGGCACTCGCTCTCGTAGGTCGACGAGTCCCCAGCGGACTTCGCGTCTTCCTCTTGACACTGGCAATCGCGGACGACGTCTTCGCGGTCATCATCCTCGCGCTCGTCAGCCACCATCACGCGGAGCCCGTGTGGCTCATCGGTGCCGTCGTCACGCTCGCGCTCCTGGCGTGGCGCGGACGTCACTACCCTCTCGCGGTCTACGTCGTCGGTCTCGTCGTGGTCTGGCTGTTCTTCACGTTGGCGCATATTGAGCCAGCCCTCTCGGGGGCGTTCGTGGGTGTGCTCGTTCCCTTCGGGTCGCACTCACCGGGCGACCGCCTTGAACACGCGATCGTTCCTTGGTCGAATGGCCTCGTCTTGCCCCTCTTCGCTCTCGGCGCGTGCGGTGTTGTCTGGAACACGTTGTCAACTGACCCGAAAGTTCTCGAACTCATCGGAGCGGTTGTCCTCGCACGACTTGTCGGGAAATCGTGCGGCATTACCGGAGCGACCGCCCTCGGACAGTGGTTGGGACTCAAATTGCCGGCTGACGTCACTTTGCCCATGGTCGCGGCATCGTCGATGCTCTGCGCCATTGGCTTCACGGTGCCGTTGCTATTCGCGAGTTCGGTCTTCGGCTACGGATCAGTCGCGTCATCATCGATCACCGTGGGCCTCCTCATCGCCTCGGTGTTGGCCGCCGCCCTCGGAGTTGTTTTGCTGCGGCGCGCCATTAATCGATCTACCGTTCAGTAATCACCCAAAGGAGCAAACGTGAAGACTCGCTTGACCGAACTGTTGAAAATTGAGTACCCGATCATGTTGGCGGGCATGGGAGGTGTCTCGTATTCGGCCCTGGCCGCCGCGGTCTCGAACGCTGGAGGCTTTGGGACCCTCGGCGCGTCCACCATGTCCAGTGAGCACATGGCGGCCGAAATCGCCGCCACACGAGAATTGACCGATCGACCCTTTGGTGTTGATCTCTTGACTGCCTTTCCGGGCGACATGGTGCGCAACGTCGAGATCATCATTGAGGGCGGTGCCTCGGCTTTTGTGGCGGGCCTCGGCGTACCTCGAGCGGTCGTCGACCTCTGCCACGCTCACAACGTGGTCGTCGTCTCCATGTGCGGAAAAGTCGATCACGCTCGCGCCGCACTCGACGCCGGGTGCGACTTGGTCGTCGCGCAAGGTACCGAGGCCGGAGGCCATACGGGAACGGTAGCGACATTTCCACTCCTGCCGATGATTGTCGACGCGGTGGGTGAATCAATTCCCGTCGTGGCAGCGGGCGGCATTTTTGACGGTCGCGGACTCGCTGCGGCCTTGGCGTTAGGCGCTGATGGCATTTGGGTCGGAACTCGCTTCATTGCGACGCCAGAAGCCCGAGGCCTACCCGGTTACAAGGAGCGAATTCTGCGTTCCCGTGAAGACGGGACTGTGGTCTCGCGAGCCTTTTCGGGCAAGACGATGCGCGTGCTCAAGAACCTCACGACGGAGCGGTACGAGAAGGATCCCTCGTTGCTGCAACCCTTTCCCGAGCAACTCGGCACATCACTATCCGACGGCACATTCCACTTGGGTGGCGACGAAAAGACAGAGGGTGTCGATCCGGAACGAGAGGGCTACCCCGCCGGACAAGCCGTCGGAGGAATTGACTCGCTCGTGCCCGCGGGGGACATTGTGGCCTCGATGATGGATGAAGCACGAGCGACTCTTCGCCGCTTTCAGTCCCTCGACAACAACTAGAGGCGACTCACTTGCTGAGGAATCCTCGCCCGCTTCAGCGTCGCTCGTGGTTGCAGCTAACGGTCGTGTTTCATGAAAGCCCGAAGCAGTAGTGGGCGAAACGTAGGCTGAGTCCATGGGTGAGGAAACGTGGAACATTGACGACATTCTCGCCACCCTGCGCACCTCGGGAGGTCGCATAACGGCGACGAAACGCGCCCTCGTACAGGCGCTCGTGGAGACTCGAGATCACGTCACCGCCGAAGCCCTCACCGCCGCCGTTCAAATCCATGCGCCCGAAGCCAGTCCGTCAACGATTTACCGCAATCTCGAAGAACTCGAGCAGCTCGGAATCGTCGTGCACGCTCATCTCGGTCGCGCCGCGGCCGTGTATCACCTCGCCGGCCCGGTCCACGGACACTTACTGTGTTCACGATGTGGCGCGACGCTCGAGGTTCCTTCGACGCTATTTGAACCACTCGTGCACGCCGTGCGACGAGATTTCGACTTCGACGTGGACCGCCACCATCTCGCTATCTCGGGCATGTGCGGATCATGTCGCGACGCGGAGCTTCACTCTTAGAGCATTCTTAGTTCTCCCGATTGGAGATCGTTCTACGACTGGTAGACATTCATAGAGGAGATACGCGTGATACAGCTCAAGAACTTGACGAAGCGCTACGACAACGTCGTTGCGGTGAACGATCTCACAGTGGACATCCAACCGGGTGTCGTGACGGGCTTCCTAGGGCCGAACGGTTCAGGAAAGTCGACCACGATGCGGATGATCCTGGGACTCGATCGTCCGACCAGTGGTTCGGTGACCATTGACGGCAAGAATTACGCCGACCTGAAATTCCCTCTGCGAGAAGTGGGTGCGCTTATTGACGCGAAGGCGTTGCACCCCGGTCGAAGCGCCCGCAACCACTTGCTTTCACTCGCCGCGACGAACAATATTCCCAAAAAGCGCGTGGACGAGGTGCTCGATATCGTCGGCTTGAGCAAGGTTGCTCGCAAGCGGGCGGGCGACTTCTCGTTGGGCATGGGGCAACGTCTTGGCATTGCGGGAGCGCTGCTCGGGGACCCTCAAATCCTTCTTTTCGATGAGCCCGTCAATGGCCTTGACCCTGAGGGAATTCGATGGGTACGTGAATTCTTCCGCGGACTCGCGAGCGAAGGCCGCACTGTCTTTGTGAGTTCACACTTGATGAGCGAAATGGCCCTCACGGCCGACGACGTCATCGTGATTGGCCGAGGGAAACTCATTCGCCAAGGCAAGATCACCGATCTCACCGAATCAGCGGTCGGCTCCGTCGTGGTCCGAAGCCCGCAGGCGGATGCCCTCGGGGCCGCCCTCCGCCAAGCCGGTTTCCAGGTCACGGCCGACAACGAAACGTCACTCACCATCGGCGGTGCCACGTCGGAACAAGTAGGCGACGTCGCGCACGACAACAACATCGCGCTCCATGAGCTCACCCCTCAGCGCGCATCACTCGAAGACGTATTCATGGAATTGACCGCGGACTCCGTTGAGTACAGCGGCTCCCAGCACACCACGGAGGAAGCCAAGTGAGCTCGTCCATCTCTCTCGCCTCGAGCACGAAAGCGGAGTGGATCAAATTTCGATCACTGCGCTCGTCGATATACAGCTTGATCACATTGATCGGCCTCACGGTCGGACTGGGCGCTCTTATCACGTTCGCCATCGCGAAGCACTACGCCGATCGCGGCGGCGACCTGACGTATGACCCCATTGCATCCAGTCTCGCTGGACTCTTCTTCGCGCAATTCGTCGTCGGTGTGATGGGCGCCATGCTCATGACGGGCGAATACGCCACGACCTCCATTCGCACATCGCTCGCGGCTTTTCCTCGGCGCACCGAATTCATCATCTCGAAAGTGGTCGTCCTGGTCGTGACGTTGCTCATTGTCGGCGAGGCCATGGTGTTCGTGTCGTATTTCATTGGACACATGATCGAAGCCAGCTACAACGTTCCAACGGCGTCACTCAGCAATGGCGCCACGTGGCGTGCCGTCTCATTTGGCGGGGTTGAACTGGTCCTGCTGTCCCTCCTCGGTTTTGGCCTCGGACTCTTGTTGCGACGCACCGCGGCGGCAATTGCCGTGTTCGTCGTGGTCTTGTTGGTAGCACCGATCTTGCTGAACATCTTGCCGTCCAGTTGGGGTGAGCCCATTTTGCGATGGATGCCGAGCAACCTCTCTCAGGGAATGATGTCCCTGACGAGAGACGCCCACACTTTTGGGCCGTGGAACTGTTTGATCATTCTCGCGCTGTACGCGATCGGACTCGTCTCGCTAGGAATTGTCTTCTTTAACCGACGCGACGCCTAATCCCACTGAGGAGCATCGACGAGGACATCGTCGTCGACGTCAACAGGAACAACACAGAGAAGCATGCCGGCGGGATCGCGCAGCACCACCCAGTCATCGTGCTGAGTCACGACCTTCGCCCCGAGGCTCTCTAAACGTCGTACTTCGGAATTGACATCATCGGTGTGTACGTCGAGATGAATGCGGGCGTCCCCCTCCCCTAACGCCTGCACGAGCACGCTGAGGTGACCGTCACAACCAAGAACGCTGTATTCGGGATATTGAACGCCCGTCCGTGCGGTTCTCCCGATGGCACCCGACCAGAAGATCACTTCCGCATCACGCACGTCGGCGGGAACGTCGATGCAAATGGTGGCGAGTCGAGATCGATGCACATGACACATTGGCATAGACCGCTACGGTGTCGCCATGGAACTCCGCGACGCCCTTCGTACCACCAATGCTGTTCGTGAATTTCACGATCTCGCGATCTCCGACGACACTCTGTTTTCCATTTTGGATGACGCTCGTTTTGCGCCGAGTGGAGGAAACCGACAAGCGTGGCACGTCATCGTCCTCGATGATCCGCGATTGCGCGCTCGCCTCCAGGAGCTCTACCTCGACGGTTGGTACGACTACGTTGCGCATCTGCTCGCAGGACTAATCCCCTTTTCTCCGCTCGCGAGCGAGGAGGACCGTCGGGTCGCGGTGTCGAAGCGCTCGGACGCGGAAGCGGCCTCTCATTTTCACGAATTTGCACAATCCTTGGAGCGGGCCCCACGGTTGTTGGTCATTACGGCGGACATCGGCTCCCTCGCGGCGGTCGACCGTGACCTCGATCGCTACACCATCGCCGGCGGCGCATCGATTTATCCATTCGTTTGGCAAATTCTTCTCGCCGCTCGGGATCGCGGGATCGGTGGCGTCATGACGACGATGGCCACTCGCAACGAAACTCAGGTCCGTGACATTCTCGACGTTCCCGCCGATCACGCGATCGCGGCGGTCGTCGCGCTGGGATACCCCGTTCGAACGCTGCAAAAACTGACTCGACGACCCGTCGCGGCGTTCACGACACGCGACCGCTTCAATGGTCCAGCGTTCGAAATCTAAGTTCGACGAATTTGATCGTTGTCGTCACCGAGTCGTCGGGGCCCTCGGCGAAGTGGAGGCCGCGCACCGTCGATGAGCAGGGGCGACCGAATCATCCGCAGGGAACCCGCCGGTGCGTCGGTCTCGCCCACCAGGTCTCCACCCGCCACCTGCGGCTGAGCGAGAGCACCCGCGACGTCCAGCACCGGCGCGTACGGCACACCCGTGCCGGCGAGGCGTGCCACCCACTCGTCGGTTGTCGCACGACCGAAAACTCGGTCAAGTTCGGACCTCACGACGTCACGATCGAGCACCCGGCCGTCATTCGTCATCCATTCCTGCCGCGACCGAATGACATCGTCGTTCATGACGTCCACGAGCCGCGCGAATTGACCGTCGGTGCCAACGGCGAGAAGAAGAAAACCATCCCGTGTGCGTACGGGGCCGTAGGGCGTGATGCTGGGATGATCATTTCCCAGTCGTTGCGGGGCCACGCCCGTGACCAGATAACCCTGCGCCTGATTCATGAGTGCGCTCAGTGCCGACTCCAAGAGGGGAGCTTCAAAATGCCGTCCAGGCCGTTGCGTCGCACGAGCGAAGAGCCCGGCGAGTAAGCCCACCGCCGCATAAAGCCCCGTGACGACGTCAGCAATGGGCGCCCCGACCTTCAGTGGCTCACCGCCCGCGTCACCCGTGACGCCCATGAGACCACTGCGGGCTTGCGCCAAGAGATCGAACGCGGGCTCATCCGCCAGCGGACCACCAGAACTCGCAGATGACACACTCACCCACACCACGTCCGGGTGGGCCGCGCGCAATTCTTCGATACGCAAGGACGCCTTCTGCGAGGGCAAGAAATTCTCGACGACGGCGTCAGCTACAGATATCAATTCCTCCGCGACGGCGTACTCATTCGGATCTCGTAGGTCCAGTGTGATATTCCGCCGATGTCGATTGACCGCCAAGTAATAGGTGGCGTCGTCACCGAAACGAGGAGGAGCCAAGGATCGCACCGGATCACCCGTGGGCGCTTCGACCTTGATGACGTCCGCCCCGAGGTCTCCGGCCACCATGGCGCACAAGGGACCAGCCAGGACGCGAGAGAAATCCAAGATACGAATTCCCTCGAGAGGGAGCCCTGTGCCGACGTTGGTGTCATGAAGGGGCCATCGCTGCTCGCGACGGGGATCTTGGTCCGACGAGGTTTCGTGCTTGCTCACGCAGACGCGAGGCTAGTGCGCCAGCGCCTGCATCACGGAGAACTCCTTATCGGTCTCCTTCTTTCCCGGCAGGAACGCGAAGGTCACAACACCCGTCAAGGCGAGAAGAATCGCCGCCACGAGGCAGCCGCGATGAAATCCGGACATGAACGCCTGGGTCACACCGGCCAACGCCGCTGGCTGCAGCTGACTGGGGAGGTGAGCGACCGTCCCGAGAGCCGCTTGCATGGAGGATTGTGCAGTGGCGAGCTGTGCGGCGCTCAGCGGCACACCACGGAAAGCTGCAATGATCTGCGGTCCGAAGACTGACGAAAACACCGAGCCGATGATGGCGACGCCCATCGTCCCTCCGAGTTCCCGCGTCACGTTGTTGACGGCCGAACCTGCACCAATTTGTGAGGGACTAAGTGAACCCATGATCGCCGCGGTGGACGGTGCCGTGATCAGTGAAAAGCCCACGGCGAGCACGATCATGGAATAGATGATCGGCCCCCAGTACGCCGCGTGGTCACTCTGTAGAGCGACCCAAAAGAGTCCGAGACCCATGATGAGAAGGCCCGCGCTCACGACGTACCTGGCCCCGATCCGCAGAGCCAGCACCGCGCCGATAGGTGTCAACACGGCCGTAGTAATGGCGAACGGAAGAGTGTGCACCCCAGCCGAGAGCGCGGAGTAGCCGCGCACGAGCTGAAAATACTGGGTCATCAGAAAGATGAACCCGAACAAACCGAAGAACGCCATCGCGATGGCTCCCGAACCTGCCGAAAACGCCGGGATCTTAAAGACCCGAACATCGAGGAGCGGCCCCTCGCGACGTAGTTCGTAACGCGTGAAGCACACGAGCAAGATGAGCGACAGCCCGAAGAGACCCAGTGTCGTGGCACTGCGCCATCCCCAGCTCGGACCCTCGATGATGGCGAGAACCAACGTCGTAATGCCGGCGGTTCCCAGTACGAGACCGACGGGGTCGAGAGGTCGCTGGAAGGGATTACGTGATTCGGGGATCCACAAGTACCCCGCGACCAGCGTGATGGCCACCAGTGGCACATTGATCAAAAACACGGAGCCGTACCAAAAATGGGTAATCAAAGCCCCGCCGGTAATCGGGCCGAACGCAACGGCCAGTCCCGACGTGGCCGACCAGATGCCGAGAGCGCGAGCTCGTTCGTTCGCGTCTTCAAAGGTCACCGTCAGGATGGACAGGGTCGCCGGAAAAATGAACGCGGCGGCCACACCCATGAGAGCTCTCGACGTGATCAGCTGCCCCGTGGTCGTCGAAAACGCGGCGAAGAGCGAGAAGATGCCAAAGAAGAAAAGCCCAAATTGCATCGTTCTCTTTCGGCCCCACCGGTCCGACAGACCACCACCGGCGAGGAGGAGGCCCGCAAAGGGCAGCGAGTACCCGTCGACGACCCATTGGAGCGCAGAATTCGAAGCACCCAGCGATTTCGACAACGACGGCAACGCCACATTGACAATGGTGTTGTCCACCACGACGAGAAAGACGGACAAGCACAACACCGCGAGGATGACGTACTTACGTTCGTGTCGGATCGTATTCAAGACAACTCCTTAGAGAACTATGTTCTACAACTATAGCACATTGTTCTTTAGTAGGCTGACGTCATGGTCCCCCGCTCCCGTACGGCTTCTGGAGAACTCGAGGGGAAGATTCTCACGGCCGCCCTCGAGCTGTTGGCCGAGCAAGGCTCCCGCGCCCTGACCGTGCGAGGTATCGCCACCCGCGCGGGCGTGGCTCCCATGGGCATCTACAACCACTTCGACGGAAAAGTTGGTGTCATCGAGGCTGTGTGGACAGAGGGCTTTGATCGCTTATGCACGGCTATGGAGGTGGACGAAACGCTCTCACCGCTCGACGCCCTCTTGGCCTGCGGACGCAGCTATCGACGTTTTGCGCACGAGCATCCCGCCTATTACCGCTTGATGTTCATGGAACAACTCGACGACTTCACCCCGTCACCGCAGGGAGCTGTCGCGTCGGGTCGATCCCTTCAGATATTGGTGAACCGCGTCGAGAGTGCCCAAGACGCCGGCGTGATCGCGGCGGGACGTTCCATTGATATTGCTCAGGGAATCTGGGCCGCCGTTCACGGTTGGGTCAGTTTGGAATTACTTCGGGTCAACTTCGCCCTCGACGCCGACGACGCCTACGACCAACTGCTCCAATCCATTTGCCGAGGATTTCGCGAGTCCTAATTCGCCACAGCGGGCCAACGACCGGGACGCTGCGGCGTCAACAAGAGATCGGTCCATTCTCGATTCAAATGCTCTTGGCGCCACACGAGAAGTTCCTGAGCCGCACGAAGGGTCCGCGCGTCGTCGCGGCACGGCGTGCGCCACGTGGGATCGGCCATCAAATCGAATGACTGAAAACTCCCGTCGCCAAATTGCACGTAGGCGATGTCCGCACCGACCGATACGGCAAGATTTTGGCGTGACAGCATGCGGTTCGTGGGCCATTGTTCGGCTCGACCGCCAATAAAGAAGTAACGCCAGTCCCACTCGTAGTGCGCAGCGGTCCGCCATTCGACGTCGCGACCTTCGAGAAGTGGACGCAATGAACGACCATCGACGCGCGACGAAATTTCGATCCCGAGGGTCTCACAGAACGTGGGAAGAAGATCGACATTCTCGGTGAAGTGTTCGACCGTCGAGACGCCTCGCTGTCGAGGGTCGCGCCAGATCCCGAGGATGTGGTAGCTCTGCGGGAAGAACGCCAGTTTTTCCTTGAGTCCGTGATCGCCGAGCTGCTCCCCGTGGTCCGACGTGATGATCACGAGAGTGTCGTCCCACTCGCCTCGGGCACGAAGTGTCGAGACGACCCGCCCCAGCTGGTAGTCAACTTCGGCAATCATCCCGTAGTACTGGGCCCGCATAGTGCGAAGCCCCTCTTCGGAATCGGGCGCCGCGCTGGCCTCCACTTGGAGAGAAAGATCGTGGAGCGGATGGCGAAGTTCACGCTGCACCGCAGTGATGGGCATCGTCACGTCATCGGGACTGTACGTGCGTGAAAATTCTCCCGCCGCCGCGTACGGAGGATGCGGGCGAAGGTAACTCACGTGAGCGCACCAGCCGCTCTCTTGATGGTCGAGCCAGCCGAGAAACCGGTCGGTGAGGAACGAACTGAGCGAATGTTCTGCTGGCCGCGAAGGTTCTTGACTCAGAGCCTCGCCGTAACCGCGCGGGACGTCGTACCCGAGTCCTCGCAACCATTGCAACCACGGGGCCTGGCTCTCGGGCATGAAACATCCCACCGAGAAGCCCGGAAGAATGCCGTCATAATTATCGAGTCGAGGATCATCGGAACCTTGAGCGACGAGAGGGTTGATCCCCTGGTCCGTGTAACCGAACAGCGTGGGGTCATATCCCGCTCGGCGAGCAGCGAGGGCGAAATTGTCAAAGGATTCTGGGTGGGGCGTGCCGTTCGCAACGACCCGATTGTTCATCTGGTAGGTGCCGGTATAGAGCGCGGCGCGCCCGGGAGAACATGGCGCCGCTTGCGAATAGTGATTGGCGAGTCGCGTGCCCTCGGCGGCGATGGCGTCAAGGACGGGGGTGCGAACCAAGTGGTGTCCGGCGGCACCGTAACTATCGCCCCGAAACTGGTCCAGAGTGACGAAGAGAATGTTCATGAGGCGGCCCGCAGAAAGTGGTCGAGGTGATGCGCGAGATCATCGAGAATTGCCAAAGCGTCGGGAATGAGACCCCCGAGACGCAAGAATCCGTGAATCATTCCCTCCGCCTCGAGTAATTCGACTTGATTCCCAAAATGCTCCAAGAGTCCCGCGTAGGCGACACCTTCATCGCGAAGGGGATCGCACTGGGCTACGACCACGATCGTCGGTGGCAATCCCGTCAGGTCATCGTGCAGGAGCAGAGATACGCGAGGATCCGTGTGGTCGAGCCAGTCGGCCAAGTACATCTCGTACTCATGGCGCATCTCCTCGAGATCCAACAGGAATCCATCTCCGTATTCGTGCGCCGAGGGCGTCATGAGTTCGGGCCCTACGGTCGGATAGATCAAGACTTGAGCCGCAATGGGAAGATCCAGGTGGCGCGTCTCGTTGACCGCCACGGCAGCCATGGTGGCGCCGGCGGAATCGCCGATTATCACCAGCGACGACGACGGATTTCCGAACTCATCGCGGTGAGCCGCGACGTAGCGCACGGCCGCAATCGCGTCGTTGATGCCGCACGGAAAGGGGTTCTCCGGCGCCAGTCGGTACGCCACCGAGAGAAGTCGCGAATTGGTGTCATCGGCCAGGCGCCGACAGAGCGCCTCGTGGGTGTCGAGGTCCCCCATGACGAAGCCACCACCGTGGAAGTAGACGAGAGTGGCACGGCCGTCATCCACCTCCGGAATGAAGAGTCGAGCGGCCACCGAACCGTCGGGCGTGGGGATCAGGCACTCTCGCACTTCGGCGACCTTGGTCGGTGATGGCCACAGATGAGAGGCGAGATCGTGATACGCACCGCGTCGCTCAAGGACGTTGTCGGTCGTAATGACGGGAGAGGGTGATGAGCGCACGGCGTCCACGATGGCGGCAATTTCTGGATGTAACACGCGAGCCTCCTTCTTCGATTGATCATAGGCAGCACACTTCGACGTGACGATCGTGGCACGATGGCGAGGTGGCTATGACTCCCCAACTCGTGTGCTCGACGGTCGAAAGTGACGCCCAATTCGCGGTTCGCGTGAGCGCACTGGGATCCGGACGTCGTGTCGATATCTCCTTTCGCGTCACCCGCAGCTGCCGAGCAGACCGCGTTCGATTGCCCCTCGACATCACGGCAACCAGGGTGGTGGAAAACGGTTTTCAGTCCTGGTCCGCGGTGCGCGTGTGCGAACCTTCGGACTTTCGGCCGGAACGACGAAGTGCCCCGCGATGGTTTCGCCGCCAAATGTTTGCTGACGGCGAAGCCGCCGGTTTCGACATCTCGGGCGACACGTTCCTCGTGCACGACGGCGGCACCATTGGATTTTTGAGCGCACGGGGCGAATTTGGTCGAGTGAGAGTGGAGGGCCACGGCTCACTCGAAGCCCAGTGGTTGCTTGATGACATCGTGCTGCAGCCCCACGAAACCTACGTTCTTGATCCCCTGTGGATCGGCGCCGGCGATCCCGGCGATACCTATGACGAGTACGCGACCTGGGCGGGCCTCGAAATGGGTGCACGTTCTCCCCTTGAAGTACCGCGCGCGTGGTGCTCCTGGTACCACTACTTCGGTGACGTCACACCCGATGACATTCGAGAAAATCTCGCCCTCGCCGTGCAACACGACATCTCGGTCGTGCAAATTGACGACGGTTGGCAAAAGGAAATTGGTGAGTGGACCACCGTGAACGAAGTGTGGTCGGTGCCGATGGAACAGATGGCAACCGAGATCACCGACACGGGAGCGACCGCGGGAATTTGGACGGCACCATTCCTTGCCATTGACGGCGGAACAATCGCGAGGGAACACCCCGAATGGTTGGTTCGCAACAGCGACGGCCTGCCGACGACGGCGTTGTTTCACGCGGGCTGGGGCGGAAAGATCTTCGCCCTCGACACCACTCATCCCGACGTCCTCGCGCACATCGAGAGAACGTTTCGGATATTGCGCCATCAAGGATTCGACTATTTCAAGATCGACTTTCTGCACGCCGCTGCGGCCGTCGGTCGACGCCACTCCGAAAGTTCCACTCGAGCTCAAGCTTTGCGAGCAGGCCTCGATGCGGTGCGCGTCGGCATTGGTGACGATGCCTATCTCGTCGGTTGCGGGTGTCCACTCCTCAGCGCGGTCGGGATCGTCGACGCCATGCGCGTCTCGATGGACGTTGCGCCATTCTGGGAGCCTCGACTCTTTTTTCCGGGCTACGAGGACGTGACCGTCGCGGCACGAAATGCCGTGGGACCTTCGCTTCTTCGTGCCCCGTTACACCGACGCTGGTTCACGCTCGACCCGGACTGCGTCTTGTTGCGACAGGTAGATACCGAGCTCACCGCCGAGGAGCGAAAGGTGGTTGCGGACGGTGCCATCGCGGCGTCCGGTTTTGTGGTCCTGTCCGACCGATTGAGCCAGTACGGACCGGCCGAATGGGAGCAAGCAGCCCGCCTTTTTGATACCGGGCAACGGGGCTCACGGGTAACGAGGCATCTCGAGGATCCCTTGTGTGAGGATCTCGTCATCACGTGGGACGGTGGTCGAGCGACCATCAATTGGCACCAGGTCACGAGCAATGTGTCCACCCAGTAGGACTATCGAAGAGCGGCGATATCCTGACTGATACCGGCATTAATCGCGTCGCGGGACGTCGCGTCTAAACGGTCTTTCGTGCTGCGATACGCGTTGCCATCGAGGGCGGCCAGCGTGGTGGCAACTTCGTGAGCCCGTGCGACGACCGCGTCCACCGGCACCAATTCGTCAAAAAATCCTGCCGCCAACGCCTCGGTGTTTTCAAATACGTGCGACAGCGTGACTGCCCGATGTAGCGCCGACGGAGTCAGCCGACGTCGACAAATCTCTAATGTTCCAAGGGGAACGGTCATGCCAATGGACACCTCGTTCACGGCAATCTTGTAGTGACCAAAGGGTCCAATGCGGTAATCGGTGCTCAACACCAAGAAGGTTCCCATTGCCATTGCGTGACCACCAACCGCGGCGATGACGGGTACGGGAGAATTTACGATCTTTTCAGCCAAGCGGAAACCCGACTCCAAGAGGTCGACCGCTTCCCCACCGCCCGCGCGCAGAACCTTAAGATCAAATCCCGCACTGAAGATTCCGGGTCGTCCGGTCACAATGACGACCTTGGATCGTGCCGCTTCATCGAACGCGTGGTGCGCCGCCTCGAGCACGGCGGGTGACAGTGCATTGACTTTTCCATCATCAATAGTGAGTGTGGCAACGTCGCCCGACACACTGACATGAACTAGGTCACTCATTCGGACCTCCCCGGTTGATCCTATTGAGCGCGGCAACGCCGCGCCCACGATTCGTGAAGCGTGACCGCCCCGAGAAACGAAATGAGGCTCCTCTCGAGAGGAGCCTCATTTCTTGAACTGTGGCGTTTTACGTCAACCGTACAACGACCATGTGGAGCGGACGACCGGGCTCGAACCGGCGACCTCGACCTTGGCAAGGTCGCGCTCTACCAACTGAGCTACGTCCGCGTCGGGGATTAGTTTAGCCTACGAATCGAGATCAACCAACTCTTCCTCGCGAACGGGTGTCTTGAGGAAATAGTCCGCCTCCTCGGCGATGTAGTCACGCAGATCGGCCAATTCGGGAATCAACCTCGCGCATCCGAGGAGCCCATATTCCAATTGATCCACGTAGCCAAAGACCGTGACGTTCAGCGCCAAACCCGCCATCAGTGGTCCGAGTGGCGCAGCGGTGGCCACTCGATGTCCACTCAACCACAGAGGAATCGGCGGACCTGGCACCGACGACACCACGACGTTCGCGACGGGCGGCAGGTGATCGTAGAGCTCGAGGGCGGCCAGTGTGCGTCCGGCGGCAGACGTGAACGTGGGGCCGGCGGCCGCGGCCAGATTCATCAACAGGCGGGCGCTTTGCTCTCTTTGTTGTTCTGCCGCAATTGCCTGAGCCTTGGTAATCGCTCGCAAGCGTTCTTCGGGATCCTCGACGTCGGCGCGAAGTCCGAGCAGCATCGCGGAAATCTGGTTACCCATGGCGTCTTCCGCACCTTGACGGCGAACATTGATCGGAACGAACGCGACGAGGTCCTTCGTCAGAACTTCCCCACGAGCATCGAAGAGTCGCCGAAGCCCGCCCGAAACGGTGGCCATCACAAAGTCCGTCACGGACGCGCCTCGACTCTTCGCTGCGGTCTTGACCTCATTGAGATCAACGCGAAGTCGCGTGAACTTCTTCGAGTGTCCGGGTGTGCCATTGATCGACGTGCGCTGAGCGTGGAAAATATTGGGTTGCTTGAACTCATCGTTGTGCGACGCGGTCTCGCTTGACTCCACCGTCTTCGCCACTCGCTCGATCACTTCGGCGGCGCGCTCCATCCCGGCTGCGACGACCTCCACGAGAGCGCCGGGTCGACGCAGGAGTTCTCCCGCCGTCCGAGACAGCATTTCTATGGGCGTCGGTAGCGGAGGAGGTGCCACGGTTTCTTCCCGAGGAGTCGGCTCGCGCACACTCGGTGAGATGTCAAAGAGCCGCGCGAACGTGGCTGCCCCCGACACACCGTCGGCCAAGGCGTGGTGAATCTTCATGACGATGGCGGCTCGACCATCGGCCAAACCTTCGATGACGTTGAGCTCCCACAAGGGTCGATCAGGCACGAGTTCCCGGCTCATTACGCGCCCAACGAGAGCATCGAGCTCCGCTTCCCCGCCCGGAGACGGCACCGCGCGTCGCACGACGTGAAAATCGATGTCAAAGTCGGGATCTTCCGCGCAGACCGGCCACGCCAGATCGAAGGGAGTCCTCAGAATACGTTGTGAGAGAACGGGAATCTCGTGGACGCGGGCGGCCACGTTGGCCTTGATGATTTCGAAGCGTTCACGGGGATCGCGATCGTCAGTGACGTCGAGCTCAATGATGACGCCGATGTGCAATGGTGCCGACGGCACCTCGAGCGTTACAAATGCACTATCCAGCGGGTCCAGGACTCGAAACGTCATCTGCCAGTACTCCCAAAACCACCATCTCCGCGAGTTGCCGGCGGTAACTCTTCGACTGAATGGAAGAAGATCGATGGTACTGGCAGAATGACCAGTTGCGCGATGCGGTCACCTGTGTGGACCGTATAGTCCACGTGAGGGTCAAGATTGATGAGCGACACGCGCACTTCACCTCGGTACCCTGGGTCGATCAATCCGGGAGCGTTTGCGCAGGTCACGCCATGATTCGTGGCCAGTCCGCTGCGAGGTAAGACGAAACCTCCGTGCCCTTCAGGCACCGCCACAAAAATGCCGGTGCCCACGAGAGCCCGGCCCCCAGCCGCCGCCAACGTCACCGTTTCATTCGCGACCAAATCACATCCGGCGTCACCCGCGTGGGCGTAGCGAGGCACACTCGCGTGCTCACCAGCGACCCTGATCGGGACATCCATAAACGCCAAGGTTAGTGGTCATTTCGCGCGTCGGCGAGGGGAATCAGTATCCTGCGCAACGTGCTCGTGTGGATGGATCTTGAAATGACCGGTCTCGAGCCGCAGCGACACGTCATTGTGGAGATTGCGACCGTGGTGACGGACGACGACCTCAATGTCATCGCCCAAGGTCCGGACATTGTGATCCACGCGAGCGACACCGAACTTGCCGAAATGGGTGACTTCGTCACCCAAATGCACACGCGGTCGGGTTTGCTCGAGCAGATTCGGACGGCCTCGGTCACCATCGCCGATGCGGAGAGCGCCACTCTCCAATTCCTACGTAACGCGGGTGTCGACGAAGGAGTGATTCCGCTGGCTGGAAACTCCATTGGCACGGACCGACGATTTCTTCAGGAGTACATGCCAGAGCTGGAGAGGTTTTTCCATTACCGCAACGTCGATGTCTCGACGTTGAAGGAACTCGGGCAGCGGTGGTACCCGCAAGCCCTGCGCCAGCGTCCGGAGAAGGCGACGAGCCACCGGGCCTTGGACGACATCCTTGAGTCCATCGCCGAATTGCGGTTCTACCGCGACGCGCTGATGATTCCCCGCGAAACACCCGATTCGGTCGGAACACAGAACTAGCCTCACTTTTACGCCGCGCGAAGGAGTACGCATGAGTGACACGCCAATGACTATCCAGGAAGCAACGGCGCAGATGACCGCTCCTGGTCAAATGTTTGAGATGGCTGTCGCCGAAATTCGCGGCATTTCCTATCGCGTATGGAAGCACGCTCCCGCCAACCTGAAGCAGGTCTTGGACCTCTCCCTCAATCACGCGGACAAAGATTTTCTGGTGTACGAAGACGAGCGATACACCTTCGCGAAGCACTATCGCATCGCGGCCACCTTGGCGCACCGACTACGCGCCATGGGGGTGGATAACGGCGATCGGGTGGCCGTGGCCGCGCGGAATCTGCCGGAGTGGGTCTTTACGTTTTGGGGAACCATCGCCGCGGGTGGCATCAGCGTGCCGCTCAACGCCTGGTGGACCGGCGAAGAGTTGGCGTACGGACTGAGTGACTCAGGAACAGTCATCGCCATTGTCGACGAGGACCGCCTGGCACGTATTCGTCCTCACCTCGACGAGCTCGAATACCTTCGCGAGATCATCGTGATTTCCGAAGATCGAGGGCGCCGTCCGGAACTCGGTGAGCAGCACCACCGCATCAATATTCGTGCGTTCGAGGACGTACTCGGGGACGTGGCCGAAGACGCTCTGCCACCGGTCGTCGACATTCCGAGCGACGACGATGCCACCATTTTCTACACGTCGGGCACGACCGGACGACCCAAGGGTGCGGTGGGTACCCATCGCAACGCCGTCACCAACTTGATGAACCTGTTCTTCTCCGGACAGCGAGGCACCGTGCGATTCGGTGGCGGCAACGTGGACAATGAAGGGGCGAGTATCCAGAACTCCTACCTTCTCAATATCCCTTTGTTCCACGCCACTGGATGCCTCGCCGTCATGATCACGAACACCGCGTCAGGCGGAAAACTCGTGATGATGCATCACTTCGACGCCGGCAAGGCGCTCGCGATCATCGAGAAAGAGCGCATCACGACGTTTGGTGGTGTGCCCACCATTGCGATGCAAATTTTGGATCACCCCGACTTCGATTCCTTTGACACGTCGTCGGTACGATCCGTGTCTTATGGCGGCGCCCCTTCTCCTCCGGAGCTCGTACGCCGCATTCGCGAAGCCTTCCCCCTGGGCCAACCCGGCAATGGATACGGACTTACGGAAACTTCGGCGGCCGTGGCGCTCAACGGGGGGCCGGACTACGTCGCGAAGCCAGCCAGCTGCGGACCAGCCCTGCCCATCAATGACGTCGCCATTGTGCCCGAGGATTTCGTTGGCGAGGAACCAACCGATGACTTGCCGAAGGGTCCCGACGTCACCGGTGAGCTCTGGATCAAGGGACCCAATGTCGTGCGGGGATACTGGAACAAGCCCGTGGAGTCCGCCAAGGCCTTTACGAAAGGTTGGCTGCACAGTGGCGACGTGGCGCGCATCGACGAAGAAGGCTTCATTTTCATCGTCGATCGCGCGAAGGACATGATCATCCGAGGCGGCGAGAACGTGTACTCGGTGGAAGTGGAAGCAGCCTTGTTTGAGCATCCGGACGTAGCCGACTGCGCGGTCATCGGTATTCCGCACCCCGTCCTCGGCGAAGAAGTCGGAGCGGTCATCGTTCGTCGGCCCGGTCGTGACGTTGACGCGGAGGAACTGAAACACCACGTCGGCACTAAGTTGGCACGCTTTTCCGTACCGGCGCACATCTACTTTCGCGACGAACCGCTCCCGCGAAATCCGGCGGGCAAGGTCCTCAAGCGCCAATTACGCGATGAAATTATCGACAGCTGATCGGTCGAATCGCCACTCAGTTTCATGCGCGTCCTGAGGTACAAAACCAGCTCTCTTGAGTACGAGTTGTGACTTCAGGTTCTCGACATCAGTTCGCGCCACAATGTGATCAACGGCGTCAGACAACACGGCTGCCCGCGTGAGCGCGATGGCCGCTTCGGTGGCGTAACCCATTCCTTGATAAGTCGGTGCGAGCCCGTAGCCAATCTCGACGGATCTATTTCGAGGTGGCGAATGAAAACCAGCCCCGCCTACGAGAAGCCCGCTCTCGCGTACGCGAATTACGAAGGCGAGAAAGGGACTCAATGCCATGGGGTCCTCGCGAACCAGGAGTGACCATTGCGACGCCTTGATTTCACCGAGGGTAGGAAAACCTTCGCCCCAGTTCTCCTCGCGCTCTCCACGCAAGATCGCCTGCGCCAAGGGTGGTGCCAGCCACAAGAGATCCAGTCGCTCGGTCGCAATAGAGGGAACGGTCATGCGCCGATGTGATCCAGCGCGGACACGACGTCGGGTGCGAGCGTGATGTCGGCGGCCTCACAATTTTCGGCTAGGTGTGGCAGCGACGCCGTGCCTGGGATGGGCATCATCACGGGAGAGCGTTGAAGCAGCCACGCCAATGACAATTGGGCCGCGGTGTACCCGCTGGAACGCACGATCTCATCCAATGGTCCCCCCGCTCGCGCGAGCTGTCCGGCGGCAACAGGAAACCACGGTATGAAGCCAATACTCTCGCGCTCGCAGTAGTCGAGCACGCTTTCGCTCTGGCGGTTTCCCAAGTTATAGAGATTCTGCACCGTGGCGATCGGCACGATCGCGCGAGCTCGCTCAATGTTCTCAACTGACACTTCGCTCAGCCCGATGGCTCGGACCTTTCCTTCGCGTAGGAGATCGGCGAGCGCGCCGAATTGTTCATCCGCGTCCATCGTCGGGTCAACACGATGCAATTGAAAGAGATCCAAAGACTCCTGGCCGAGACGTCGCAGAGACATCTCGCACTGCTGGCGCAAATACGCCGGGCGTCCGCAGGGAACCCATTGGTTCGGTCCCGTTCGTAGCTGTCCCGCTTTCGTCGCGATGCGAACATTGCCATAGGGGTAGAGGGCTTCACGAATCAACTCTTCGGACACGTGGGGACCGTACGAGTCGGCCGTGTCAATAAAGTCGACGCCCAATTCCACCGCACGTCGCAGTACTGCCCGAGCATTGTCGAGATCATCGGGGTAGCCCCACACGCCCGGGCCAGTAATGCGCATCGCGCCGTAACCCAGTCGACGAATGGTTTGGTCCGCGTACGTAAAGGTGCCGGATCCAGCGGTCATCTTCCCCCCCATTGCTCCGCAGCGACGCTACCGGTTGGACGTCTCCGTGCGACGGATCGTGGCCGACACAGCACTCGGCGGGCCGCCCCGAAGGACGGCCCGCCGAGTGCGTGAACAGAGAATTACTTGTTGGGCTGCGGAGTCACGCGAAGGTACGGCTTCAGAGCCTTGAAACCCTTCGGGAACTTCTTCTCCGCATCCTCGTCTGACACTGCCGGCACAATGATCACGTCATTGCCGTCGGTCCAGTTCACCGGCGTCGCAACTTGGTAGTTTGCGGTCAGCTGCAACGAGTCCAGCACGCGGAGGATCTCGTCGATGTTGCGTCCGGTCGACGCCGGGTACGTGAGGGTCAGCTTGACCTTCTTGTCCGGCCCAATCACGAAGACGCTACGCACGGTCAACGTGTCGTTGGCCGCCGGGTGGATCATGTCGTACAAACCCGCGACTTCGCGGTTCTCATCGCCGATGAGCGGGAAGTTCAAAGCGGTGCCCTGCGTCTCGGCGATGTCGCCCTTCCACTGGTCATGCGAGTCCACCGAGTCCACCGAAAGACCAATGATCTTGGTGTTGCGCGCATCGAACTCCGCCTTGCGCTTCGCGAACGCACCCAATTCCGTCGTGCACACCGGCGTGAAGTCCTTGGGGTGCGAAAACAGAATGCCCCAGCTGTCGCCGAGCCATTCGTGAAAGTTGATCTTGCCTTCCGTGGTCTCCGCCGAGAAGTCCGGCGCCACATCTCCGAGGCGAATCGCCATGGTGTCTCCTTTTCGAGTGAAATTCGCACCTTCGTGGGCGAACGTCGTCGTTATCTTAGGAGGAAATTCACAATTTGCACAAATCCTGAGTGGTTTTGTCAAGATTTGTCATGGGAACAGAAACGCGACGTGCGAGACTAAGCCACCATGTCAACAGCTTCTTCTCGCGTTATCGCCGCCTTCGACCTTGATGGCACTTTGACTGAGGGCGGCAGTGTCTTTCGGTGGCTCCGTGCGGTAGGAGGAAACACCGTCGCCTACCGGGCAGCACTCGTGCGAACCTTCCCCTTGGCCTGGGGTGTGTTGCGAAGTGGCACAGCGGCCGATGAGGCCAAGGAATCCCTTTTTACCGGAGTTCTATCCGGACGTAGTTTGTCCGAAGTCCAGGAGCAGTCACGAGTCTTCGCCGCAGCGCACCTTGAGCGCCGGGGTCGATCGGTGACATTGGCACGACTGCAATGGCATCTTGACCAGGGCCACACGGTGGTTTTGGTGTCGGCGTCCCCCGAAATCTACGTAGGTGAGATCGCCCGCACGCTCGGCGCCCACGGCTTCATCGGAACGCGCCTCGCCGTTGATCCACTCGGACGCTTGACGGGTGGATACCTTGGCCACAATTGCCGAGGCGAGGAAAAGTTGCGCCGCCTGCACGAATGGATGGCGAACAACGACGTTTCCGCTGATGCCGAGGTCTACGCGTACGGAAACTCGAGGGGAGACCGCCGATTGCTGGCAGGTGCCGCCCACCCGTACGACGTCGGAAAATTGGGACGATTCGGAGCGCTTCGCGCCTACCCGCGACTCACGAATGACCCGGCGCTCTAGTAAATCGTGACGTTCGGTGCCAACGGCACCAGCCCGCTCGCGCGACCGTCGTAGGCGACTTCCACCGTGGCAACCTGTTCGCGCCACGCGGCCACCGAGTGCCCAAAGGCGCTCACGAGACCCACGCTCAATTCGTAGTCCCCGTCCAGCAACGGCAATTCCGGCAAACCAACCCCGAGACGTTGTGAACCCGGAGAGAGTGAAACTGGTGACCCCGTCGGGTCGGTGCGAGCTACGAGAGTGCCGTCGTGAGTATGCAACTCGAGAACGAAATATCCCTCGAAGGGTTCCGTAGCGGACAATGCGACTTCGAAGCTAAACGGCTCATTCGTGCGGGCGCTGAATCGACCGGTGGCGGTGGATACCGACTCGATCATGACCGACACGGCGGAAGGTGCTTCACCTTCGCTCGGGCGACCCTCCCCCATCAGCGCTTCTCGAAAGATCCTGACCGAATCCCCTGAAGGTCCATCCGCGATCATTCGACCGCGATCCAAAACGATGGCACGGTCACACAACGAGCGCACCTGATCAGCGTTGTGCGATACCAACATGATCGTGCGACCTTCGAGTTGAAACTGGCGAATCCGGTCCATGCACTTCGCCTGAAAACGTTCGTCGCCTACCGCCAAGACTTCATCAACGACGAGGACATCGGGATCGACGTTGACCGCCACCGCAAACGCCAGTCGTACGTACATGCCGGAGGAATAAAACTTCACCTGCGTGTCGATAAAACCTTCGAGCTCGCTGAAGTCCACGATCGTGTCGAACATTCGGTCGACGTCTTTGCGTGAAAATCCGAGCATGGAGCCCGATAAGTACACGTTGTCTCGTCCGGACAATTCCGGCTGGAACCCCGCACCCAGCTCCAACAATCCCGCCAAGGTTCCGCGCACCAGGATTTGACCGCTATTGGGTTTGAGGACTCCGCAGATGCACTTCAGCAACGTGGACTTACCCGATCCATTTCGACCCAAGATCCCGACCGTCTGACCGGAGTCGATGGCAAAACTCACTTCGTCCAGTGCTTGTAAGTCCGTGTAGGTTCCACCACCGGGGTGAATGATGCGATCTTTGATGGAACGGTGTCGTTCGTGATACAGGCGAAAACGCTTCGAGATCTGGTCGACCTCAACAACAGCAGTCACTACAGTTCCTCCGCGAAATTGCCTTCAAGACGGCCAAAGACCGAGATCGCCACCGCAAACAAGGCCACGCCCGCCGCCAGCACCCCCAGGTTCAAGATCACGTAGGTCGACATGGGCCACGTGGGCAGCACTGTCAGCGTGGGATGGCCAGGGGCCAACGACTGCACCACTGGAGTGGCGTAGATCACACGCTGAAATGTCATCACGGTGGGAGTGACGGGATTCAACAGATAGAGCCACGTCAAGTTAAGACCACGAACGTGATGAAGGCGCTTAGAGACTTGTGCCTCGAAAGAATAAATGATCGGCGTCAAGAAGAACCACATTTGCAAGGCCACTTCGATCAGGTGCCGAGTGTCTCGTAGGTACACATTGATGGCCGACAACAAGATTCCCAAGCTGCCCGCGAAAATGGCAAGGGACAAGATGGAAAAAGGCAGCAACCAGATCATGCTCCAGTCGGGTCCGCGCCAGAACGCGACCATGAACAGAACCATGACCCCACTTTGAATCAAGAAATAGATGAACGAGGTTCCGACCGTGGAAAGAGCCAAGATTTCGCGCGGGAACGCGACCTTCTTTACAATCCCCGCCCGGTCAACAACGATGCTCGTGGACGTAATGATCACAGAGAAGAAGAAGTTCCAAACCAAGAGTCCCGCGAACAAAAAGAGGGCGAACGCCGGCATGTTGTTCTTCAAGATGAGTCCGAAGACCACCCAGTAAATCGCCAGAGTGGCCGCTGGCGCAAACATCGACCACAGGAGTCCGAGGGCGGACGCCTTGTACTTGATTTTGATGTCCGTGATGATGAAATACGTCAGGAGCTCACGAGCGTCCCAAATTTCTCGTAATCGCAGGCCGAACGAGGGCCGAGCAGAGACGACACGAACGGGGCGATCCTCGACCGGCCTTCGTGCCGGTGTCGATGAATCGGTCACTCTCAGTTGCTCCCGGAACGCACCGCCGAACGGTCGATGACGGCGTCAATGAAGCCGTAGTCCAGAGCTTCCTGAGCGGTGAACCAACGGTCACGATCGGAATCTGCTTCGATGCGCTCGATCGTTTGACCCGTGTGGAAAGCAATTCGCTCCGCGAGCATCCGCTTCATGTAAATGATCTGCTCCGCCTGAATTGCAATGTCCGACGCTTGACCCTGCATCCCACCTTGCGAGGGTTGGTGCATCAAGATGCGGCTGTGCGGCAGCGCGAACCGCTTGCCCGGCGTTCCCGCACACAGAAGGAACTGACCCATCGATGCGGCCATACCTACGCAGATTGTGCGAATGTCGCAACTGACGTACTGCATGGTGTCGTAAATGGCCAAGCCGTCGGTGACGGATCCACCAGGCGAATTGATATAGAGGCTGATGTCTTTTTCGTGATCCTCGGCTTCGAGCAGGAGGAGTTCGGCACAAATACGGTTCGCGGAAGCCTGATCCACGACCGATCCGAGGAAAACGATGCGCTCCTTGAGGAGGCGCTGGTTGAGATCAAAGGACGGCATTCCGTCTGAGGCGGCGAGTTGAGTCATGGGACCAATCTACCGTGCGCGAGCGCAAATCCCTTTGTTCCCGCGACGGCGTGATCAGGAAGAAGGCGTCTTTCTTGCTCGACGAAGGGCTCGCGGCAAGGCGAGGAGACGTCCACCAGCACGCCACTGGGGCGAGGCGTAGACCGCGGCGAGTTCCTCGTGTAGCGCAATATTCTCCGCTCTCGTGACTGATTGATCGTCGTCGGTATACGTCTTAAGCTCGGCGGCGATCTCTTCGAGTTGACCAGTCAATTCAGCCAAGACCTCTCTGGCACCGAGATGATTCTGATGCTCATGCCACAGCGACCGCTCGTATCGTCGAACGATTTCTTCGTGCCGTGTGGCGTCTTCACTACGACGAACAGCGAACGCCCACTTCATGACAAACGAGGTATCGATAGCAAAGTTGCGCAAGAAACCACGAGCTGCGAAATCCGAAACCCAATCCTCCAAAGCTCGAGTGTTGACGTGGCTGGCTTCGGCAAAATCACTCGGGCAACTCGAGAAGAGAATGTCATTCGACCACGACGTCAAGTGGTCGAGGGCCCGCGGACATTGCGCCGGGTCGATGTGCTCAAGGCATTCGAGTGAAATCACGAGATCGAAATGCTGGGGAAAGTTCTCTGGCAGCGATTCAGTAGCTGAGGAAACCGCAACGTACGGGGCCACCTGAGGCGCCACCGCGGAGATCGCGTAACTCGACACGTCAATGCCCCACGCGTCGACACCCCTCTCACGGAGCGCTTCAACCATGAATCCCTTGGCGCAACCGACATCGAGCACCGTCCGTGGCCGAAATCGACTCACGATTCCCTCGGCAAAGTTGCCAAACGTCGCGGACCATAACTCCGAATGTTCATAGGGCGCGGTGTCGTAGGTCGCGTAGTAGTGCTCGCCGTAAGCGAAGGTTCCCGTGTTCGGATCCTCGGTCGACCGAGCGGGTGAATCAGATTCCGTCATGGACGAACGCTAACCCTGCGTGCCGGTTCTGGTCGAGATCCACCTCAGCGCACTATCGTCGTTGCTGTCCGCGGGCGTGGCGGAATGGCAGACGCGCTGGGTTTAGGTCCCAGTTCTCTTTGAGAGTGGAGGTTCAAGTCCTCTCGCCCGCACCATTGTGATGTCGCAGTTTTTCTGGGACAAACGAACCCTCAGACGATATCTCGCTCTAGTCGTTGGTAGTCGACTGATGGATCGAGTGGAAAATGGCGCAGTGTGTTTCCGTTTTCGTCGATC
>Ga0007854_10000342_pt1 | contig 31284 bp, 29 predicted proteins | sample CryBogCBH12Aug08_FD_60382 | JGI IMG/M metagenome (GOLD analysis project Ga0007854, IMG submission 60382) | Freshwater microbial communities from Crystal Bog, Wisconsin, USA - CBH12Aug08 | ecosystem: Environmental > Aquatic > Freshwater > Lake | place: Crystal Bog, Wisconsin, USA | collected... | reverse complement strand
TTACTTCCATGCCACCACGGACGAAAACAAACCGGCCTACTGCATCATGTTGCCGCCACCCAATGTGACCGGCACACTGCACATGGGGCACTCCTTTCAAGACACATTGATGGACGCGCTAATTCGTTATCACCGCATGCTGGGTGATAACACGTTGTGGCAGCCGGGCACCGATCACGCGGGCATTGCAACGCAAATTGTGGTGGAACGCCAACTCGATGCAAAAGGCTTGACCCGCCACGACTTGGGGCGCGAAAAATTCCTTGAGCGGGTATGGGAATGGAAAGAAGAATCCGGTTCCACCATAACTCGCCAGATGCGCCGTCTGGGTGCCTCCTGCGATTGGTCGCGCGAACGTTTCACCATGGACGAAGGCTTGTCCGAAGCTGTCACCGAAGTATTTGTCAAGCTACATGAACAAGATTTGATTTATCGCGGCAAGCGACTGGTCAACTGGGATCCAGTGCTGGGCACAGCGGTATCCGATCTGGAGGTGGTGTCGCAGGAAGAGGATGGCAATATGTGGCATATCGCCTACCCGCTGGAAAACGGCGTGGGTTCACTGATTGTTGCCACCACCCGCCCTGAAACACTACTTGGAGATGTCGCTGTGGCCGTTCATCCCGAGGATACGCGTTACAAGCACTTGATTGGCCAGAAATTGAAGTTGCCCCTCACTGATCGCACCATTCCCATCATCGCCGATGACTATGTTGATCCGGCCTTCGGTACCGGTTGTGTGAAAATTACTCCGGCGCATGATTTTAACGACTATGCGATGGGGCAACGTCATGGTTTGTCGCCGATCAATATTTTTACGCTGGATGCCAGGATCAACGAACAGGCGCCGGCTTACCAAGGCCAAGATCGCTACGAGGCACGCAAACAAATTCTCGCCGATCTGGAGTCAAAAAATCTGCTCGTCGCTACCAAGCCACACAAGCTGATGGTTCCGCGTGGCGACCGCAGCCACGCTGTAATCGAACCCATGCTCACCGACCAGTGGTTCGTGAAAATGGAAGGTATGGCCAAACAAGGGTTGCAAGCTATCGAAAGCGGCGAGATCAAATTCGTTCCTGAAAACTGGACCAACACTTACAACCAATGGCTGAACAACATTCAGGATTGGTGTATCTCACGCCAGCTTTGGTGGGGACACCGTATCCCGGCCTGGTATGACGATCAAGGCAAGCCCTATGTGGCCCGTAACGAAGCCGAGGCCCGGCAGAAGGCGACCGCTCAAGGCTATACCGGCGAACTGAAGCGCGATGAAGACGTGCTAGACACCTGGTTCTCTTCTGCGCTGTGGCCGTTCTCCACGTTGGGCTGGCCCCACGAGACTCCGGAACTTGCGACCTTTCTGCCTGGCTCGGTGCTGGTGACGGGGTTCGATATCATTTTCTTCTGGGTGGCGCGCATGGTGATGATGTCACTGCACTTCACCGGGAAAGTCCCCTTCCGCGAGGTATATGTGCATGGACTGGTGCGCGACCAGCACGGCAACAAGATGTCGAAATCCAAAGGCAACGTGGTCGACCCGATTGATTTGATCGATGGCATTACCCTGGAAGAACTGGTTGCCAAACGCACGCAGAACCTGATGAATCCGAAGCAGGCGGAAAGCATTGCCAAGCTTACGCGCAAGGACTTTCCGGATGGCATTGCCGCTTTCGGCACCGATGCGGTGCGCTTTACTTTTGCCAGTCTGGCCTCGCATGGGCGTGATATCAAATTCGACTTCAGCCGCTGCGAAGGGTATCGGAATTTCTGTAATAAGCTGTGGAATGCCACCCGCTTTGTATTGATGAACTGCGAAAAACATGATGTCGGACTTGATGAAGCTCTCCCGCTGGAGTTTTCTGTCGCCGACAAGTGGATGATCGGCAAATTACAGCAGGCAGAAGCCGAAATCGGTGATCATTTCAACAATTACCGTTTTGACATGGCATCACGCACGATTTATGAGTTGGTGTGGGACACTTATTGCGATTGGTATGTTGAGTTTGCCAAAGTACAACTGGCATCCCTTCTCCCGCAAGCGGGCGAGGGTACAAACGACTCCCCTCTGTCGAGGGAAGAACATTCGATACTTGCGCAGCGGCGGGCTACCCGGCGTACTCTGGTGCGAGTATTGGAAGCGATACTGCGCCTAGCTCATCCCATTATTCCGTTTATCACCGAGGAATTGTGGCAGCGAATTGCTCCGCTGGCAGGAAAACAGGGGGACAGCATCATGCTGCAACCCTATCCGCAAGCCAAGCTTAGTCTGATAGATCAGGTTTCTCTGGATGGTATTTACTTGTTGCAGGAAATGATCAATGCCTGCCGAAAACTGCGTAGCGAGATGAATCTGTCGCCTGCTCAACGGGTACCGTTGCTGGTTTCTGGAGACGCCACAACCTTGCATGCCGCAGCACCCTATTTGCAGGCGCTTGGTAAATTAAGCGAAGTAAGTGTGTTGGATGATTTGCCCGATACTGATGCAGCGATAGCTATTGTGGGTGATTTCAAGCTGATGCTGAAAGTCGAGATCGATGTGGTGGCAGAACGCGAACGGTTAGACAAAGAAATTTCCCGTTTGTCCGGCGAAATCACCAAAGCACAGAACAAGTTAGCCAATGCCAGTTTCGTTGAGCGAGCTCCAGCTACTGTGGTCGAACAGGAACGCAACCGGCTGGATGAATTCGCAACCTTGTTGATGCAATTGAGTCAGCAGCGCGCAAAACTGAGGTAAAAGTCAGGGTATGTCTGCAAAGCAGCTATTTGTGTGATTACTTTTTTCAAATCGAGCCTACCCATGCCAACAATAGAGAAACGCAATATCCCCCCCTCTGAACGTACTCGTGTTCGACGCATTGCCTCACAAGCATGCTACGACCAAAGCGCACTGCATCAAATACTGGATGAGGCGTATCTATGCAATATAGCGTTTCAGGATGAAAAGGGTATCCACTGCATTCCCATGGCGTGCTGGCGCCATGGAGATCATTTATATATCCATGGATCGAATGGTAGCCGTCTTATTAGACAATTAGCGGGCGGATCACAAGTGTCGGTAAGCATTACGCATTTAGACGGACTGGTGTTCGCCCGATCGGCCTTTAATCATTCGATGAACTATCGATCCGCAATTATATATGGTACCTTCAAGAGGGTTGTTGGTGAAAAGAATAAGCGCTTGGCACTGGATCACTTCATGGAAAAACTGGCACCTGATCGAGACGATCAGGTTCGCCAGGGTTCAAGCAAAGAAATAGCTTCTACAACTGTTTTGCGTATTTCCCTCGATGAAGCCGTTACAAAAATCCGGTCCGGCGGTCCCAAGGATGATGCAAAAGATATGAACATCCCGGTATGGGCCGGAGTGCTGCCACTCGAGTTGACAAAAAAGTCACCGATCACTGAACCCGGGGTTGATATTGAGCCTCCGGCATATTTCAACCAATTTTCTGTGATTTCTGCGGCTTGAACTGAGGAATGCAGGTTGAATCCTTGCACGGAAAAAATCAAACTGGTCGAAGTCGCTGCAGCCGTACTACAGCGACCAGATGGGTCATTCCTGCTGGCACAACGCCCGTCAGACAAGATATGGGCAGGTTATTGGGAGTTTCCAGGAGGTAAACTTGAATCCGGCGAAACAGCCTATCATGCTTTGGTTCGAGAGTTGAAGGAAGAGTTGGGAATAACAGTTGAAACCGCTTATACGTGGTTAACACGTGTGTTCACTTATCCACATGCGACAGTTAGGCTGAGATTTTTTCGCGTAACGGCGTGGAGCGGGGAGTTGCATCCGCATGAGGGACAGGTGTTTTCCTGGGAGCGCTCCCCCTCCCTAAACCTCCCCCGGAGGGAGAGGGAACAGGTTTCAGTCTCACCTGTGTTGCCAGCCAATGCACCCATTTTGCGTGCCTTATCGCTGCCTCCCTTGTACGCGATTAGCAATGTGCAGGAGCTTGGTGAGGAAGAGTTTTTGCGGCGTTTCAGATTGGCAATGGAAAATGGATTGCGGCTGGTACAGTTGCGCGAGAAAACTCTGTCTCATAAGGACTATCGCAATTTGGCTTTGCGGGTGTTGCATCTCGCTCACGTGTATGGTGCGAAAGTATTGTTCAACGCGGATGTAGCTCTGGCAAAAGAACTGGGGGCAGACGGCGCTCATCTTACGGGTGCACAACTTTTTCAACTGGAGGAACGTCCTGATGTTGATTTGTGTGGTGCGTCTTGTCATAGTTCAGAAGAGTTACGCCGTGCCGAAGCATTGGGTTGTGATTTTGCTTTGCTGAGCCCGGTCCTTCCGACCCGATCTCACCCGGATGCACCGCATCTTGAGTGGGAAGGGTTTGCTAAAATTTCGGCAGGGACATCGATACCGGTTTATGCATTGGGCGGATTAGAAATGGCAGACATGGAAGCAGCGTGGCGGCATGGCGCTCATGGGGTGAGCTTATTGCGTCAAGCTTGGCCTGAGAGTTCTTCCTCCTGATCTGCAGGCCCATTATCCGGGATACGATATTCTTCATTAGCCCACTGCCCCAGATCAATCAACTTACAGCGCTCGCCACAAAATGGGCGATAGCGACTTTCACTATTCCAAACTACATCATTACCGCATTGCGGGCAGGCGACTACGACCGGTTTTTTATTCATCCAAATGGCCTATAAGGAACAGAAGGTCAGGTTGAACGCTACATCATGTTCATACAGGGCACTCTTGGCGGCAAAGCTGGCTGCGACGAAGCGGATGTTCAGCACGTATTTGTTGGCGCTGACTTCGGGAATACATGGCAAAGTATCATCCAGCGTGATGCGTAATAATTGTGCAACTCGACCGCCCTGCATTTGTTGAAAACTCCCCTGTAGAGCTGAGAAACGGTGGGTTTTACCATTCTCACGTAACAGTTTGAGTATAATTTTTAGTGCCGTATAAATGGGCAACATCGGCGCAAGCCATGCATCAATATAACTCCGCCGAAGTTTGGCATCTTGATGTAGCCAGAAATGGTAGGAGGGTAAATCAAATTCACACGTACCTCCGGGAATGCCCGTACGCTGCTTGATTCCCATCAGCCATTCATTTTCGCGAAGATGCTGTCCTATCTTGCCACTCAAACCGAATAGAACCTCGCTAGCATTTTCAATTTCGCCGAGTACTTCATCCAGCGCTTTTTCAGATATTTCAGGATTGTCGCGCAGGGCTGCAAGTTGGCGCTTTTGACGTTCCAATTCCTGTAACAAGTCAGATTTTAAATCTGCACGGCTGGCCACTTCCATGATTTCAAACATCACGTTCAAACCGGCATGATGGTCGGCAGGGCTTGCCTTTTCAGAAAAATAAGCCATTTTGGCGTATAGATCGTCCAGTCGCAGCAACGTGCGTATTCGCTCATTAAGTGGGAAGTCGTAGCTAATCACAATGTTGGAAGAAATGAATAAGTGCGAGTTTAATTATTAGTTATAGGCTGCAATATATTGTGAATAGCCGGCTAACGTCAACCGCTTCGTGTGGAAAGCTCAATATAAAGTCTGTGAAAGTGAGCAACTTGCAGCCTTAATGCTTCACGATCAGTATGGTTCTGTATGACATCATCAGCCAGTCGTAACCTTTCTGAACGAGCAATTTGTCGTGCCATAATAGCACGCACTTGCTGTTCGGTCAGGCAGCTTCGCTGGATGGTGCGTTCAATCTGGATCGTTTCGGCGCAATCCACTACCAGAGTGCGTTGCACAAGCGTGAGATAATTGGCTGTCTCGAACAGAAGTGGAATGGCCAATAGCAAATAGGGAGACAGTTCAGCGGAGGCCTTTTCCTGCGCCAGCATTTGCAAGCGTATGAGCGGGTGCAGAATAGCCTCCAGACGCTGTTTGGCAGTGGTGTCAGAAAACACCAATTGACGCATGCGTTCCCTGTCCAAAGCTCCGTTAGTGGAAAGGTAGCTTTCGCCGAATTCTGCACGGATGGCTCCTATAGCATCGCCACCGGGTTGGGTTAGCTGATGCGAAATCGCATCGCTATCGATGATTTTGATACCGTATTCTTGGAACATAGTGGCAACCGTGCTCTTGCCACTTCCGATGCCACCGGTCAGGCCAACTTTAAAAGGTGCGATCAGATGACTCATGGCGCGGAAAGGAGTTGCAGATAATTTTGCGTGAGTGTTTGCCCCCAGAACAGGGCAATCAAGCCACCACCTGCCAAGTAGGGGCCAAACGGAATGGGAACATTGCGTCCATGGCGTGCTGCAACGATTAACGCAATGCCAACCAAAGCTCCAACCAGAGAAGAACTCAAAATTACGAGCGGGAGTATCTGCCAGCCCAACCATGCGCCGATAGCCGCGAGTAATTTGAAGTCGCCGTAGCCCATTCCTTCTTTGCCAGTGGCAAGCTTGAATAACCAGTACACACTCCATAAAGTCAGGTAACCCGCCAAGGCACCCACAACCGAGCTTTGCAAATCAGTGAAACTGTGGGAAAGGTTGAATATCAGTCCGAGCCACACCAGCGGAAGCGTGATGGCATCAGGCAGTAGTTGGGTGTCGAAATCAATGAAGGTCAGAGCCAGTAATGCCCAAATAAATAATAAGGCGCCTAATGCGGAAACGCCAAAACCAAAGTGCCATGCAACAAAACCGCTCAGAATACAGCTAATCAATTCCACGACCGGATAACGGACTGAGATGTGAGCTCCGCAGCCCTTGCATTTACCGTGCAGAAGCAGGTAACTCAAGACGGGAATATTTTCCAGTGCGCTGATCATGTGTCCGCAAAGGGGGCAGGCAGAACGTGGAATGATGAGATTGTAGGGGGGTAAAGCTTCAGCAACCTGCCCGTTGAGCTCTACACTTTGGGCATGCCATTCACGCTCCATTATTTTGGGCAGGCGGTAGATTACGACATTGATAAAGCTGCCAACCATAAGCCCCAATATCATGCATAAGCTAATGAACGCGAAGGGCAGGGTTTGCAGAAGCAGAAATATTTCAGGCATGGGATTCAAAAAGGGCAGAGGAGGGGTCAAGGTTATGCCAGAGGTTTAAATTATACGCAGTGCAGTTGCACAACATAATCTCCTCTCTGTCATCTGTATTATGGCGTCTTTTTGATTTAAACAACCTGCCCCATTTTGAAAATAGGCAAATACATAGCGATCACCATCCCGCCGATCAGTACTCCCAGTACGGCCATAATGATAGGCTCCATCAGACTTGAAAGTGCCTCGACTGCATCGTCCACCTCGGCTTCGTAGAAATCTGCTACCTTGCTTAACATTCCATCAAGCGAGCCGGCTTCTTCGCCAATCGACACCATCTGTATCACCATACTGGGAAAAAGATTTGTGTTTGACATCGCCGAAACCAGGGTGCTGCCTTGACTAACTTCCCTCTGAATCAGTTTTGTTGCATCAAAATAGAGCGCATTGCCTGCAGCGCCGGCGACTGAGTCAAATGCTTCGACCAGAGGTACTCCGGCAGCAAACATGGTGGATAGGGTACGTGTCCAGCGTGCAATGGTAGCCTTACGAATTACATCACCAAAGATCGGTAGCTTGAGCGATAAAATATCCATGAAGCGCTGTAACTTTTTGTTGCGTTTCCAGTAGTAAAAAAAGGCGTAAAGTCCGCCTCCCAAGGCACTGAAAATAATATACCACCAGTTAACAAAAAAGTCTGAGATTCCTATCAAAATCAGAGTGGGTGCAGGTAAGTCTGCACCGAAGTTTGAGAACAATTCCTTGAATGCAGGAATAACGAAAATCATGATAACTGCCGTGATAATAAAAGCAACCACAATAATTGAGGTGGGATAAAACAGCGCCGATTTGATCTTACTTTTTATAGCAAGAATTTTTTCTTGATAGGTTGCCAGTCGATCAAGCAGGCTATCCAGAATACCGGCCGCTTCTCCTGCACCAACCAAATTACAAAACAGGTCGTCAAAATAAAGTGGAAATTTTCGGAAGGCCTGCTCCAGACTGCTTCCAGTTTCCACGTCGGTCTTAATGTCGTTCAGTAATTTTGAGACCGAAGGGTTGCTATGTCCCTTACCAACTATATCAAAGGACTGCAGCAAAGGAACACCCGACTTCATCATGGTCGCAAGTTGTCGTGTAAATAAAGTAAGTTCTTTCTGAGTGATTGATTGACTGCGGTTGCGACTTTTCCTGACCTTGCTGACAACAATACCTTGGCGGCGCAAATGCGCCGACACACTGGCCTCACCAGGAGCTCTGATTTCACCCTTGACGATTTTCCCGGATTTGTCCTTGCCTTCCCAAAGGAACAGGGTTTCTTTCACTCGTGGGGATTTATTTTCTGCCGCCATAGCGCTTCCTTAAACTCAAACCAGACTCATAATGCCGAGCTTTGACGGTGTTGTAAAGGGCAGCTCTGAATTACCGTCTAACCGCTGTGCCGGGGTGAAAATTTCTTATTCACGTAAAATCTTATTCTGCAGCTTGAATTTTGGCAAATGCCCCTGTTTTTAATCATGTGACTTTTTTCGCAGTGCCGGGAAAATCTTGGCTATTTTCACAACACGATCATGTGCTTGGACAATTTCTATCGGGTAATCTGCGATTTTCAAGCTGGTTCCCGCCACCGGGATGTCATGAAGATGCTCCAAAATCAAACCATTCAACGTCTTTGCTTCATTCAACGGGAAATGCATGCCGAGTTTACGGTTCAAGTCACGCAGCGGGCAACTGCCTTCTACCAGCAGACTACCGTCCTCCTGCCGTAAAAATTTGCCTGAATGTGCAGGTGACTGTGTGGTGAAGTCGCCAACGATTTCTTCCAGAATGTTTTCCAAAGTCACTAAGCCCAATAATTCCCCATACTCGTCTACCACTAGTCCAAAACGAAGGTGCCTTTCCTGAAACTGCTGTAATTGCGATAACAACATCGTCTCCGAAGGAATGAAATAAGGATCGTGGAGCAACTCGCGTAATTCTTCGTTGCTAAACTCCTCCTTCTGCATGAGTGACAAGGCTCGCCGAACATGCAGGATGCCCACGATGTTATCCAATGATTCCTGATATACCGGGAGCATCGAATGATTGCAGGTTGCCAATTGTTCGCGCAACACCTCGGGTGGTGCACACAGGTCAAGAGCTTTAATCTGGTTGCGGGGTACCATCACATCGTTCACTGCAACCCGTCCCAAGTCCACCAGATTAAGTAGCATTTTTTGGTGTCTGTGTGGCAGAAACTGTTCAGATTCCAGGACCAGCATACGCAACTCTTCCATGCTCATCTTGTGTTTGCTTTGATCGGTCTGTATTTTGATGCGCAACAACCACAGAACATAATGAACGATTGTGGTAGCGACGTAGACCACGGGATGGAAGAGTTTGACGAAAACCACCAGACCGTAACTTGAAAATAAGGCTACGCGTTCCGGGTGGCTGGAGGCGATGATTTTCGGCATGATCTCGCTGAACACCAGAATGACAAAGGTTATTCCCAACGTACTTCCCAGCACCCAAGCTTCGCTTGCTCCAAACAGACGCAGAATAATGATTTGAGTGACAGCCGCAGCAGCCACGTTAAGCAGTGTGTTGCCAAATAATATTGAACCCAGTAGCCGATCGGTATGTGCCAACAGTTTAGCAGTAAGTTTCGCGCTCTTGTTTCCTTTGCGGGCAAGATGGCTCAGCCGATGGCGATTTAAAGCCATCATGCTGGTCTCGGAAGATGAAAAAAAGCCGGAGAAAATCAGAATGACAATAAGGGCAACTAATAGCGTACCCAACGAGAACTCGTCCAAAGCGGAAAGCCCATAACTAATGCGATGTGCCAAGTATCAGGGAGCAGGGAGGGAGTGTCAAGGTAATGGGGATTCAAAAAGAACCGTAATTGCCTGATGGCGCTGTTTGGTCCAAACGGTGATCAGTCTATTCAGGAACGTGTGCGGGGTAGCTGATGCCGTTATAATAGAGGCTTATCAATACTCGCACAGAAACCAAAAAATGCAGCAGGACTACCAACCCAAGAATATCGAAGCCGCCGCGCAACAGCTTTGGCTTGAGCAACAGGCTTTCCGTGCCGATGATGAGTCGGCCAAGCCGAAATACTACTGCTTATCGATGTTTCCCTATCCGTCGGGCAAGTTGCACATGGGGCATGTGCGTAACTATACCATCGGCGACGTGCTCTCGCGCTATCACCGCATGAAAGGTTTTAATGTCCTGCAGCCAATGGGCTGGGATGCTTTCGGCCTGCCCGCCGAGAATGCTGCGATGGCGCATAACGTGCCGCCCGCCGCATGGACGTACGACAATATTGATTACATGCGCAGACAGTTGAAAAGCCTTGGGTTAGGGATAGACTGGTCGCGCGAAGTCACTACCTGCAAACCTGACTATTACCGCTGGGAGCAATGGCTGTTCACGCGCTTATTCAAAAAGGGCGTTATCTACAAGAAGACCGCAACGGTGAATTGGGACCCGGAAGACAACACCGTGCTGGCCAATGAGCAAGTCATTGATGGCCGCGGCTGGCGCTCTGGAGCGCTGGTAGAGAAGCGCGAGATACCGATGTATTTTTTCCGCATCACCCAGTACGCGGAACAACTGCTTGCCGATCTCGATCAACTCGACGGATGGCCGGAGCAGGTTAAGACCATGCAGCGCAACTGGATCGGCAAGAGCTACGGCGTGCGTTTTGCGTTTCCTTATACTCTGGATGGTCAAGATGAAAAGCTCTGGGTGTACACCACCCGTGCCGACACTATCATGGGCGTCACCTTCTGCGCTATTGCCGCAGAGCATCCACTCGCAACGCATGCCGCGAAGAGCAATCCGCAACTCGCTGCTTTCGTCGAAGAATGCAAACGCGGCGGCGTGGCTGAAGCCGATATTGCAACCATGGAAAAGAAGGGTATGCCCACGGGCATTAGCGTCATCCACCCGCTTACCGGCGAACAGGTTCCGGTGTGGGTCGGCAACTATGTGCTGATGGGATACGGTGAAGGCGCGGTGATGGCGGTGCCCGCGCATGATGAACGGGATTTCGGTTTTGCGAAAAAATACCAATTGCCCATCAAACAGTCTATTCAAGTAACAGGTAAAACTTTTTCAACCGATGAATGGGCCGAATGGTATGCAGATAAAGAACAAGGGATCTGCATCAACTCAGGAAAGTTCGAAGGTCTGAACTACGAGCAGGCGGTGGATGCCATTGCCGCCGACCTTGCAGCAAAAGGACTGGGCGAGAAAAAAGTTCAGTTTCGCCTGCGTGACTGGGGGATTTCGCGCCAGCGCTATTGGGGCTGCCCGATTCCGATCATTCATTGTCCAAGCTGTGGCGATGTGCCGGTACCGGATGAACAATTGCCTGTCGTGCTGCCTGAAAGCGTGGTGCCGGATGGAGCAGGTTCGCCCCTCGCAAAGATGCCTGAATTTTACGATTGCAGTTGCCCGAAATGTGGCGGCAAGGCTCGTCGCGAGACCGACACCATGGATACCTTCGTGGAATCTTCCTGGTACTACGCCCGCTACGCCAGCCCGGATTGCACCACCGGTATGGTCGCCAAGGAGCGTGCAAAACTTTGGCTTTCAGTGGATCAATACATTGGTGGCATTGAGCATGCTATTTTGCATTTGTTGTATGCCCGCTTCTTTCATAAATTGATGCGTGACGAAGGACTGGTGCAAGGCGATGAACCCTTCAAAAATCTGCTTACCCAAGGCATGGTTATCGCCCCCACGTTTTACCGCGAAGAGACGAATGGCAAAAAGTTGTGGATCAATCCTGCCGATGTCGAGGTAGATGTCGACGCGAAAGCCCGTCCTGTAGGCGCCAAGTTGCGTAGCGATGGCTTGCCGGTGATCATTGGTGGTACCGAAAAAATGTCGAAGTCGAAAAACAACGGCGTTGATCCGCAAGCTATCATTGACCAATATGGTGCTGACACTGCGCGCCTGTTCATGATGTTTGCTGCGCCGCCGGACCAATCGCTTGAATGGTCAGATAGCGGGGTCGAGGGATCGTTTCGCTTTCTCAGACGAGTTTGGGGATTCCTTGCTCACGGGCCGAGTGGGAAAAATTTAGAGTTAGGGAATTCATTTGACTGGTCGGAGGTGTCTGACGCAATAAAAAATCAGCGTCGTGAGATTTACTCCAGTCTAAAGCAAGCCAATTACGATTACGGAAAACACCAGCTCAATACCGTTGTTTCGGCTTGTATGAAAATTTTAAAATCACTCGAAACTTCCGTTGCTACAGCACAAGCTGCCGAAAAATCCAATACAGTGGCTCACCAGTATGTTGTCGCCGAAGGGTTTTCTATCCTGTTGCGTTTACTTGCTCCGATCGCACCGCACATTGCTCAAACTTTATGGTACCAACTTTGCTACGGCAATGACGTTCTCTCGGCTTCGTGGCCGGAAGTTGACGAAGCCGCGCTGATTCAAAATGAAATAGAGCTGATGATTCAGGTGAACGGTAAATTGCGCGGTAGTCTGCGGGCGGCGAAGGATCTTGACAAATCCACGCTTGAGGAACTCGCATTAGCCCACGATGCAGTCCAGAAACACCTTGCGGGTGGCACAGCAAAAAAAGTCATCGTGGTTCCCGGTCGTTTGATTAACGTGGTGATCTGATTTTATGTTCATGCGCTCGTTCCGACAGGGTATGTTGATGCTTTGCATGTTGCTGTCGGCGTGCGGATTTCATTTGCGCGGCCAGAATGATTTTGACCTGCCGTTTGAAACCCTATATGTGAAAGCGGCCAACGAAAACGGACTTTTTATAAATGAGTTAAAAAGTGCTATCCAGGCTAATAATGTACAGTTAATCAATACTCCGGAGCAGGCGAAACTGACGTTACATATTGTGTCCGAAGTAACCGGTAAGGATATTCTTTCCTTGAGCGTTGCGGGTACAGTGCTTGAATACCGCTTGAAATACACCATTTCAATGCGTGCGTTCGACCAGAAGCAGCAGGAATGGCTGGCCCCCCAGGAAATTACGTTACATCGTGATTATTCTTATGACAGCACGCAAATTCTCGCCAAGCAGCAAGAGGAAGCCCAGCTTTATCAAGACATGCGCAGTGATGCGGTAAAACAGGTGATGCGCCGCCTGAACCATGCTCATCCCCAGTTATGAAACTCTCATCTGAAGATTTACCCCGTCATTTGTCCAGAGAACTTGCTCCGCTTTACGTGATTCATGGCGAAGCGTTGCTGCTGTCAATTGAGGCAGCAGACGCCATTCGCATTGCGGCACGCAAGGAAGGATTTGAAGAACGCGAGGTACTCACCGTCGAACAGGGTTTCAAATGGGCAGAGTTGAGAAATAGTGCGCAGAGCTTATCCCTTTTTTCTTCACGCAAGCTGGTCGAGTTGCGCATTCCAACCGGGAAGCCTGGTGTGGAGGGTGCCCAAGCCATACAAGAATATTGCGGGCAACTGAATGCCGACACGGTGACCATTGTGACCTTGCCGAAATTGGACAAGACAGGTCAAAGTAGCAAGTGGTTCACTGCTCTGGCGGAACAGGGCGTGGTAATTTCTGTCGAGGATATTGCGCTGAATGCGCTGCCGGACTGGATTGCAGGTCGTTTGCAGCGCCAGGGTCAGTCCACTGACAGAGATACCTTACGCTTTCTGGCGGAGCGCGTGGAAGGTAATCTGCTGGCGGCTTTTCAGGAAATCCAGAAGCTGGCCTTGTTGTTTCCTTCGGGGCCGCTAACCTTCGAGCAGGTGAAAGATGCCGTAATGGACGTGGCCCGCTATGATGTGTTCAAGCTGTCCGAAGCGATGCTAACGGGCGATGCCGCACGGTATGCCCACATACTTGAGGGATTGCGTGCCGAAGGTGAGGCCACGGTGCTGATCTTGTGGGCTGTGGCTGAAGACATCCGTGCACTCGCCAAAGTGTCCCGTGCAATGCAGGCAGGCGGTAATTTGGCGAATGCATTGCGCGATGCGCGAGTCTGGGGGCCGCGCCAAAAATTAGTCGAGCGGGCAGTGCGTCGTTTTAAACCGGCAATTGCCGAGCGTGCATTGCGCCAGGCGGCCCAAGTGGACAAGATCATAAAGGGATTACGACCCGGTGATGTGTGGGATGAGTTATTGCAGCTGGGAGTGCGTTGCGCAAGGGCGGGTGCGGCATGAGTCAAAATGCATTGTTGGTGCTGACCAATCTACCGGACGGTGAGAGTGCCAGACGCATGGCTGATGCGTTGATAGAAAGCCGTGCGGCTGCCTGTGTCAACATTCTGGCAGAATGCAACTCGGTTTACCGTTGGCAGGGAAAAATAGAATCGTCGGCCGAAATTCCCCTGCTGATTAAAACTACACAGAATGCCTATCCTCGATTGGAAGCGATCATCCGATCGCATCATCCGTATGAACTTCCGGAAATTATTGCGGTCCCTGTAGATAATGGTTTCCCGGATTATTTGCACTGGGTGGCAAAGGAGACGCAAATGCCTGAAAATGAAGGTCACTAAGGAAAACATAACGATGCGCTTTGTACTATTAATAATCTTGTGTTTAACCCACTTTGCCCATGCGGACAGTTTTCTCGACCGCTTGCCTTCATTGGGTGAAAGTAAGCAAGTGACTTTCTTGCAGCCGGATCAGGCTTTCGGGCTGGAGCTGTCGGTGCGGGATGCCCATACCGTCATAGCCAGTTTCAGAGTGACCCCGGAATATTATCTGTATCGCGACAAGGTCACTTTCAGTACGGCTGATTTGGGAATAAAAATTACCGATGTCACCTTGCCCAAAGGAGAGTTAAAGCATGATCCGAATCTGGGTGATATGGAGGTGTACCACCAGTCTTTCCAGGCACTGATCATACTTGAACGTCGTAACAGCCCGGCACAATCGATTACGTTGGATGCCAGCTATCAAGGTTGCAGTGAAAAAGGACTATGTTATCCGCCTATAAAAAAGCAAATTAATATTTCTTTACCGGCTATGCCTGCCGCCGCCCCGGCTAAAGCCAACAAACTTTTTCCCGCTGCTGAGGTTGTAGTAAAACCCTTACCACCGGCACCCCCGCAAATTCAAGTTGAGACTTCATCCCAACCGGCAACACATTCTCAGAATGACAATAGCCAGATTGCCAAATTGTTCAGGCAGGGGAGTTTTTGGTTGATAATTTCGTTTTTCTTCGGGGCAGGATTGTTGCTTGCTTTCACGCCGTGCATGTTTCCCATGGTACCAATCTTGTCCGGCATCATTGTGGGGCGCGGTCACAAGATTACCCATATGCATGGATTTATCCTGTCATTGGCCTATGTGATGGGCATGGCATTGACCTATGCAGCTGTCGGTGTGGCAGCCGGGTTGTCGGGTACTTTGCTTTCCAACACTTTACAAACTCCGTGGGTGGTGGGCAGTTTTGCCGGAATATTTGTGCTGCTGTCTTTGTCCATGTTTGGTTTCTACGAGCTGCAATTGCCCACTGCACTGCAAAGCCGCTTATCCGACACCAGCAACAAGTTACATGGAGGTCATCTCAGTGGGGTGTTCGTGATGGGCGTATTGTCTGCCATTATTGTGGGTCCCTGCGTTGCTGCTCCGCTGGCCGGGGCTTTGTTATATATCGGCCAGACTCATGATGCCTTTCTGGGAGGTACGGCGTTGTTTTCCATGGCGCTGGGTATGGGGGTTCCTCTGCTGCTGATAGGTGCATCTGCAGGAACATTGCTCCCTAAAACCGGTGCGTGGATGGAATCGGTCAAACGATTCTTCGGGGTGCTCTTGCTGGCGGTCGCTATTTGGCTCATCTCGTCACTTATTTCAGTCGGTGTGCAAATGCTGCTCTGGGCTGTGTTGCTGATTCTTTCGGCAATTTATCTGCATGCTCTGGATACTTTGCAAACTAATGCATCCAATTGGCACAAGTTATGGAAAGGCATCGGCATACTAGCCCTGCTGCTTGGCATTGCTTACCTCATCGGCGCATTGTCTGGCGCTCGCGATATTTTGCGTCCGCTCAGCGGGATGGGGAGTGCGCAAGCGGGAACATCCCCGACGCTGCCCTTCATTCGCATCAAGAACGTTACGGATTTGAATGCTCGTATCGCACAGGCAGGTGAGAAAACAGTCATGCTGGATTTTTACGCGGATTGGTGTGTATCATGCAAAGAAATGGAACGTGACACTTTTTCAGATAGCAGAGTGCAATCCAAGCTGAAAGAGGCTATTCTGCTGCAAGCCGATGTGACTGCGAATAATGATGAGGACAAGGTCTTGCTCGCACGGTACCAGATATACGGCCCGCCTGCCATTTTGTTTTATGACCGTCAAGGCAGGGAGCAGGCCGATTTCCGCGTGACCGGTTATCAGGATGCCGCGCAGTTCCTGATTTCGCTGCAAAGTGCGGGGCTGTGACTCGACATTCGACTTATAATCCAGAATAACTAAACTCAATCTTGAAACTGCAATGAAATCTCTACCCAAACGTCCTCTTTTTTGGTTACTTGTCTGTTTGGGATTGGGGGGCTGTGCCTCTCCCAGCCACAATCCCAAAGACCCGTTTGAATTATTCAACCGGGGTGCATACAAATTTAACGACGCATTAGATAAAGCCGTACTTAAACCGGTGGCTAAGGGCTATAACACAGTGATGCCAACTCCAGCGCGGAGAGGGTTGTCGAACTTTTTTTCAAATCTGAACGACGTTACGGTGACTGCCAATGACTTATTGCAGCTTAAGGTTAAGCAAGCCGCTTCAGACGCCGGGCGCATACTCGCTAATACCACCGTGGGGATTCTGGGACTGATCGATGTGGCTACTCCCATGGGTCTTGAAAAACACAATGAAGACTTCGGCCAGACTCTGGGTTACTGGGGGATAGGTAGTGGCCCCTACCTCATGTTGCCTTTTCTGGGCCCTAGTTCTGTGCGTGACAGCGTAGGGTTGTATGCAGATACCATGACCAGCCAGACTAGCAGAATCAAGCATGTGGCGGTGCGCAACGAGGTATATCTGACAAGTTTTGTGGTCAAACGTGCCGCCCTGCTGGATGAAGAAAAAGTGCTGGACGAAGCCGCTATCGACCGCTATTCCTTTATTCGGGATGCCTACCTGCAGCATCGCCAAAATCTGGTATATGACGGTAATCCGCCTCGCGAGAAATACGACGACGATGACGATGACAGCAAGCCTGATGTTAAATCCGGCAAAAGTTCCTCCGCTGGAGGAGTAGAAGTAAAGCGACCCCAGGCAATTGAAGCAGTTCCTGTTGCTAGTCCGGTGAATCCGGAAACCCAACCTGACTCGCCTGCCGCTGCCACTCCAACTTCTGCAACTCCCGTTCCTCAATGATAAATTGACAGTGAAATGGGGAAAGAGAGTTTATGGACGCGAAACATCGTCATTTTAATGTCCTCTGGCCGAATAAAAACTTTGACAACTGAAACACAATATTTGTAGGCGTTAGGAAAGACTTAATTTATTTATGGAAGCTCGCAAAGTACATGCCATGCATGGTTGGATGTGGATCAAACATGGCTTTTGGCTGTTCAAGAAAAATCCCCTGTTGTGGATGGTGCTCACTTCCATTGGCGTAGTGGGAATTTTTGGCATCTCGATGATTCCAGTGGTGGGCGATCCCCTGTCTACCCTGTTATTTCCTTCGCTGCTCGCCGGGTACATGTTTGGATGCCATGCGCTGGCTCAAGGTGAAGAGCTGGAATTGGCGCATTTGTTTTCCGGATTTCAGCAATTTGCGCAGAAATTAGTCACCTTGGGAGGCGTTAATCTGGTTGCCCAATTATTAATACTCGGTGTGATGATGCTCACCGGGGGGGCAACTCTGGTCGGCATTATGATGGACGGTAAGGCGGGTTCTGAAGACCCGACAGTCCTCATGCAAGCCATGACCGGTGCCGGTGTCGCAATTTTGCTTGGAGCGACACTTTCCATCATCCTGATGATGGCAATGCTGTTCACTCCCATGCTGGTCATCTTTGGAAAAATAGCCCCGATATCCGCCATGAAAACCAGCTTGCGTGCTTTTCTGCGAAACATTATCCCGCTCTTGGTTTATGCGCTGTTACTGCTGCCTTTCGCTCTTTTGGCAAGCCTGCCTATGATGCTGGGCTGGTTGGTTTTGCTACCCGTAATTATTACTTCGCTTTACGCAATCTATCGCGATATTTTTCCAATGGAAGAAGATCTTGTTGTTATTCAGCCAGAAACGCCCGACACCGTGATCTAATCATGTACTACCACGACGCTACGGATGCCGAAGTCAATCAGGCGAAATTTACGCACAACCTTTTTGTCACGGGGTTGTTTCTCTTTGATCTTATGATGACTCCAGCAGTGATTGTGTTAAAGATAGGCATGATCGGGCTGGTTATCCCGCTACTATGTTCCTGTTTGCTAATCGCCTACATCTACTTGCGTAGCCGGAAAAACTCCAATTGGTTTGCTGAGATGCATTGGAAGCTGGCCTATACGCGAGGGCTTTGGCTATTAACGGGATATGCAATCTCGGCGATGCTAATCCTGATGGCGTGGTTAATCAGTCGCACCACCCAGGATCACAGCATGCAGCACATCCTGTGGACCGCATTGACCCGTATCGCGCTTATGCCGACATTGATTCTGGTCATGATCACGGCTGTGCTTGAAGCCGGCGCAATTGGGCAGGCTACTAAACGTGAAGTGCCGGATAAACTGGCGGCGAGTTTTCCGCCTCCGGCTTAGCAAACATTCCACCCGACAAATAAATGGGTATGTTTGTAACTTGCCACTCCCTTAAATCGCTGTCAGCTTGGCATACTCCAGAGCCAACCACTTTGTCCCCGATTTCCTGAAATTAACCTGCACGCGCATATCTGCACCATTGCCTTCTAGGTTGACAACCATTCCTTCGCCGAATTTGTTGTGAAAGACCGCTTGGCCGATGCGCCAGCCGGAAGATTCGCTGGCGGGACGTTGCGCCGGTGCAACAATCGGAGCAGTGCGCTGGGGTGTGAAAGTAGCGGCAAATGGATTGCGTTGCGCCAGGCGTGGCGTGATCCAGTGCAACAACTCATCCGGAAGCTCACGTAAAAAGCTCGACACAAGGCTGTAATTCACTTGGCCATGCAACATGCGGCTTTGTGCGAAAGTGAGGTAGAGTCTACGGCGTGCCCGCGTGATGGCGACATACATCAGGCGGCGTTCTTCATCGAGGCCTCCCTCATTCAACTTGCTATTCTGGTGCGGAAATAAGCCTTCTTCCAACCCGGTGATAAATACCGCATCGAATTCAAGCCCTTTGGCTGCATGCACAGTCATCAAGTGCAGCGCATCATCGCTATCACCTGCCTGATGTTCACCTGCCTCAAGTGCTGCATGAGTCAGAAAGGCTGTAAGGCTATCATCCTCATTCTCATAAACAAAAAGCGTGGACGAGTTAATCAGTTCGTTCAGGTTCTCCAGCCGTTCCTGTGTCTCGCGTTTTTTAGCCCCAGTTTCATTTTGATAATGATCAATAAGGCCGCTGTGCTGCAATACATGATCCATAATCTCGGGCAACGGCAATTCTCGAGTGGCATTGCGTAGCATGTCGATCAACCCCACGAAGGCAGAAACCTTGCCGCCTGCCCTTGCCGCAGCATCCCACAGCGTCGTGTTGTGCATCTTCGCACTTTCCTGCAATTGTTCGATGGTACGGGCTCCGATGCCCCGTGTGGGAAAGTTGATTACACGCAGCAGCGCATTGTCGTCGTCGGTGTTTTCCATCAAGCGCAGATAGGCCAATGCGTGCTTGATTTCCTGCCGTTCGAAAAAGCGCAAACCCCCGTAAACACGATAAGATAACCCGGCAGAAACCAGCGCATGCTCCAGCACCCGCGACTGGGCGTTGGAGCGATACAGCAGTGCCATTCCGGAAAGCTTCATGCCTTCGCGCTGAAGCTGTTGTACTTCATCAACAATGAAGCGAGCTTCTTCTGCATCGGTCGGCGCCTCATACACGCGCAGGGATTCGCCCTTGTGTTCAGCCGTCCATAAGTTTTTGCCGAGGCGGTTGTTGTTATGCTGGATCAGCGCATTGGCGGCATCGAGGATATTGCCGTGCGAGCGGTAATTCTGCTCCAGTTTGATGACGCTCTGCACGTTAAAATCACGAGTCAATTGTTGCATATTACCAATATTGGCTCCGCGAAAAGCGTAAATGGATTGATCATCATCGCCCACTGCAAACAGGGAGTTATGCTGTCCGGCAAGCAGCTTCAGCCACTGGTATTGCAACTTGTTGGTATCCTGAAACTCGTCTACGAGAATGTGTTTGAAACGTGCCTGATAATGTTCGCGCAGTGCGGTATTGCGCGACAACAACTCATAACAACGCAGCAGCAATTCGGAGAAATCCACCACGCCCTCACGCTGGCATTGGGCGTCGTATTCGGCAAATAGTTCCACTTTGCGCCGGGTAAAGGGATCGAAAGCCTCAACCTCGTGCGCGCGCAGCCCTTCTTCCTTGTTGCCGCTGATGAAATACTGTACTTCACGCGGGGGAAATTTTTCATCATCGACATTCATCGCCTTCATCAGCCGTTTAATGGCAGAAAGCTGGTCGCCACTGTCCAGAATCTGAAAAGTCTGCGGCAGACTGGCTTCGCGAAAATGCGCGCGCAGCATGCGGTTGCAAAGTCCGTGAAACGTGCCGATCCACATGCCGCGTGTGTTGATCGGCAGCATGGCAGACAATCGCGTGATCATCTCCTTGGCGGCTTTGTTGGTAAACGTCACCGCAAGAATGCCGTGTGGATTCACTGCACTGGTGCTGATCAGATGTGCGATGCGTGTGGTTAACACCCGCGTCTTGCCACTGCCTGCGCCCGCGAGAATCAATGCGGATTGTGCGGGCAGGGTGACAGCAGCAAGTTGTTCGGGGTTCAGGCCGGAAAGCATGGAAGATTTCATGCTTCAATTATCCCACAGGTTGGCTAAATAACACGCCAGATGACAGCATTGAAATTGATCCTGCTGGTCAGTAATTATGATCTGTGGCAGGTTTGCTACCCAAAAAAAACGGGGAACCGCTCTCCAAGCCGGCTCCCCGTTGCTGCATTGTTCCAAACTTACTTGTTTCTGTTGTCAAACTTGCTTTTGTTCTCGATCATATCGTGCAGGATCGGGGTCAGAATGATTTCCATCGCGTAGCTCATTTTACCGCCGGGTACCACCAGGGTGTTGGCACGCGACATAAAGGAATCGTGAATCATGTTGAGGTAGTAGGGAAAGTCGACGCCTTTGGGTTTTCTGAAACGGATTACCACAAAGCTTTCATCCAGAGTGGGGATGTCGCGCGCGATAAACGGGTTGGAAGTATCGACCGTAGCCACACGCTGAAAATTGATGTCGGTAAGTGAAAATTGCGGAGTGACAAATTTCACATAATCAGGCATGCGGCGCAGAATTGTATCAACCGTTGCCTCGGCAGAATAGCCCCGCTCTTCTTTGTCACGGTGAATTTTCTGTATCCACTCAAGATTAACCACCGGAACCACACCGATACCCAAATCAACGTGTTTGCCAGCGTTAATATTGCCATCGATAGCCAAGCCGTGCAGGCCTTCATAAAACAGCAGATCAGAGTTAGGTTCAACGTCCTCCCAGGGAGTGAATGTGCCGGGTTTCAAATCCGTCAGGCCGAAGTGTTTGTTGTGCAAAATGGCTTCATCTTCGCTGTGTACATAGTAGCGGCGTTTACAAGTGCCGGTTTCACTGTATACCCTGAAAGTTTCTTCGATCTTGTCGAAGTGATTGGCTTCCGGACCAAAATGGCTGAATGAATGGTTACCAGCTTTTGCGGCTTCGGCCACTGCAACGCGAAAGGCCAAGCGATCAAGACTGTGCAAGCTGTCGCCTTCAATAATGGCAGCAGACATTTCTTCGCGACGAAATATATTTTCAAAAGCGCGTTTGACAGTGGATGTGCCTGCGCCGGATGAGCCGGTTACAGCAATCACGGGATGTTTACGGGACATATTTTCTCCTCCAAATGGATTGTTATTAAAGTTTTCAGAAAGGATTCTAGCAGAATGCCCATTTTAGAGCTGGTGATCATTTCAATGTCAGGCAGCGCGAACTTTTATCTTAAATTGAATTCTCAAGGCTTGTTTGCAAAATGTTATGTTCGCTTGTAAGCCCAGAGCATCAATCCTATTCCAGCCAAAACCATGGGCAAACTCAGCCATTGTCCCATGCTTACACCGAAGGTCAATACGCCAAAAATTCCCACGTCCGGATTGCGTGTAAATTCCGCAAGAAATCGGAAGCAGCCGTAGCCGATGATAGACAGGCCGAATACAGCACCGGTTGGACGCGGTTTTTTGGAATAAAGCCAGAGTAGCGTAAATAGCGCTAACCCTTCAAGGGCAAATTCATACAGTTGAGAAGGATGGCGCGGCACATTATCCACATTGGGGAATACCATACCCCAAGGCAAGTCGGTGGGGCGTCCCCACAATTCGGCATTGATAAAATTTCCTATACGTCCCGCCCCCAAACCCAGCGGAGTGAGAGGGGCGATAAAATCAATCAGCTCAAGCCATACAATCTGCCGCTTGCGTGCAAACAGGGTCATGGCAATCAACACACCCAAAAAGCCGCCATGAAATGACATGCCGCCTTTCCATACGGCAAATATTTCCAGCGGTTGTGAAAAATAATAGCCGGGATGGTAAAACAATACTTCGCCCATGCGCCCGCCGACAACCACGCCCAATACGCCGTAAAATAATAAATCGTCGAGCATTTTGTCGTCCCAGCCGGGGCGGTTTAGTGAGCGCACGCGGTACTTGCCCAGCCATAGGAACAGCATGAAACCGATCAGATACATCAACCCGTACCAATGCACGGCAAGTGGGCCCAGATGAATGGCAACAGGATCAAATTGGGGATGGATGAGCATGGTTTAAGGGTTAAGTTGGGTTAGAATCACTACTGGGAATCTACTCTGAAAATAGCATCGGATGCGATTATACGTGATTCAGCCGCACGCTCTACCCGGCGCGATCTTTTAATTAAGGAAATTAAAATGCCAGTTTATCGTTCACGCACTTCCACGCATGGCCGCAATATGGCCGGAGCCCGTTCTCTGTGGCGCGCTACAGGCATGACCGAGGGTGATTTCGGCAAACCGATTATCGCCGTTGCCAACTCATTCACCCAGTTTGTCCCAGGTCACGTGCATCTGAAAGATATGGGTCAACTGGTGGCGCGCGAGATTGAGAAAGCGGGCGGTGTCGCCAAAGAATTTGACACCATTGCCATTGATGATGGGATCGCCATGGGCCACAGCGGCATGCTGTATTCCCTGCCATCGCGCGAACTGATTGCCGACTCGGTAGAGTACATGGTCAACGCCCATTGTGCCGATGCGCTGGTGTGTATTTCAAATTGCGACAAAATTACCCCGGGAATGCTGATGGCTGCCATGCGCCTGAATATTCCGGTGGTGTTTGTTTCCGGCGGCCCCATGGAAGCGGGAAAAGTGAATTGGCAAGGTCAATCCAAGGGACTGGATTTGATCGATGCCATGGTGGCGGCAGCGGATAGCAAATACAGCGACGCAGAAGTCGAGGCCATTGAGCGCTCAGCCTGTCCGACCTGCGGTTCGTGTTCCGGAATGTTTACTGCGAATTCGATGAATTGTCTGGCCGAGGCGCTGGGTTTGGCGTTACCCGGCAATGGTTCGCTGGTGGCGACCCATGCCGAACGTAAACAGCTGTTCCTGCGTGCCGGGCGATTGATTGTCGAATTGTGCAAACGGTATTACGAGCATGAGGATGCATCGGTATTGCCCCGAAGTATCGCCTCTTTCGAGGCGTTTGAAAATGCCATGTCGCTTGATATTGCTATGGGCGGTTCTACCAATACGGTATTGCACCTGCTGGCGATTGCGCGTGAAGCCGAAGTGGATTTCACCATGAAGGATATGGATAGATTGTCCCGCCAGGTGCCGACTTTGTGCAAAGTGGCGCCTTCGTCGGAATACCACATGGAAGATGTACACCGTGCGGGTGGAATTGCGGCGATTCTCGGAGAGTTGGATCGCGCAGGCTTGTTGCACCCCGATGCTGCAACAGTACATAGCCGCACTCTTCGTGAAGGATTGCAAAAATGGGATGTTGCGCAAACGAGTGACGAAGACGCCAGAAAATTTTTCCGTGCCGCACCCGGTGGAATTATTACCACCATTGCTTTCTCGCAATCGATGCTTTTTCCCGAGCTGGATACGGATCGCACCAACGGCTGTATTCGTGACAAGGCGCATGCTTTTTCGCAGGATGGCGGATTGGCGGTATTGCATGGCAATATTGCCGTGGATGGCTGCATTGTCAAAACAGCCGGCGTGGATAGCAGTATTTTGAAATTTATCGGACGTGCACGCGTATTTGAAAGTCAGGATGATGCCGTTGCCGCCGTGCTTGCCGATCAAATAGTTGCGGGCGATGTGCTCGTAATACGCTACGAGGGACCGAAAGGCGGACCGGGTATGCAGGAAATGTTGTATCCGACCAGTTATCTGAAATCGAAAGGACTAGGCAAAGTATGTGCCTTGCTGACAGACGGACGTTTTTCCGGTGGTACTTCGGGTTTGAGCATCGGGCACGTTTCTCCTGAAGCCGCGGAAGGGGGCGCGATTGGTTTGGTGGAAGAAGGCGATACCATCGAAATCGACATCCCCAATCGCAGTATCAAAATAGCCATTTCAGATACCGAACTGGTGCAGCGTCGAACTGCTATGGAAGCCAAAGGCAAAAAAGCCTGGAAACCGGTCAACCGCGAGCGCCATGTTTCCGCCGCGTTGCGTGCTTATGCAGCGATGACGACCAGTGCCGATAAAGGTGCGGTGCGCGACGTTTCGCAGGTGGAGTAGCACCGCTCTGCGGGGAATATCATTCTGAAGGCCATTTAAGTTACCTACACAAAAAGCCGGAAATGCAATACCGCGCTGACCGCCAAATCTTTGTAAGAGTTCGCACTGTCAGTCCCGGATGAAGGCAAGGGGGAATGTCTTGAAATTTTGTAATTCGTCGATGTGTCAACGATTACCCCATTTCATGCGTTATTGCCCACATCAACACTGAAAATAGCAAATTTTATTTGGGTTTGCAAAAAAGACGGGGTTGGTTAGAATAGAGGGTGCAGTAATGTCCTAAAAATTTAAACAAGTTTATAAATCTAAAATGGAGAGGCAAAATAATTATGAAATCTATCATCGTTAGCATGATTGTAGCAGCAGGTTTGATGGCAGCAGGTTCCGCAACGGCGGGTGCCTTCAATACCGGTGCCTGTAAGGCTTGTCATGCAGTGGGTAAAGATGTTGTAGGACCAGATTGGAAAGTGGTATCAGAGGCATATGGTGATTCTAAAGCTCTTGCAGCAGTGTTTAAATCGGGCTTCAAAGTGGAAGATCGTAAAGTGGCCGCCGCAAACGCTAAATGGAAAGCTCAAGCAGCTGTTATGACAAGTCAATATACTGCGCTGATTAAAGGTCACGAAGAAGAAGCGGCAGAAGCACTTTTTGCTGCTGTTAAAGCAGGTAAAATCTAAACACTTTCAGTGTTAGTGGATGTTAAAGGCGGCCTGTTAGGCCGCCTTTTTAATGGTTGTCAGTAGTGCAATACGTTAGCGGACAAAACATTATTGTCCAAGAATAATGGGTGATTCAAAAAATTTCCAAAGTCGACTCTGTTTGTATTGGTTGCATGAAAATTATGAAAACGATAACTTTGTGCCAAGTGGCTATTTTGTGTTTGCTTCTTGCCTCCTGCGAAGTCAATACCGAAAAACATAGCAGCCGTGCCTCGCTAAGTGAGGTGTCGTCGCTGATTCAAAAAAATGGTTGTAATAATTGTCATGACATTGACATGCGAGTGGTCGGTCCTTCATGGATTGATATTTCGATGAAATACAGGGGCGTCACTAAGTATGCTTACCGTGGTCAAGAATATTCACTGGAAGACGGACTGGTCATCAAAGTTTCCCAGGGGGGAGCCGGCAATTGGGGGACCATGCCCATGCCAGGAAATGATGTGCCGGGAGCTAAGCAGGATGAAATCCGAAAATTAGTAAAATTTGTGCTGGGACTGCCGAATTAAACAGAAATCAGGTCCGGTAAATTGACAAGAAGGAATGGGCTACGGATAATTGGTCACTCTCTTTTTCTGTTACAAATTTCCTATGCGTAATATGCATTTGTCTCTGCTTCTGGCGGCTTTACTTGCCGCCGCACTCACCGGGTGCGGTAAAACAGAAACCCCCGCGTCGTCTTCGGCAAATCCAACAGCCAACTCGGGAACTTCCGACGAACTGGTTGTCAGGATCGGTGCCTCAGCACCACTGACCGGGCCTCAGGCACATATTGGCAAGGATAATGAGAATGGTACGCGCATGGCGATCGACGATGCCAATACCAAGGGCGTGACTTTGGGCGGCAAAAAAGTTCACTTCGAGTTACTCAGCGAAGATGACCAGACCGACCCCAAAACAGCCACCATTGTGGCGCAAAAGCTGGTTGATGCCAAAGTGAATGGCGTAATCGGCCACCTCAATTCCGGCACCACCATTCCCGCCTCAAGAATTTACAACGACAACGGTATTCCGCAGATTTCACCTTCTGCCACGGCGGTGGCCTATACCGCCCAAAGTTTCAAGGGAGCTTTTCGCGTGATGGCCAACGATGGGCAGCAGGGTAAAGTGCTGGGTGAATTTGCCGCAAAAAATTTAGGTGCAAAGAAAATTGCCGTGGTTGATGACCGGACAGCCTACGGACAGGGGCTGGCCGATGAATTCATTAAATCGGCCCAGGCCAATGGCGCGCAGATCGTCACGCATGAATACACGACCGACAAGGCGGTGGATTTTACCGCTGTGCTGACTTCGATCAAAGGTAAAAAACCCGACCTGGTATTTTTCGGCGGAATGGATCCCCAGGGCGCGCCGATGCTCAAGCAACTCAGATCGCTTGCCCTCGAAGCCAAATTCATGATGGGCGATGGCGGCTTCAATCCCAAGTTCATTGAAAATGCCGGAACTGCTTCGGAGGGCGCTTATGCGTCCTTACCCGGCATACCATTGGGGCAAATGCCGAATGGCAAAGATTTTTCGCAACGTTACGAAACCAGATTCAAGCAACCCATTCAACTGTATGCTCCCTATTGCTACGATGCGGTTAATGTGATGATCGCAGCCATGCAAAAAGCAGACTCAGCTGAACCGGCAAAATATTTGCCGGAATTGGCCAAGACAGAATTTGAGGGCGTCACTGCGAAAATTGCATTTGACGAAAAGGGTGACCTCAAAGGCGGTGCTATTACCCTGTATCAGGTGCAGCAAGGCAAATGGCAGTCACTGCAAACAATCGGTGGCGCACCTGTGGCGGCCCATTAATGGCTTAACCCATATAATGACTAAAGCGACACCGTGCGTGTCGCTTTTTCTTTGCGGATACTCTTGGACATATTTTTACAGCAAATTATTAACGGCCTGGTGCAAGGCAGTGTGTATGCACTGGTTGCGCTCGGCTACACCATGGTATATGGCATTCTTGGCTTGATTAATTTTGCGCACGGCGAAGTCGTCATGGTCGGCGCGATGGTGGCTCTGACCGTCAGTCATTTTCTGCTTGCGGCAGGAGTTCCGCCTCTGCTGGTGTTATTAATCGCCCTGGTCGTGGCGGCTGCAGTTTGCATGATGTTGGGGTATGGCATAGAACGCATCGCGTATCGACCTCTGCGCAATGCGCCGCGCCTGGCACCGCTGATTACCGCGATTGGGGTTTCCATTGTCCTGCAAAATTTGGCGATGATCTTCTGGGGACGAGAATATCACGCCTTCCCGCAATTGCTGCCCAACACTACGCATACTTTCGGCGGTGCAGTTATTAATGATGTGCAGTTGGTGATCGTGCTGGTTGCGGTGCTGATGATGGCCGGGCTGATGTTGCTGGTGCACCGCACCCGCCTTGGGCGCGCCATGCGCGCGGTGGCAGAAAATCCTTCCGCCGCAGTATTGATGGGCGTAGATATTAATCGCGTGATTGGACTGACCTTTATGACCGGTTCAGCGCTGGCTGCGGTAGCAGGCATCATGGTGAGTGCAAATTACGGCATCGTGCATTATTACATGGGCTCAATACTCGGACTGAAAGCCTTCACCGCAGCGGTGCTCGGGGGGATCGGCAACTTGCGCGGCGCGATGCTCGGGGGACTGCTTTTGGGCTTGATCGAAAGTTTTGGCGCGGGCTACATCGGCGATTTGAGTGGGGGGTTCTTCGGGAGCAATTATCAGGATGTATTTGCTTTCTTTGTGCTGATCGCTGTGCTGATTTTTCGTCCATCCGGATTGCTTGGCGAACGTGTTGCGGAACGGGCCTGAGATTTTTCAATGACGACTTTGGGTAAATTTCCTTACTGCAAAAAGTGCAACACATGGCGTGTTTATGGCATGCTTGCTGTGGTTCTTTTTGCGTTGCCGTTTGGTACGGACGCGCTGCTCGGGCGGGGATGGGTGCGCATCGCGGATTTTGCACTGCTGTATATCATGTTGGCGCTGGGCTTGAATATTGTGGTCGGTTACGCCGGCTTGCTCGACCTTGGTTATGTGGCTTTTTTTGCCGTGGGGGCCTACAACTACGCGCTACTCTCCTCGCCGCAGTTCGGCTTGCATTGGCCGGTTTGGGTGGTATTGCCGCTGGGCGGTTTGCTGGCATGTTTCTTTGGTGTGCTGCTAGGCGCGCCCACGCTACGGCTGCGCGGTGACTATCTGGCCATTGTCACGCTGGGCTTTGGCGAAATCATTCGCATTTTCCTCAACAACCTGAATGCCCCGATCAATATCACCAACGGCCCGCAGGGCATCAACATGATAGACCCGATACAAAGCAGCGGATTTTCTCTGGGGATAACGCATCAAATATTCGGTATCAACGTTCCCTCGGTACATCTATATTATTACCTGTTCCTGTGTTTTACGCTGCTGGTGATATTCGTGTCGCTGCGCCTTGAAAACTCGCGGATAGGCCGCGCCTGGATGGCGATCCGCGAAGACGAAGTGGCAGCAGAAGCGATGGGCATCAACACTCGCAACATCAAGCTGCTGGCCTTTGCCATGGGGGCGACTTTCGGCGGGCTTTCTGGGGGGTTGTTTGCCGGATTTCAGGGATTCATCAGCCCCGAAAGTTTTGGTCTGATGGAATCCGTGATGATTCTGTGCATGGTGGTGCTTGGGGGCATGGGCAACATCGGCGGCGTGATACTGGGCGGTGTGCTGCTGGTATTGTTACCGGAAGCCTTGCGCAATGGTGCCGGACCGGTGCAACAGTGGCTGTTTGGCAAGACGCTGGTTGATCCGGAAAGTTTGCGCATGCTGCTGTTCGGCCTGGCATTGATCGTCGTGATGCTGGTACGCCCTGCCGGATTGTGGCCTTCCACACAACGTCGCCGCGAGCTGTCGGACAGCGATGAGGACGTGGTGAAGCAGGAGCAAGGAAGCGTGTATGACGCCTCAAAATAACCCCTTGCTCGAACTCAACGGCCTGGGCAAACACTTCGGCGGTTTGGCGGCACTCACCGAGGTTTCTCTGCATATCAAGCGTGGAGAAATTTATGGTTTGATTGGCCCCAACGGTGCGGGCAAGACCACGTTATTCAATGTGGTCACCGGCTTGTACCAGCTCGACCACGGAACATTCACATTTGACGGGGTGGCCTACGCGCATTGCAAGCCGCACGTGCTAGCCCAAGCAGGCATCGCACGCACCTTCCAGAATATTCGTTTGTTCGCTAACATGAGCGCGCTTGAAAACATTATGGTGGGGCGGCATGTCAGAACTCACACGGGCATTTGGGGCGCACTGACGCGTAACACAGCCGCGCGTACTGAAGAGCGCGTTATTTCGCTGCGCGCACGCGAACTGCTGCGCTATGTGGGAATAGACCGCCCGCATCAAACCTTGGCCAAGCATCTGTCTTATGGAGAACAGCGCCGTCTGGAAATCGCCCGTGCCTTGGCGACCGAACCCAAATTGCTGGCGCTGGATGAGCCAGCTGCAGGCATGAATGCCACCGAGACGGAAAGCTTGAAATCCTTGCTGCAAACCATACGTGCCAGCGGAATCACGGTGATGCTGATTGAGCACGATGTCAAACTGATTCTGGCGCTATGCGACCGTGTGGCGGTGCTTGATTATGGCAAGAAGATTGCCGAAGGCGTGCCGGAAGAAGTACGGAGAAATCCTGCGGTGATTGCCGCCTATCTTGGTGGTGAGGCAGCCAATCTGCCTGCCTCCGAAGCAGGGAAGGAAGAATGACCGAACTTCCTGTTCAACCGCTGCTGGAAGTTCGCGGTCTTAAAGTTGCCTACGGTGGCATTCAAGCCCTGAAAGGAATCGATCTGACTGTGGCACGCGGCGAACTGGTCGCACTCATCGGCAGTAATGGTGCCGGGAAGACAACTACCCTCAAATCGCTGGCCGGATTACTGCATCCCACGGGGGGAAATATTCACTATGCAGGAATCTCCCTGCACAATTTTCCTCCTCATCAGCGTGTTCACAATGGGCTGGCACTGGTGCCCGAGGGGCGGGGAATATTCGCCCGCCTCACCGTGGCAGAAAATTTACTGATGGGCGCTTACACCCGAAATGACAAGCCGCAAATTGCCATTGACCTTGAACATAAGTATGAGTTGTTTCCCCGCTTGGCGGAACGCCGGATGCAACTTGCAGGTACGCTTTCCGGAGGAGAACAGCAAATGGTTGCCATGGCACGGGCGCTGATGAGCCGTCCGCAATTGCTGATGCTGGATGAGCCGAGTATGGGGCTCGCGCCCATGATGGTCACCAAAATATTCGAAACCATTCACGATATTTCCAGACAAGGCGTGTCTATCCTGTTGGTCGAGCAAAATGCCAAACTTGCCCTCGAAGTGGCACAACGCGGGTATGTACTGGAAAGCGGTTTGATTAGCCTGTCAGGGAAATCGGCTGATCTGCTGGGCAGCGATGCGGTACAGCGCGCGTATCTGGGAGGTTAGTCAGCCCGGAGTTTCACCGGATTCAACCCAGTTGCGTGGTGATATATTTCCATTCAGCCGGATCAAGCGGAGTAATCGACAGACGGTTGCCTCGTTGCAGGATACGCATGCGCTCAAGCTGGGGATGCTTGCGCAGCTCCGCCAACGCAATCAGGGGTATTTTTTTGATCAATTGCACGTCGACATTAAACCAGCGTGGTGTTTCCTGGGTGGCTTTGGGATCGAAATATTTACTTTTGCGCTCGAATTGCTTTGCATCCGGATAGGCGGTGCT
>Ga0007854_10000338_pt1 | contig 31499 bp, 27 predicted proteins | sample CryBogCBH12Aug08_FD_60382 | JGI IMG/M metagenome (GOLD analysis project Ga0007854, IMG submission 60382) | Freshwater microbial communities from Crystal Bog, Wisconsin, USA - CBH12Aug08 | ecosystem: Environmental > Aquatic > Freshwater > Lake | place: Crystal Bog, Wisconsin, USA | collected... | reverse complement strand
AGGGGGGGCGATAAGATTATCCTTTTGGAAGACGTTAGTGAGGAAGGCTACCGCATTGACCGGAGCCTGACCCATCTCTCTCAGGCCAGTTTGTTTCAGGCAGCAAAAGCTGTTCTGTTAGGCGATTTCATCCGCAAACAAGAAAAGGATGGCATTTGCCTTGTGGACCCAGTTATAGAAAGATTCGCACAATCCCTTTCCATTCCTGTTTTCAAAATTCCAGGTATCGGTCACGGATCTGTGAATTGGCCCTTACCCTTTGGAATGCCTGTTACGCTGAAAAAAACCCATTTGCTGTACAAAATCTAATATGCCCCAAGAATTCGATTTTTTAATTTTAGCGGGCCCAACGGCCAGCGGTAAATCTGGGCTCGCCATCCAAATTGCAGACCAAATGAATGGCGAAATTATTAATGCCGACAGTATGCAGGTTTACAAAGACCTTTCTATTCTAACGGCACGACCCTCAGAAAATCCGGTCTCCCATCACCTTTACGGAGTTTTGACTGCCCAAGAAATGGGGTCTGCCGCCTGGTGGCAAGATCAGGCCCTAGGCCTTATTCAGGATTGTCTTGACCGATCAAAGCTTCCAATCCTTGTAGGAGGAACGGGGCTTTATCTGCACACCCTAACGCATGGATTGTCATCCATTCCAACCATCGATCCTGCTGTGCGTCAAAAAGTTAGGCAGCTTTGCGTTGAAATGGGGGAAGATTTTTCTGAATATGTCTATGGCATAGATCCGCTTTTGCGGGGACATATTAACCCTTCTGATCCGCAGCGTCTTTCACGGGCCCTTGAGGTTTTTCTGCAAACAGATCAGTCCTTTTTGACGTGGCGGGGCAATAAGGGCCCCTTGCATTCTTTCAGACATCGTTACGTCGTCATTGATTTAGAAAGGACGCAGCTATATGAGCAAATTAATAAGCGCTTTCACCTGATGGTTGAACAAGGTGCTATCCAAGAGGTTGAAACTTTGAGAAAATTAGATATTCCCGAAGGCAGCCCCCTTCTAAAGGCTATTGGCGTGCCAGAGATTAGCGACTATCTTGATGGCCAACTGACCCTTGAAGCCGCCATAGAAAAAGCCCAGCAAAGTACCCGGAATTATGCAAAGCGTCAGATGACCTGGTTTCGTCAACAAGTTTCCAAAAAGATCGTGCTTTCTGAGGCGCATCTGGATACACTTCTAAAGAAATTGACCGAGGTTAAAGGCGAAGCATGACAACACCCATCAAGATTATTTTACTGGGTATCGTTTTATCCATCCTTGGAATTGTGACATGGTCAAAGCTCCAGGAACCCCTTCAGCCCCTCCAAGAGATGATTGCTGAAGAAGATACGCTTTGCCCCTTGCCTGATGGAGACTATGACAAAACGGCGGCCCAGCTGACGGCCTATCAGGCCCAGGTCAAAGCCCCCTACTTTCATGCCCCCTGCCCCATTTCAAAAAAACTGGAAAAAGACATTCTATCCCGCTTTCAGTTGATTGGATTTAATGGTGAAAAAAACAAGCGTCAGTGGGAAAGCATTCTTGAAAGTATGAATGGGAACCGAGATATTGAAAGCTTTAAGAAAAGAATTCGCGATTTCATCATTGTTTTGATTAAACTTCAGATGGAAGGGGCGAATCGTCTACTTGGTGCCGCGGGGTCAGGGGATCTGATTGCCTTTACCCGTGTTGCAATCTGTGACGAGGTTGCCATTGCCCATCACCACATCAAAGGGGGAATTGACCCCATGATTGGACAAGATTATTTGGACAGCCCAAGCCTGGAAATCACGAAGCAAGACAGGGTTTTGTTTGAGACCTTGTATCAGTCCTGTCGCATGACAATTTCCAACGCTTTTCGTTACACACCCTGCACCCTAACAAGGGTCAGCTTCTATCCAACAAAACAGAACTGGGGTAATATCCTAAGTGCCCTTAGCATTCAGGAAAAGAAACCAAACGAAGTTGTCTGCACCTATAAAAACCACGGCTAACGAATATAGAAAAGAGGCCTTAAATGGATTGGGATCGATTAAGAGTTTTTCACACCGTTGCCGAAATTGGTAACTTAACGCACGCTGGATACGTTTTGAACCTAAGCCAGTCTGCAGTCAGCAGGCAAATTAGCGCCCTTGAGTCAGAGTTATCCATAGCCCTTTTTAATCGGCATGCAAGGGGACTGGTTTTAACGGCAGAGGGGGAACTTTTATTTGCAACAACGCGTAGTATTTTTGCCCAGCTAAGCGCAACAACCGCACAACTTGCAGAAACAAATGTCAATATCCGCGGCACCCTAAAAGTGTCCACCAGCGTTGCCTTGGGGTCAGTTTGGCTAGCCCCGCGGTTGCCAAGATTCTTTAAAAAATGCCCTGATATTAACTTGCAACTAGTTTTAACAGATGAGGAAGTTGACTTCACCATGCGTGAAGCTGATATTGGCATTCGTTTTGGCCGAGCCGAGAATGATAAGAACCTTATCTATGAACCTTTGTTTAAATTTTCTTTGAAAATTTATGGCAGCACCCAATACTTTGAAAACTTCCCTATTCCGAAAACACCTGAGGAACTTGACAATCATCACCTTATTGTTTTTGGATCGCACGCTATTGCCCCCGTTGAAAACGTAAACTGGATATTAAGGTTGGGTTCCAAAACTGGCAACATTCGTCAGCCCTTTTTAATGGTGAATAGCGCCTATGGCATTCTGCAAAGCGTCAAAAATGGTTTGGGCATTGCAAGTCTTGCCGACTTTATAGCCCATGACCATTCTGAATTAATTCCCATTTTGCCAAAGCTAAAGTACCCAGAGATAGAAACGTTCCTGGTTTATCCAAAGCAGCTGGCTGAATCCAAAAGAATAGAGGCCTTTCGTGATTTCATGAAAAAAGAAGTCCATGTCAAACACATGGGCCGGTCTTAGCAGAGGTCTTGGCGCCCTCTGATTTTTCGTTTCACCATGAAAGTATCATATGATACTTTCATGCCTGGTTTCATCCCTTCCTTAAATTGCGAAGGTGAACATACAGGGCCCCGCCTCCCCCGTGTTTGGCTGCTGCTTCTGTGTATCCAACAATCCAATTTGCGTTTCGGGAAAGCCAGGCCGGAACAAATTCCCTTAAAATTCCCTGGCCACCCTTGCCTGTTACAATTAAAACCCAGCGGCGGCCCTGGCTTTGATTCAGAACAACAAATTTTTCAAGGGCTTTCTCTGCCCTTTCCAAGGTATATCCGTGCAGGTCCAATGTCGCCTCAATTGAAATGTCCTTAACGTCGCGTAAACTTAATTGGCTGACTGTCAGATGCGTACCTGATTTTGTTTCATTTTGAAAAACCCAGGAAGGATCAATGCCCCCGCCCCTAACCTTTGGAACGGCTTTTGGGACTGGTTTGACAATCTTATCCGAAGGTAACTTCGAGACACCCCCCATAACCTGTTTCCAAAGGGCTTTTTCTTCGTCTGAAAGAATGCGTTTCGACATTAAATCTTGGGCAAGAGCACATAATATTCACCGTCGCTGTTCATCTTTCCAGCATAATCGGATGAATTGCCTCCAAAGCCCCAGAAATAATCCCCTCTAAGTCCGCCCTTAATAGCTCCGCCTGTATCCTGGGCTATCATCATATGCTGAAGGGGACCCTGTTTTTTATCAGGATGGGAAATATCAACCCAAAGTGGCGTGCCAAGGGAAATAAATTTGGGGTCAACGGCCAAACTTCGGTACGGCGTCAAAGCCACACCTTGCGAGCCAATTGGGCCCTCTTCTTCAAGAATACGGAAGAAAACATAGGATGTGTTTTCGTTCATAACATCAGCTGCTTCAGAAGGGTGAGAGACAAGCCATGCTCGAATACCCTGCATAGACGCATCCTGAAGCTTTAAAGCGCCTCTTTCAACAAGGCCTTTACCTATAGGGAAATACGGGTGCTTATTGTTACCAGCGTAGCCTAAACGAATTGTCTTCCCATCATCCAATAAAACACGTCCTGATCCTTGAATCTGCAGAAAGAACGCGTCAATGGGGTCATCTACCCAAACAAGTTCCAACCCTTGGCCACCAAGCCTGCCTTCAACAATATCTTTTCTTGAAAGGCTGACTCCGTCCTTGGGAAACCGGTATAAGGGGGTCTGATAAGGGCCGTAGCGGCGTTTTGATCCCTTTAAAAGAGGCTCATAATAACCTGTAAATTTACCAAGACTTTCCCCATTTAGACTAAGTTTATAGGGTGTCAAATAGGCTGTCAGAAGCTTTCGCCACCCTGTTTCATCAGTTTTTTGCAGGGATTCAGAATAGGTTTTGACTGCCTTGCAAAAAGGATACCAATCTGATGCACATCCTGTCGTTCCATTTGCACGCGTCCAATAAGATTTATTTGAATCTCCGTTGAGAATCGCCTTACAGGAACGCTGTGCAGCCTGCAGAGACTCTAGGGTCTTATCCTTATTCCAGCCCGGTAATTCCTCAAAAGATGTCTTTTTGTATTCAAGGTTTGAATGATCCGTTGGCGATTGACATCCGGACAAGATAAGCCCCCCGAAACTAAGAACAAAAAGAATCTTATAAGCTGTATAAACTAAGAATCCTGGATCGCCACGTCCCTTCGGTCCTCGCGATGACGAGGAAATTTCGTCATTGCGAGCGAAGCGCGACAATCCAGAAAAATAAATATCCAAAAGTCTGTTGCATACACTCATGACGCAGTCTCGTTTCGCGTCCGAATCAAAACCCACGTTGGTTTTTTTGAATTCAACAACCGTTCAAACGTCCAAACATCCTTCATGGGCACTTGAAGACGGGCCGGGTTATCAAAGCTTTGGTTTTCCTGATTAAAAGTTGCAACCATTTGCCTGCTTTCAAAACGCACCGTAATTTGGGCACGGTCTTCTAGGACATCAACGGTTAGAATCTCGGCCTTTACATCCTCAATCTCTGTTTCCTGACGAAGGTTTTTCTTTTCCCTCTCCTGTATTGCTGCCGCAAACTGTTCATAAACATCAGAACTGAGAAGTTTTTTTAAGGTCATGTGATTGGCTTCTGTATAAGACGTAATAATCGTTACAAAAGCAGCTTTAGAATTTTTTAAAAAGATGGATGGATCAAAGCTTTTGTCAACAGTCATCAAATGATTGATTTGCCCTGCAACTGAAGATGAAAATTCTTTTTGCACAACCTGCACAGGGGGCTTTGATCGCCTTGGAAGCACAATAACATTCTCTGATTCTTTTGCTTGGGCACTCTTTTCCAACGGATTAACTTGCTTTTCCTTCCCTGTGCGGGTTCCAAGAACACCCCAAAGTCGGAAAAACAAATACAAGGCCAGTACTGCAAAAACCACAATTTCCATAAAACTTACGAACCTTAACACGACAATCATTCCGCCCATCATAACGATATCCCCCCCACCATTCAAGGTGCGGGTTTTTTAGGTAAACGGGCCCATTACACAATCCGCGTGATGCCACCCATGTAGGGTATCAAGGCCTCAGGAACGGTAATAGAGCCATCTTTTTGCTGATAGTTTTCCATAACCGCAATAACGGCCCGCCCCACAGCCACCCCAGAGCCATTCAGGGTGTGAACAAAGTGCGGCTTTGCGTCCCCATGAGAAGACCTATAACGGGTATTCATGCGCCTTGCTTGAAATGTATTACACCTAGAGCAGCTAGATATTTCACGGTAGGCATTTTGACCAGGCAACCAAACCTCAAGATCATAGGTCTTTTCCGCTGAAAACCCGATATCACCTGTGCATAAACTTAAAGTCCTATAGGCCAAATTCAGACGCTTCAAAACGGTTTCAGCCGCCGCTGTCATACGTTCATGTTCATGAACTGCTTGCTCTGGCGCCGTAATGCTAACCAATTCAACCTTGCTAAATTGATGCTGACGAATCATGCCCCGTGTGTCCTTACCCGCGGCGCCGGCCTCTAACCTAAAGCAAGGAGTGTACGCCACATACCGAAGGGGCAACTCAGCCTCGCCTAAAATCTCGCCGGCCACAAGATTTGTCAAGACAACCTCAGCCGTTGGAATCAGCCAATGCCCTGAATTTGTTTGGAACTGATCTTCACGAAACTTTGGTAATTGCCCTGTGCCGAACATAGCCTCATCGTTCACAAGCAAAGGCGGATAAACTTCCTTATATCCAAATTCCTGGGTATGAATGTCCAGCATAAACATGGCCAATGCCCGTTCTAACCTTGCAAGGCCGCCGTATAGAACAACAAACCGGGACCCTGAAAGCTTGGCAGACCGTTCAAAGTCCATCTGCCCAAGGGCCTCCCCCAATTCGTAGTGATGCTTGGGTTCGAAATCAAATGTCGGTATTTCACCAACCCGGCGTACCTCGGCATTGTCTTCTTCCGTCTTTCCATCTGGGCAATCATCGGCAGGCGTATTGGGTAAAGCTGATAAAACCCCAAAAAGCTTTCCCTCAAGGGTTTCCGACAAAGCCTCAAGGTCACGGGTCTTTTCTTTAATATGATCGTTTCTTTCGGTTAAGGTGCTTGTATCCTTACCCTCTTTCTTGAAATGACCAAAGTCTTTTGCGATTTGATTTCTCTCAGATTGCAGGGCCTGAAGCTCTGTCAAAATCTCCCGGTGTTTTTGATCCAAGTCCAAAATCACCCCTGACTTTGGCTCAAGGCCACGCCTTACAAGGCCGTGATCAAATAGGTCTGGATTGCTTCGAATGGCACGTAAATCAAACATGGGACTGACTTTTCCTCTGGCGGTAATTTTCTAAAATTGTGACCATAATAATGGACAAACCGTAGAGAATAATCAACGGTAAAGCCAGCCCTAGCATACTTAAGACATCTGGGGGCGTTATAACTGCAGCGACGATAAAGATTAAAAGAACTGCAATGCGCCATTTTTCAATCAAGCTTTGACGGCTGACAACACCAATACTAGCCAAAAGGGTTAATACAATTGGCATTTCAAAACAAATTCCAAAGGCAAAAATCAATCGCATCACAAAGGACAGATATTCGTTCACCTTGGCTTCGAATTGAATGGGAAGACTGCCTATAGCAGCCGAGGATTCAAAGCTTAGAAAAAATTGATAGGCAGCTGGAAAAATAACGGTGTACGCAAAAATGGCCCCTAAGACAAACAAAATGGGCGTTGCCACCAAAAGACTTATAAATAATTTTCTTTCATTTTGATAAAGCCCTGGGGCTATAAACATCCAGACCTGGCTTGCAATTAAAGGAAAAGCTATAAGGCTGGCAGCAAAAGCCGCAACCTTTATGTACGTTAAGAAAGCCTCGGTCAGGCCAGTATAAATAAGGCGCCGCCCTGCCCCCTTTTCCTGCAAAAGGGCTGCCAAAGGCTTTACCAGAAACTGAAAGATTTCCTCTGAAAAGTTGTAACACACCGCAAAGGTCAGAAAAAAAGCAATCAGGATATAGATTAGCCTTTTTCTAAGCTCAATCAGGTGTTCTAAAAGTGGACGTGGATGGTCGTTCATTTTCTAATTGTCTTCAGGGGGCAGACGTACCCATGAGGGAACATAAGGTGTCAATTGAGCATTCCCGCATATCAACGTTGGAAATGTCTTTCGAATAGATGCCAGACGCAAAAGAGCCAGCCCCAGCCCATCAAAACTAGTCCGCATTTCCCCAACTTCCTCATCCCCCAGGAAAATGGGCGTCAAGAGATCTGGCAAGGCCCCTTCTATTTGAACGGGTAACAAACGCTTTCTAATCAGGCCCCGGTAGCGGGTTCGGGCTGTTAATTCCTGTCCAATATAACACCCCTTATCCCAGTCAATAGCATTCAATTCATCAAGGCCGTATTCCAAAATTACCCCCCGATCAATGGGAATATCCCGACTGCCATCTGGAACACCCAAAGAAATACGGTGTTTTTCATAACGTTCGTCAGATTCCAAATGGCCCTTTGTGTAAAGGCGATAACCCAATTCCTTTAATCTTGGGTCTTGGATACAAATCCCCTCAAGGTGGTCAGAAACCCCAAAAACCTTATAGGTGTCGCTTAGGTCATGAATGCTAATTTGGGATCTAAGTTTATAGAGGGATAACCGCTTAATAAGATCTAAAACCCGGTCTCTTTCACAATCAATTAACCATTCACCTTCGTTTTCAAAGACAAACAAATCAAAAAAAAACTTCCCCTGGGGGGTCAAAAGAGCTGTGTAAAGGGGCCTATCTTTAGAGACGCGCGCCATATCATTAGTGACAAGACCCTGCAGAAAACTGCACTTATCAGGTCCTGTCAATTGAATAAGGGCGCGATTAGGTAATTCCGTTTGAAATATCATTAGAAATTATCCTTCAGCAAGGACCTCGTCCTTTAATTTTGCGTAACTTAAGACCTTTTGAACACCCTTAACAGAACTGGCGTATTTTGTGACCTTGTCCAATTCTTCCTGACTTTGGGCAATTCCCATTATATAAACAAAACCATTAACCGTCTTAATACTGTAATTTAGCGATCGTACGTCTCCATCAAAAAGCAGAGCTGTTTTAACATTTGTTGTAATCAAAGCATCTTGGGCAATCGTGCCAACGCTTTCCCCCTCAGAAACCTCTATATGATTAACAACTTGTTTAACTCCCTTAACTTCCCAAGCGATTCTTTCAGCCTCAACTTGCCATTCTGCTTTTGGAACAGATCCTATTAAAAGGACTTCCCCGCCTTGTACATTAACGCTGATCTTAGCGTGTAGATCTGTATCGTATTGATACAAGCCCGCTTTCACTAGAACAGAAATTTGGCTGTCATCCACAGTTCCAATAATTCCCTTTTCGCGGGTTGCAAGGGTACCCACCACAGCACCACCCCCAATCACAAGAGGGGCTACACAAGACGATAAGAGTAAACTTGATAGAACAAGGGCCACGTACTCACTTTTAAACTTCATAAAATTCATCCTCGATTTGCCAGGCATTTTGAATATGGACAGGGTCCGTTGAGGTGGATAATAAAACAACATCGAATCGGATAAAAGGATATTCGGTCGTAAAATTGGGGTGCCCGCCAAGGAAGTAGATTAAAGCCTTTTGAATGCGCCTTTTTTGTCTGGGTGTAATCGATTCTGCTGCTTGCTCAACACCGCCCTTTCGGTATTTGACTTCAACGGCAATCAAAGTCTCTTCCTTGGTCACCAAAAGATCAATTTCCCCACAAGGGGTTTTGTAACGCTTGGCAAAAATCTTATACCCCTTCTTTTCCAAAAAAAGGCACGCCTCCTCTTCGGCAAGACGGCCCTTTTGATCCCCGGTTATCTTCACGAAGCAGCCTGAATTTCCAAAAGGATTTTGCTTAAAAACCCGTCTTTTCGGTAAAGCTTTGTGCCAAGCTTAAGATCTGTTGGCTGATTATCCTCTTGATAGAAAAGGGCAAATATCGTCTGGTAATGATCAAAAACTTTATCCTTATTTTCCAGAATATACTGATATTCCTCTTGCCCCTTGGGGGCTTGGTGTTGTCCCGATAAATGGGAAAAACTGGTTACCAGTCCCAATAAATAATCCACCTGTTTGCCATTTTGCATCAAGGTCACAAAAACAGGGGCCCCACTTGTCCCTGGCAAGGCGAGGGCATAGGGTTTTTTTTTCTGCTTTAACCAATTTTGCGTTGCTTCATAGGTTCGAATGGTTTCTTCATCACTGTTTAGGGTCGGCTTTTTTAGATTTTCATTTGCCTTAAAAAAAACAGACGATAATAAAACAGACCGCCTAAGGGCCAGAGCTTCCTCGTCAAAAGGGCTTGAAAAATAAGTGTCCATCTCATAAAGCATAAAGGCCCTTTTTAAAGGGTAACCACCTCGTAAATCCGCATTACCAAACGTCACAACGTGAAGCGGGCTATCAGAAGGAACTTCAGCCACAGAAAAAATCTTAGCTGGCTCAATGTCCCAAACAGGGTTTTTAAGTTTGATAAAGGCGATATCGTATTTAGCCTCCACCCCCAAAATATTATCAAGATATCTGCTGTCGATCAGTACACTTTCAGCCTGGTAAGTTTCGCAACCCCTATCTGTATCAAAGGTAACCGTGACTCCATCAACAGGAACCAGAGTTGTTGGGGAATCCACAGTCAGGTGATTTTTAACCAAAATTGCAGCAATTCCGTGCGCTGCTGTCGCAATGATATTGGGGGCAATGAGAACACCCGTTTGGGCGATAAGGGTATTTTTGTCATGAACAGAGCATGCGGAATCAAAAGAAGGCCTTTCCTTAGCAAAATCCACGTAATCCTTTTGGCTATGAATACCATCGGCCATCATGGCAAGGCTTCTTGCACAAAAAAATGCCATGAAGGCAAAAATAAATAGACTTCTTTTTTCCATTAGGCACCCTAAAACTTTTTACCCCTTGTAAATTGGGGACTTACCTTTGGATTATACAAGAAAAATCTTTCTTTTCTCTTAACGAGTGTTTAGAATTAATTTTATGCAATTTTTAAATGGATAACGTTTATGAAAAAAAATTCAAAATCATCATTCCCGACAAGTCTTTTAGCAGGTGTTGCTGCTGTCCTTGTTTTGGGCGGGGGATTCTATTTTCTTCAACACAAAAAGCAAAATAACGTTCACCCACAAGCGGCTGAGTCGTCAGTTTTATCTAATGAAAAGCCTGTCGCAATAAAACATTTTACGGGCGAACAGCAAACAGAGATTCAAAACATTTTCTTGCAAATGATTCGTGAAAAACCAGAATTGTTCATAGGCGCTGTTAACGATGCCATGCAAAAGCAGCAGGATAATCTGCGCATTGGCATGGAAAAAGCAGCATCCGAAATGAAAGACAAACTGATCACCTCTGGCATTACTTTGGGTTCCCCAACACCAGAAGTTCATCTGGTTGCGTTCTACGATCCTATGTGTCCCCACTGTCAGGATTTTTATCGTCTGACGGATGCGTTGCTTCAAAAACGTCATGATTTGGCCGTTCACCTTATTCCCATTGCAATTCTTGGACCAAATTCAGTTGCCATGGCAAAGATCATGCTGACGACAGCTGAGCAGGGTACAGATAAAATGAACGCCTTCCATCTGAAGTTTATCAACAAAACTGCAGAAGTTGATCGCGCGAAATTGCTACAGATGGCCAAGGACGCTGGAATTGACGTTGCAAAAATGGAAAAGGGTGAACTTGCAAAGGAAACAGAAGAGAAACTTGTTTCTTTCACAAAGCTAGCTGAGGAGTTAAAAATCCCAGGCGTTCCCACAATTTTTGGACTTCAGAAAGATGGTAAGTTTGTAATTGTCCCCCCAATGGATATTGAAGGATTTAACAAAACTATTGATTCTTTGAAGGGCGGACCAAGAACAGCCCCGGCTGAGCAAACAAGTCCCGTTAAGAATAATAAGGACGAGTCCTAGAGTTTTGTTAAGAGTTTTTTAATGGTTTCCGTCTATGCTGACAAATAAAAGATTTTTCCAATGTATCTAAGGAGTTTTTAATGACACAAATTTCAAAATCGATTTTGACGGTATCAGTTCTGTCATCTTTGTTCTGCTGCGATTTGACCGCACAGGATAATTCAGCACCAGTTGCGGAAGTTACAAAAGATGTTCTTTCTTCTTTTTTTAATAAGGACAAGTCTAATAAATCAAGCGCGACAAACGCTAGCGGTCAAGCCTCTCCGGCTTCATCTCTGCCGAAGAAACAAAAAAAACTCAAGAGAAAGCTATCTCAGGAGGAAATTGCAGCCCGCAGGCAAGAAGCTGCCCAGAACCCTGATGCAGTTAAGGAAAAGAGAGCCGCCCGTAAGACCCTTAAAAAAGTTAAGAAAATAAAAGGAAAAGTTAGGCAACATGGACTAGCAAAACCAACAACGGCAGATGTGGCGCGTCTAAAGCAAACTGAGAAAGAAGCTGATGAACTGGAAAGAGAGCTAGCGGAAAAATTGAAACAGGAAAACGATGAAGCTGCTAAGATTAGGGATTATTTAGAGTCTAAAAAAAGACCGCTAGACCAAAAGATCGAAAACAATCAAAACACAATTGATAGCATCGAAAAGGATCTAGGTACTTCCCGCACCCCTGCTACGGCAGAACCTGCTTGAGTAATATCCCTTTAGGCCTTTGTCATCCCGGAACCTAGCTGAACAGCGGCTTTCCCGCGCAGTGAAACTTAGTATCCGGGATCCAGAGAAGAGATAAACTACAGCCTGGATCCCGGGTCATAAGCCTTGAACCGCACAAAATCTGCGGATCCAGCTAATGCCCGGGATGGCATGGTTTTTTCATAGTTTTTTTCTAAAGCCAGTTAACCAAAAAATCGCTATAGTAGCGATAATGTTCACCCTAGAATCGTTCGTCTGTATAAAAAATGTCTTTTCTCGCTGAACGCCTTGAGCGGATTCAACCCTCCCCCACCCTTGCTTTAAATGCCCGCGCGGCGGCCCTCAAACGCGAAGGGATCGATATCATCAATTTGGCCCTAGGCGAACCTGATTTTGACACACCCATTTGGGTCCAAAAAGCAGCTGTTCAGTCCATGGAACAGGGCATGACGAAATACACCCCTGTTGAAGGAATTCCTGCCCTTAGAAAAGCCATTCAACAAAAATTCCTAAGGGATAATAAATTAGATTATGACCTTGACCAAGTTATTGTTTCAACCGGTGGCAAGCAGGTTATTTTTAACGCCTTGATGGCAACAATCAACAAAGGGGATGAGGTTTTAATCCCAGCCCCCTACTGGGTTTCATATCCAGACATGGTCAACCTTTTTGGCGGAGTTAGTTGTCCTATAGCCTGCTCTGAGGACAATAATTTCAAACTGACTCCAGATCAATTGCAAGCCGCCATTACCCCCAAAACCAAATGGTTGATTTTAAATTCACCGTCCAACCCAACGGGGTCATTGTATACGGCAACTGAGCTTAGGGCCCTTGCAGACGTTCTTATGGACAATTCCCATGTTCACGTCATCAGTGATGATATCTATGAAAACCTTGTTTACGATTATCACAAATTTATAAATCTGGTTCAAATTGAACCCAGGCTGAAACTTCGAACATTGATTGTGAATGGTGTTTCAAAATCTTATGCCATGACAGGATGGCGAATTGGTTATGGCGTGGGGTCTAAAGAATTAATCAAAGCCATGATTATGGTTCAGTCCCAAAGCACATCTAACACGTGCTCCATCGCACAAGGTGCAGCCGTCATGGCCCTAAATGGCCCCCAAGGATTTTTAGAGGATTGGCGAAGGATTTTCTCTGAAAGACGAGACGTGACATTTCAAGCCTTAAATAAAATTGATGGACTAATATGCCGCAAAGCTGAAGGGGCCTTTTATCTTTACGTCAATTGCCAAGCCGTCCTTGGAAAAACAACACCTGGTGGGCAAGTCCTGGAAACAGACAACCAATTTTCTGAATATCTTTTGGAATCCGCCAGGGTAATGGTTGTCAGCGGCGATGCATTTGGATTGTCGCCCTATTTTCGGATTTCCTATGCAACGTCGGTTGAAAACCTTAAAGAGGCATGCGAGAGGATTCAAGCAGCCATGGCTGATTTAAAGTCATGAAGCCTAAATTATCTGTCGTTAATGTTGCTGGCGTTGTTTTAGAAAAAGAAGATGGGTCGGTGCTTTTGGTTCAACGACCTTTGCACAAAGACATGGGGGGCCTTTGGGAAATTCCAGGGGGTAAAATTGAACCCCTTGAAACCCCTGAGGATGCAACTATCCGTGAACTGAAAGAGGAAGTCGGCATTGATGCAGATATTCAGGACCTAAAGCCGCTTCTGTTCGTATCGCACGCGTACGACCATTTTCATTTGGTTCTGTTGATTTTCCTATGCAAAAAGTGGCAAGGGGAACCCAAACTTTTAGAGGGACAAGAAGCCTTTCAGTGGGTCTTTCCGCAAAACCTATATGATTTTCTTGTCCCCGATGCCGATAAACCGCTGATTGACCTTTTGCAAAAACGAGCTGAAGAAAAAGTCCTTTAGGGCCTATTTCTTAGTGACTGTAAATGTTTTCTTTTCAGTATCTATCACTAAACCTATAAAACCTACTGACTCAAAGAAGGTTGTTAGTTGGGTTCTGTAGGCATCAATGTCATTCCACGCTGGAAAATTAAGACTTTTAACCCGGTCAAAGTCTTTAGGCTGGAAATACTGTTTAAAAGGATTGAGCTTGTTCGTTTTTCTTAAAGAGGATATCAGATTCTCAGGTGATAATCTTAAAAGCTCTTCAACCGTTTTTGAGACCTTTGATTTTCCACTTAATTCTTTTCTGATTTCTTCCAATCTTTCACTGACAGATTCAAGATTTTTAGGCTCCCAAAGGGCGTCCATAACCAATGTTCCCCCTTTCTTTAAAATTCTAGAAAACACCAGAAATTTTTGATACCCAAAATTTTCTTTAGACAATTCAGTGGGGAAATAAATACCTAATTTATCCAAAGATTGATCTGGAAAATCTGAGACCTTAATAAAACCCCCAACCAAAGATACATCCTTATCATCCAAATAGGTAGAACATGACAATTTAGTTTCAGAAATCGTAAAGGAAACCATTTTACGTCCCGATGACCAAAAATATTCATGCAAAGACAGTTGAGCTTCATCCACCTCGGTCGCAGACACAATCGTGGATAAACAAAGAATCCCAGCAATAACTAACTTTCTTAACACTTTTAAACTCGTTTTATGATTAAATTTTATAATAAATTAAGATAAAATAAGATAATTCTTTCTTGCAAGGATTATTTGAGGGAATAGTGTGAGATAATCATCAACCCAGGAAAAACCACGAAATTTTGGCAATGGACTCACCGGTGATAAATCTGGACTATGGCGTTACCAACAGTGAAATAGGGTTTTGTCACGGGTTCGCATTAAGGTTTAAAAAAGTCCTAGCAAACATCACTACGGCGAATTAGGTGACCTCACCCCCCTCCCTTGTGTAGCCTGTTTACTTCAGTTAAACTCAAGCCATTAGGGAATATTTGTAAGGACATCTTTTGATGTTTTCAAGTTCAAGGCGCCATCGTCATTCGGCGCTCGACATCTGGCCGGGGTTCGTCGATGCACTGGCGACATTGTTGATGGTGATTATTTTTGTGTTGATGACCTTTGTTGTCTCGCAATTATATCTGACCGATGCCCTAAGCACCAAGGACGAGGCACTTGCGATCCTGAATAAAAAGATGGAGGATTTGACGATTGCCCTTGGGGACGAAAAGCAAGAAAACCAAACACACCAAGCCAAAAATGCGGAATTAAACACTCTTCTTTTTGCCCTTAAGGAACAGCTTTCGACCTTACAAAATGACCTGGACCTGTCCCGCGGGGAAAAGGACGATGCTCTTCACAAAAACAAAACTCTATTACAACAAATCGAAGACTTAACGCACCAGCTGAAACAGCTAAACGCGGCTTTGTCTGAAAGCGAGGAACAGCATAAAGAAAAGGATAAAAGCCTAAAAGCCTTAAAAGAACATTTGGACACAGCCCTAGAAGAAAGACTGCAGGAACTTAAAAAACTGAATGAGGAGCTTCAGTCATTAAAGGGAAGCAACGCTGAACTACAGGCCGAAAAGGATAAAAATCAGAAATACACAAGACTTGGCAAGTTTCGGTCCGAATTCTTTGCAAAACTAAAACAGGCGATTGGCGATCGTTCTGACATGCGTGTGGTCGGAGACCGCTTCGTTTTCCAGTCCGAAGTTTTGTTTGACCAAGCTTCAGCTGATCTAGGAAAAGAAGGGCAGAAAAAACTGAACCAATTGGCGGCAGCCTTAAAGGAAATTTCAGAAAAGATCCCAGAGGATTTAAATTGGATTTTGCGTGTGGATGGGCACACTGACCACATTCCAATCCACAATCAACACTTTGCATCAAACTGGGAATTGTCGTCAGCCAGGGCCATTTCTGTTGTGAAATATTTAATTGAAAAGGGCATTCCACCCAAACATTTGGTGGCCGCCGGATTTGGTGACAATCAACCCATGGCAGACGGCGAAGGACAAAAGGAATTGGCCCGCAACAGGCGTATTGAATTCAAATTAGATCAACGTTAGGGACCGAGAAGGGAGAGCATCTGTGCACTTATCACGCGTAAAAATAATGGGCATACTGCTCTTGGCACTTATTTTCCCAATGAAAGGCACTGCATCAGCAATGGACAATTTAGAACAAAAACCACGGGTCTTAGTCGTTGGGGGTGGCATTGCCGGTTTGTGCGCAGCTAAGGCATTAGAAAACATAGGCTTAATCCCAGACACAATTGAAAAACGTCAAGACTTTGCACCAGAAGGTGCAGGGATTGCTCTACCTGCCAACGCCGCTTGGGCTTTGCAGCAATTAGGACTGGAAAAAGAACTGGATGCTAGTGCCCTTCACATTAACGCCATGGACTTTATGGACGATCAAAACAACAACCTTGCCCATGAGAATATTACGTCCATCCATAATGCAGGCACACAGTTCATGGCTATTGATCGCGCTAGCCTGCATGAATTACTTTTAGGGTCCCTGAAAACCCCTATAAAAATGAGCACAACTGTGACCAAGCTCACAGACACACAAACGGGGGTTGAAGTTTGCTTTAACAATGGCGAAACGAAGACATACGATTTAGTCATAGGCGCCGATGGAATTCATTCGCAAGTCAGACACCTTTTAAAAGGGGAAGAAACCCTTGACTATAAAGGGCTTGCTCTTTGGCGGACAATTGTCAAAACCCCAGAAGGGCTAGTGAATCCTGTTTATATGCTTGGGCTGGACAGGGTTCTTTTGCTCTATCCCCTTAACAACGAAAACACCTATGTTTATGGTCACGTTATTGATAAGGACAGGCTGCCTGAGAACGCTGAAACACGTCTTTCCCGTTTCAAAACTTTATTTCAAGACTTTAAGGGATATGCCCACACAGCCCTGGAACAAATTACAGATCCAGAGCAATTGATTTCTGGATGGCTTGATAGCAGCCCATCTCTTTATTGGGGGAATGGGAGCAGCGTTCTTCTTATTGGTGACGCCCGGGCCGCGTTTTCCCCCATGCTTCAACAGGGCGGCGCCCAGGCAATGGAAGATGCTTATGTTTTGGGAGAAAGTCTAAAACTTGTCTTGGCTGGAGAGTGTAGTATTTCCGAAGCCGTAGCGCAGTTTATCAAAAGACGGAACGACCGAGTTCAAAGCATTATGACTCAATCAGATAGTCGCATAAAGGCTTTCACTGCAGAAGAAGCTGCCGCTAGGGCTGAGTACTTTAAAACACATGGCGCCCCCAATGTGGCTGCCTTTAAGGTGTTTATGCAAGAAAATCCATAGGGTCCTCTACCTCCCACCATCATGGAAATGCTGATAGATTTTTAAGGCAACCAGTTTATTGATCCCCTCAACAAGCTGCAAATCTGAAAGGCCCGCCTGGGCCACCCCTTGAACGGAACCAAAGTGCTGCAACAGTTTCTTTTTGCGCAATTTTCCAATTCCTGGAACCTCATCCAATTTAGATTTTTCGATGTTCTTTTGTCTTTTGCTGCGGTGAAAACCAATTGCAAAGCGGTGGGCCTCGTCCCTGAGCCTTTGCAGAAAATAAAGGACCGGGCTGTTTTCGGGCAAGGAAAAGGGTTCTTTCCCTGGCATAAAAAACCGTTCCCTGCCCGCATTTCGGTCTGGCCCTTTGGCAATTCCGGCAACCGGTATATCCAAATTCATTTCCTGAAGGCAGCTTAGGACCGTTGACAATTGCCCCTCCCCCCCATCAATCAACAACAGATCTGGCATAACCCTATCATCTTTGTGAGAAAACCGCCGTTTCATAACCTCGCGCATCATGCCGTAATCATCCCCTTTGCCATCCAAAGACTTGATTGAAAACTTACGGTATGACTTTTTATCAAAACCCTCCCGGCTTGCAACCACCATAACACCGCAGGCATCTTTGCCCTGAATGTGGCTATTGTCATAAACCTCGATCCGTTCAGGACTTTTCGGTAAATCAAAAAGGTCTGTGATTTCGTTAAAGATCTTAACCATAGACGCTGATTCGGTCTGTTTTCGCTCAAGGTAAGCCTTTGCGTTTGAAAAAGCATGATCAACTAAATCCTTTTTCACCCCCAATTTTGGAACTTCGAATACTGTCGCCTGCTTATATTTATCTCGAAAGGCTTGCTTTATTAAATGAACCCCCTCCGGCTTATGATTCATTAAGACAAGCGGTGCTGGGGTCCTTTCATCATAAAACTGAGTGATAAAGGCGGCCATACTGATTTCAGGGGTTTCCTCGTCGCTATGGGATAAAACAAAAGATTCCGTTCCAAAATTACGCCCATACCTGAAAAAGAAAATCTGAACACAGGTTCTGCCACCAAGACTTGCAAGGGCAATCACGTCCGCATCCTTAAGTCCCTCCACATGAATTCTTTGGCGGGACTGAATTTGGGTCAAAAGACGAATTCTGTCCCTGTACCCTGCGGCCACTTCAAATTCCATGGCTTCGCTGGCTTGATTCATCTTCTGGGCCAGTTGACGCTGGACTAGGTCATCTTTTCCAAGCAAAAATTCTTGTGCTTGCTTAACGGCCTCCCCATAGTCTTTTTCAGAGGCCTTACCAACGCAGGGCGCAGCACATCGTTTGATATGGTATTGAAGACAAGGACGCGTCCTGGCAGCAAAATAAGAATCGCTGCAATTCCTGATTTGGAAAATACGCTGAAGCGTTAAAATTGTTTCATCAACCGCAAGGATAGAGGCAAAGGGTCCGTAATAATCCCCCTTTATCGCATGCGCCCCCCGGTGCTTAGCGATCCTGGAATAAGCATGATCTTTAGTCAGAAGAATATAGGGGAAAGACTTATCGTCCTTTAAAAGAACATTGTAATGGGGCTGTACTTTTTTAACCAAATTACTTTCAAGAAGAAGTGCCTCCGTTTCCGTGTGAGTAATGACAACTTCAACACTATGGATTTCAGAAACCATTCGCTGCAAACGATTCGGCAATTTCTGAACGTGGCAATAGGATCCTACACGCTTTTTTAAGTTTTTTGCCTTTCCAATGTAGATAACCTCCTGCTTATGGTTCAGCATTTTATAAATGCCAGGGGCAAGGGGCAAAGTTTTTAGAAAAAACCGTAAAACTTGGGCCCCTTTGGCTAGAGGGGCAGATAGGCCTGGTATACTTTCCTCAGGCATCGGATTTTAGATAAGGACCAGGGGCAACCTTTTCGACCCCTTTCCAGATTTGAAGGGTTATAACCTTTTCCGCACCCTCGCCTTTAGAGGCTCTCAAGGCAGATCCTATAGGCTCGCCAGCTTGTAGAGATTCGCCAAGGCGGCATGTCAGGGAACCAAGCCCACTTAACACCAAAAAGAAATCTTCTTGCTTTAAGATAACAAATTGACCTTTAGGGGAAAAGGTGCCTATGTAGACAACCTTGGCATCACAGGGACTAACAACCTGAGCCCCAGACCGTGCCCTAATTGAAAGGGTAAAACCGTCAGACAGGTTTTTTCCCATAGCAGTCTCGATAAGAACAAGGGGACCCGCTACACCCTCAGCTTTTTCAAAAAGAGTTTGCAATTGGGCTATAATCCCTTCAATGGGTAGGCTTGAAAGTTTTTTCCCAGTTTCTTCAAGCATCTCAATCTCAGATGTTTTGGAGAAAGGACGCGTCTTCAGTTTACTTTCAAACAAAGAGATTTGTTTCTTAAGCATATCCTGATAATGGGTCCGCAATTCTGAACAAATTTTACTAAGTTCTTTGACCTGACCACGCACATCAATCCCCGTTTTAACCATTTCTAAAATGGCTTTGTTTTTTGTTTCAAGCTTTGGTGTACACGACTGAAGCACTAAGAAACTGTGAATAAGGTCATCCAGCGATGTTGACGACAAGGCAATTAGGGCGGGGGTGTATTCCTTCCAGTGGTGAAGGTTTTGAAGGGCTGTTATAAGGTGATGCTGATCGGCCGCAATCGACGAGAAAATCTTACTTTCTTGTTTTTTTAAATCCTTCAATTCGCCTTCATACTGACTTAGCTGGACTTCGACTTCTTGCAAGGCCCTTGTAATCTGGATCAGTTCTTTTTTGATATCTCCACCATTTTCAGAGAAGGCATTTGTTCCAAAGATTGCGAAGAGGAGAATGATGAAAAGTTGTTTCATATCAATTTCAACAATGAATGACCCGTCATTTCTTTGGGCTTACTATAGTCTAAAATCTCTAGGATCGTTGGCGCAATATCGGATAGGGCTCCCGCTTGTTTCAAATGCATTCCAGAGGGGCCATTGATAATCATAAAGGGGACAGGGTTGCACGTGTGTGACGTATGGGGCCCACCCTTTGAGTCAACCATTAATTCGGCATTGCCATGGTCAGCCGTAATGACAAGCGTCCACCCCTCCTCCATGGCCGTTTTTTCCAAACGTCCTAGACAACTGTCCACACAAAGGACGGCTTCCTCAATGGCCTCTTTCACGCCTGTGTGCCCAACCATGTCTGTGTTGGCATAGTTTACAACAATCAGCTGAGCTTCTTTTTCCCTCATGCCCTGGGTCACGTTCTGAGTAACTTCGTTTGCTGACATTTTGGGATCAAGATCATAGGTTGAAACGTTTGGTGAAGGGACCAAAATTCTTTCCTCACCAGGAAAAGGGGCTTCCCGGCCACCACTAAAAAAGAAGGTGACATGGGCATATTTTTCCGTTTCTGCAATACGCATTTGCTTTTGTCCTGCCGTTGAGATAACTTCCCCAAGGCCGTTATTCAGAGGGATTTTTTCAAAAACTGCAGGAATCAAAGGGGTCAAAGCATCAGAGTATTCTGTCATACCCAGCGTTCGTGAAAACTTGATCATCTTTTGTCTTTGAAAACCGTCAAAATCTTTTTCCAAAAAAGCACCCAGAATTTGACGAACCCGATCGGCCCTGAAATTCACCATCCAAAGCCCTTCGTTATCCTTCATTCCCGAATATCCATCAATGATAGAAGGGGGAATGAATTCGTCCGTGATGCTGTTTTGATAGAAATGCTCAATAGCCTGGGTACAGTTTTCAAAGGACAAAGCCGCTTTTCCAAACGCCATGGCTTCATAGGCATGCAAAATTCGGTCCCAGCGTTTGTCGCGGTCCATGGCAAAGTACCGTCCACCCACGGTTACAATTTTTGCCCTTGGATCCAGTTGCCCCTCAAAGTCCTGAACATAAGACAAGGCACTTTGGGGCGGGGTGTCCCGGCCGTCAAGGAAGGCATGAATGTGAACAGAGATTCCTTGATCTGCTAGAAAGTTAGAGACCGCCAACAAATGATTTTGATGAGAATGAACACCGCCAGGGGATAAAAGCCCCATCAAATTGCAGACAGACGGATTATGGCTCTTAAGGGTCTTTATGAATTTTTGAACCTTGGGATTTTCTTTTAATGTCCCATCAAGAAGCGCCTGATCAATGCGCGGTAAATCTTGAAGCAAAACCCGCCCAAGACCAATAGACATATGCCCCACTTCTGAATTGCCCATCTGCCCTTTGGGAAGACCAACGTGTTCTTCTGATGCCTGAATTTGGGTCCACGGATACATTTTCTGCATTCTGGGCCATACCTTGGCAACTGCCAGACCATTATCTTTGGGGTCGTTTCTTACCCCCCACCCATCAAGAATACATAAAACCAAACGCTTAAGTGTCAACCTTGGGCCCCATCGAATAACTCTAGATGGCCTAAGGTTAACAAATTTTTAGGCCCTTTGACAGGGGCATCAAACAGGAAACCCAAAGATTCGTTTACTCTAGGCCTTTTCTTCTCTAAAATTAACAGGACTACAATTGCCTAAGGAACCCTCGATTCGTGTGCATCCCTTTAAAATCAAAAACGAAATTCATGAACCCATCGTTTTTAATCCTGGTGGCTTTTCTTTTAGGGCTTCTGTGCGGTTATGCGGATGTACCCTTTTTTAATGATGCGGCGACCTTTGTTGCAAAAATTTTTGTGAACCTTTTAAAATTGGTCAGCATTCCGATTATCTTTTTTTCTGTGGCTTCAACCCTGGCTGGAATGAAGGATATTGAAGAAACAAAATTTTTGGGAAAAAAGGTCGTCACCTACACCCTTTTGACAACCGTCATTTCTGCTGCCGTTGGTTTGGTTTTGTTTTTGATCCTAAAGCCAGCAAGTGCTCCGCTTAAAATTGAAGAACTTGCATCAACCGATGTATCGGCCAGTTATCTTGACCACCTAAGCCAAATAATCCCCTCAAATATTATCCAACCCTTTCATGAAAACAACGTTCTTGGGGTTTTATGCCTGGCGGTTTTGTTTGGGCTAGCGCTTTTGATCCTCGACCGTGAACGGGGCGGCAAACGATCCCATCTGACAGAGTTTTTTCTAGACACCTATGCCGTTATTACCAAAATCACTTCGTGGATTGTGCGCATTATGCCGATTGGTATTTGGGGATTTTCCGTCTTATTTGTGAAGGAATTAAACCAGGGCTTTGCAATTGAAGGCCTTCTTTTATATCTTGCGTGTGTTGTTTTAGCGAACTTGATACAGGGAGCTGTTGTTTTGCCAGCCTTTCTAAAGGTCTTTAAAGTTTCCCCAATACGTCTTTTCAAGGCTATGCTTCCAGCTATTACAATGGGCTTTTTTACAAAATCATCGGCTGCAACCTTGCCGATGGCCCTTAAATCAGCGCAAGAGAATGCAGGCATTTCCCCCAAGGTTGCCAATTTCACATTCCCTTTGTGCACAACCATTAACATGAACGCCTGTGCTGCTTTTATTTTGATAACGTCTCTATTCGTGATGAGCGTTTATGGAGCCACAATTGCACCTTTGGAAATGCTGCTTTGGATAGGAATCGCTACCGTTGCCGCTGTTGGAAACGCCGGCGTTCCTATGGGATGCTATTTTTTAACAAGTTCCCTTTTGGTTGCAATGGGTTATCCGCTTACCATTATGGGCATCATTTTGCCATTCTATGCCATGATCGACATGCTAGAAACCGCCCTTAATATTTGGTCTGATTCGTGCGTTGCAGCCGCAGTTGACCAGTCGGTTGCAAAGGAAAAATGATCCCTTTTTCATTAATTAGCTAGCGGTTTTTTCCACAAGTTCCCAATAAATTCCGGCATTTGACAATGCTTGGATGTCAGTTAAGGAACCTCCCTTCTTTTTAAGTAACTCAGCAATCTTTGCGTTCCTTATATTTCCATCCCAGGTTACCGGATGCTCAACTAACCTATAGTCTCCCTCAACGTTTCCCAAAATAAGAGCAGCGTGAAGTGCATCATTATTTAGCGCCTGAATCGCCTGAACTGGAAAGGAGGTATGATTGGCAAGCTTATCAATGTAGGAATTTCTTTGGTCGTCACTCCACTGAGAAGGATGGGACATAGCCACCCACTTGTTGTCAAAAGTTTCCGAAACAAGGGAACGGTAAATATTGCCGTTATCCAAGATTTGTATTACCCCTAGAGGATATGATGGTTGTCTCTGCTTCAACATCTCAATATAGGTATTCCTACTTTCTGGACTCCATTCTCCGGGAGCCGGGATACTTTTAATACCTTTCAGCATAAAGGATTTTACCATCCTAATTTGATCCGCAGCACTCGCTAAAGTAATATTAGACAAACGCTCAGCTTGAACTTTGTAGGTATTAATTGCTGAAGGGTTATAAGAAACCCCAAGCGCCTTGGCGACAATATTGCCGTGGTATCTTCCGCTAATAACATGATGGGATTCATTAACCATTCGAATAGCATCCAAAACTGTTAAATCAGCATCACGAACATCAACTTTTGGATACCGAAGATCCTTTAATCTTGGATCTAAAGTCCCCCCCATATAAACCTGGGCATCAGGATAGAGTTTCTTCACATCCACCTGAAACAGATCCCATTCAGAGAAATCTTTTGGATTCAAAGGTTCCTCAAGGCCACCCCAGTTCATAACAACTAATTTAGAATCTGGATGCTTCGCTAATTGTTCGTCAATTTCAGTTCTAGTAGCTGGGTTATTTACATTGACCGATCCAGTTTGAATTAAACTAACGTACTTCTTTTCTGCCGCAGAATTTGCGAACATGGGGCTTAGGTATCCAAGGTCTGGCTTATAAAATATTTTATGAGCAATCTCTTCACCCAAAACTTTTCTAAGCAGTATTTCATCCGTTTGACTTCTTGCAAAAATTAAGGATGCCGTTTTCAGAAGATCAGATGAACCTCCAATGATTTGCCTTGCGCCTTCCTCAGTTAAGTTTGGATTATCCGTTTGCATTCCCGCTGACAGGATAAAATAAGGTTTTCTTCTTTGGGCTGCTTGCTCCATATAATAGCGAACAGAAGATGATTTTTGAAAATCTCTTAAGATTCCCCCTCCACCAACGATCAAAGCATCAAATGACAAATCATCCTCCTTAGTGGTAAAGTCCATAAGGTGGCCATCTTTGTTTAAGCGAACTGTATCGGACACAGAATGGAATTCATAATCATCTTTGAAAAAGTCCCGCAATATCAATGGGTACATGTCATCCCCTATGTTACCGTAGCCCGCAGCCCCCACTTGTAAGATTTTTAAAGGGGCTGAGTTCAAGCAGGTTTTGCATCCTTTTCCTCTGGCGTATTTATAGTCTGCTCCAGGGACAACGACTTCCCTTCCGCATGACTGGCATTCTGGGTGATCAGAGGATTGTATGCCCATTTTCTCAAAAAGGTTATAGTCCTTAAGAACCCTATAAGCCATCCAGCCATTAGCATCTAAATGGTCATGAAATAATCCCACGGCCTGAGTGTCATCAATTTCTTGCGGCCATCTGAAGTCTTCACGCGCAGTTTCTTCTGGTGTTAACCCTCGAACCTTTGTTCCTTTTTTGATCGCCATTGCCTGGAACCAAACGTCGTCAGCATAGGGCGTTAAACGCTTAAAATTATCAAAGTTAAACACTTCTGAATCTAAGGCATGTGGTGGATACAAGACACCCGTGAACCCTTCAAATATTCCATGACCAGAACGTTCATTGTAGAGAGGTTTTTGTTTTAAATAATCAATAAACGGGTTCCCTGGGGTTTCGGAATTCACCGCGTATTCCCTGGCAGAACACGCAATAATGTCAGTTGGATGATGACGATGATGGCTCATCAAAACCTCAGCCCAATCTGGCGCGTAAATACGATCATCGTCTGCCGTTACAATAACTGCTTCTGGAAAATCTTTCAAAGTCGGTAATAACTTTGTTGCAACCCTGTAGTTCACATCAGAAAATCTGACATCAAGTCCTCTTTCCTTCATGTATTCCAAGCCTTTGGGAATTTGTCTGGTCGGGAAGTCAGCCAAAGCCAAACTTAAAACAACCCTATTGGGCTTTCTTGTCTGCCTTAACAAGGATTCTATAGCCAAGTAGGCAGTTCCGATTCTGGGACCATAGGACGTTAAACTAAAAATAAGCTCTTCTTCGCCATCCACTTTTTCCTGCGTCCCCATTGTTTGAGTTAGCCAATCTTCAAAGGGATTTACTGTAGAAGGGTAGTATTTTTGATACAAAGCCATGTCAAACCAGGGGTTAGGATTATAGCCCTTTTTCCAACCAATTGTTTGAAAATGTTCAAGTGGGTTTTTCGGAATTTCACCCTCTAATTGCGTAAGATAGTGTTCTGGATCAAAAAATCCTTCAATCTCATACCCCTGTGATACTCGAAGGTCTCGCCAAACTGATTCACCAAACGAATCATCCGAATCCATTGAAGAAACCGATGAAGATGACCTTCGTTCTGTCTTCTCGTCGTCCAGCCCGGAAGCGTAACTTAACGAACCAATTGAGACTGCAATTAATCCCGCACAAATATATTCTTTTTTAAGCATAAGAAAAAAACACACTCTAATTTTTTTTCATAAAAGAATTATACAGGTCCAATATTAAGACAAAGTTAAGTATATCTTGACTTTTAATTAAAAAGAGCCGCCCTTGGAAAAGGACGGCTCAGCAAAAACAGCTATGCTGTCAATCTTAGTTCAAACATGTTTTGCACCCATGCTTAGAATAAATGTAATCCTCACCTGGCAAGGTAATAGCTTTTCCGCATGTTTGACATGCTGGGTTAGAAAATTGTTTTATGCCAGCCTTCTGCAAAAGACCGTAATTCAACAACGTTCTGTACGCCATCCAACCATTAGCGTCCAAATGTTCATGATATAATCCGGCAGCTTGAGTTCCATCAATTTCTTGTGGCCATTTAAAACGTTCCGTTTCGTCATAAGAAAGACCGCGAACTTTTGTTCCCCTTTTGATTGCCATTGCTTGGAACCAAACATCATCTGCCACAGGTGACAATCGGTTGAAGGCCTCAAGGTTGAAAACTTCTGAATCCAAGGCATAGGGAGGATACAAAACACCTGTAAATCCTTCAAATATTCCATGGCCACAATGTTCGTGATGGAAAAATCTTTGTTCCAAATACCTAAGAAATGAGACGATTGGATTTGTACAATGCCCCGCATAGTCTAAATGCGAACGGGATACAACATATTCCCTGGCAGAGCACGCAATAATGTCAGTTGGGTGATGACGATGATGGTTCATCAAAACCTCAGCCCAATCTGGCGCGTAAATACGATCATCGTCTGCCGTTATAACAACAGCGTCTGGAAAATCTCTTAAAGTCGGCACTAACTTTGTTGCGACCTTATAGTTCACATCAGAAAATCTAACCTCAAGTCCTCTTTCCTTTAGGTATTCCAGCCCTTTGGGAATTTGTCTGGTTGGAAAATCCTCTGTGGTCAGATTCAAAATAATCCTATTAGGTTTTCTTGTTTGTCTTAATAAAGATTCCACAGCCAAATACGTTGTTCCAATTCTGGGACCATGAGACGTTAAACTGAAAATAAGTTCTTCTTCGCCATGTCCTCTCTCCTGAGTTCCTATAGCTTGAGTTAACCAATCTTCAAACGGATTTACTGTGGAAGGATAGTATTTTTGGTACAAAGCCATATCGAACCATGGGTTTGGATTGTAACCTTCCACCCAACCAACGTTCCTAAAGTGATCTAGGGGATCAGCAATGCTTTCATCCCCTAATTGATCAAGATAGTAAGCTGGATCAAAAAAACCCTCAATCGCGTAACCTTCCGATATTCGAAAGTCTCGCCAAACTGACTCACAAAATGAATCATCTGAACCGATTGAAGAAACCGAAGAAGATGCCCTTCGCTCTGTCTCCTCGTCGTCCAGCCCAGAAGCGTAACTTAATGAACACGTTGATAAAGCAATCAATCCTGCATAAACATATGACTTTTTAAACATAATGAACCCCACTTTTAAAATAAACTAAAAGCAGGATATCGTTTTTACCTTAAAATAAAGTTAAGTATAGAGTGGTTTTTAATCAAACCTTAAATGGGTCAGCACCTTCTTCTAAAATAGACAGATAATTTTGATAAACGTACACTTTATCTCTCTTCCTACCGCTCATTTCCCTTAGAATACCAAGGGTAACCATATGGTTTAGAGAAGTTCTGGCGGTTGGCTCTGTCATATTCAGTCCTTGACTTAATAACTGAACAGATACTTGTGGCAGCTGCTTCAAATAAGCCAATGCTTGCAAGCAAGAAAATTTGGCGCGACCTAAGGACTCTATTTTCGAACAATCTTCTTCAAACAAAGAATTGATCTTGGTCGCTGTGCTTAGAGCCTGCTTTGCGGAATTAAAAATCCCTTCCAAAAAGAATTCAAGCCATGTCTCCCACGTTCCATGGGTTCTGACCTGCTGCAGCAAATCATAATAAATCTGCCTGTTCTGTTTTAGATAAAGACTTAAATACAAAATGGGTTCATCAAGCATGCCCCCTTCATACAGCAGCAAAACAATCAACAATCGACCCAGTCTGCCATTTCCATCTAAAAATGGATGGATGGTTTCAAATTGCACATGAGCCAGACCCGCCTTAATCAAAACTGGAAGCGCATCATCATGTAGAAAATTTTCAAAATTTGATAAGCATGCGGTCATATCATGAACAGAAGGCGGGACATATAAAGCATTCCCTGGTCTTGTACCACCGATCCAATTCTGGGACTGTCTGAACTGCCCTGGAAGCTTTCCTTCCCCACGCGTTCCTGACAGCAGAACACCGTGAATTTCACGCAGTAAGCGAAGCGATAGGGGGAAATTGTTTTTAAGCCGATCTAATCCATAATGAATCGCCTTCACATAGTTTGAAACCTCCTCAACATCATCCAATGAAACTTCTGTTTTTTGGTGATGTTCAAAAAGCATCAGATCAGAAAACGAACTTTGTGTACCCTCAATCTGACTTGAGAGCAACGCTTCCTTTCGAACGTACATGTAAATAAAAAGGGATGTATTTGGAATGGATTTTGTCATGCTGTTCAGCTCAGCCAGGGCAAGTGCCGCCTTTTCCAAATGGGGATAAAGTCTGGTCAGATCTATGGGTGGATTAGGCGGCAATGTGGGGGGAATATAGGCCCTATAAGACTCTCCTGAGATTTTTTGGACACTATACGTTCCTACCCTTTGATTCATCATTATCTTTTCTTAAAGCGACCCTTAAAGAAAAGATACGCCTTTATCTTTTCTTATTCAAGATTGAAAAGAAAGGAACGTATCCAGAACGTACGGCAAAATACCACCCTTTTGGAAATAGGCCGCTTCGTCTTGGGTGTCGATGCGGCAGTCAAGGTCAAGGCTTTGCGCACTTCCATTGGTCATTTCAAGAGAACACAATACCTTCATCCCAGGTGTTATTTTTTCATTTAAGCCTGTCAGGTGAATAATCTCTTTTCCTGTTAGGCCAAGTGTTCTTCGGGTGACACCCTTTGGTAATTGAAGGGGCAAGACCCCCATACCGATTAGGTTAGAACGATGAATCCTCTCAAAACTTTCAGCAATCACTGCCCTTACCCCCAAAAGCTTAGTCCCCTTAGCGGCCCAATCGCGGGAAGAACCGCTGCCGTATTCTTTGCCTGCGAAAATAACCAGTGGAGTTCCATGGGCCTGATACTCCATTGCTGCATCATAAATATCTGCAAGTTCTGCCTTGCCATCATTCAAACAAAGCGTGACGCCGCCTGTATGGGTTGGTGTCATTTCATTTTGAATACGGATATTTGCAAAAGTCCCCCGCATCATCACCTCGTGGTTACCGCGGCGTGATCCGTAGGAATTAAAACTATCGGTTGGAATTCCTTGACTGCTTAAATACCTTCCAGCTGGACTATTGACCTTAATGCTGCCCGCCGGCGAAATATGGTCCGTTGTAATGCTGTCCCAGAAGAGGGCCAAAACGCGGGCGCCCCTGATGTCCGAAGCCCCAGAAGTTGTCTTTTCAAAATACGGCGGATTCTTAATATACGTGCTTTGATCCGACCAATTATAGGTCAAGGACGAAGGGGATTTGATTGCTTGCCATTCAGCGTCACCCAAAAAGACATCCTGGTATTTTGTCTGGAACATGTCCTTTGTCATGAACCTGTCAATCACAGCCTGAATTTCAGCAGATGTTGGCCAAATATCCCGCAGATAAACATCCCTGCCCTCTGCGGTTTTGCCCAATGGGTCCTTAGCTAGATCAATCAAGGTCGTACCCGCCAAGGCATAAGCCACAACTAGCAAAGGGGAAGCCAAATAGTTTGCTTTTACTTGTTGATGAACACGCCCTTCAAAATTGCGGTTTCCGGAAAGGACGCTGGATACTGTCAAAGTATGATCTTCAACAGCCTTTGCAATTTCAGGCTCAAGGGGCCCTGAATTTCCAATGCATGTCGTACACCCATATCCAACCAGATAAAATCCAATGGCTTCCAGGTCGTCCATCAATCCTGAATCCTCAAGATACGCGCTGACAACCTTTGACCCTGGGGCGATTGAGGTTTTAACCCAAGGCTTTCTTGTCAGACCAAGAGCCCTGGCTTTTCGGGCCACAAGACCAGCCCCCACCATAACAAACGGATTCGATGTGTTGGTGCAGCTGGTGATGGAGGCGATGACAACATCGTGGTTATAAAGAGTAAAATCATGGCCAGAAATTGAAACTCCCGGCCCTTTTTCAGCAAGGGTTAGGGCGGTTTCTCTAACAGCGGATAAGGGAATTTTATCTTGCGGACGCTTAGGTCCCGCTAAGGTTGGCTGAACGGCCCCAAGATCAACGACTAGGGTTTCTTTGAACATTGGATAGATGCCCTTTTCACGCCATAACCCTTGGGCCTTTGCATAACATTCAACAAGCACAATCTGATCTGAACGTCTTCCAGTCAAAGTCAAATAATTTAGTGTTTCCTGATCAATCGGGAAAAACCCACAGGTCGCCCCATATTCAGGGGCCATGTTGGCAATTGTGGCCCGATCTGGCAGGGTTAAGGAACCCAAACCATCCCCAAAAAATTCAACGAATTTACCAACAACACCCTTTTGACGCAGAAGATTCGTTATGATCAAAACCAGGTCCGTTGCCGTACTGCCCTCTGGCAGTTGCCCTTTAAGGTGAACGCCCAGAACATCTGGAATCAACATTGAAAAGGGTTGCCCCAGCATAGCTGCCTCAGCTTCAATGCCGCCCACGCCCCACCCCAAAACAGATAAAGCGTTAATCATTGTCGTGTGGCTGTCTGTACCAAGAACCGTATCCGGATAGACAACATCTTGGCCCTGATCATTTCTTGCCGTCCAAACAACCTGCGCCAAATATTCCAAATTCACTTGGTGACAAATACCCGTTCCTGGAGGAACAACTCTGAAATTCTTAAAGGCTGACTTTCCCCAATGAAGAAATTCATAACGTTCCTGGTTGCGTTCATATTCAAGGGAAACGTTTTTCTCAAACGCATCAGGGGTCCCAAACCGGTCAACCGTCACAGAATGGTCAACAACCAAATCGACTGGAATCAGGGGGTTTATTGCCTCTGGATTTCCTCCGCATTTTTTAAGCGCATCTCGCAGAGCCGCCAAATCAACAATGCTTGGAACACCTGTAAAGTCCTGCATTAAAATACGCGCTGGCCTGAAGGCAATTTCCTTAGGCGGCGCCATGTTCTTGACGGAATTTATAATATTTTTTAAATCATCCTCTGCGATCAGGTTTCTGTGGCGCAAAAGGTTTTCAAGAAGAATCTTTAAGGAAATGGGAAGGGACTGAATATCCCCAAGGGATTGCAGAGACTTTAAAGGATAATACTGATAGGTTTTATCACCAACACAAAGAGGGCTGGTTGTCATGGGCTTTACCTATTTCTTTCTGAGTTAATTTCTTCCATAAGTAAGCCCGTCACTTTGATGATGGTATCCACATCAATTCCGAGTGACAGCATGTTGCGGGCAATCTCTAACTTTCCTTGCGCTTTTCCTCTCTCCATGCCTTCTTCTCTTCCTTCTTCCCTTCCTCTCGCTTCACCCCGTTGTTCGTAATTTTTGATGGTATTCGTTTGGATACGAAGCCATTTTAGATGATCTTCGTAGTCTTCTCTTTCCGCATCATTAAAGTTCATGATATCAAGAACATTAAGGGCCTTTTTAAGCTTTGTCTTTTCAAGGCTTTTTGGAAGGTTATCCTTGTCCAGCATGCTG
>Ga0007854_10000337_pt1 | contig 31530 bp, 25 predicted proteins | sample CryBogCBH12Aug08_FD_60382 | JGI IMG/M metagenome (GOLD analysis project Ga0007854, IMG submission 60382) | Freshwater microbial communities from Crystal Bog, Wisconsin, USA - CBH12Aug08 | ecosystem: Environmental > Aquatic > Freshwater > Lake | place: Crystal Bog, Wisconsin, USA | collected... | reverse complement strand
AAGTTAAAAGTACTTCTATCTTCATGAACTTTAAATGTGCGAGTAAATAGCCAATCAAAGTCTTCTAAGATTGCAAACTCTATTGAGCAACCCCACTCAATTGCCCTAGCTTCAATATCTCCATGACGAGGGTTGCCTAAGAGGGCATGCCCAAAGTACATGGCTATTTGATTAGTCACGGAACTTTATCTAGCCTCTAGGTGAATTGCATCCATTTATTAACGATAGTTTAATCTACGTTAAAGGTATGAAGTATAGATTCTCAAGAGTGGTCCAGCATGTCATTAACTTAGACCATCTCGTGACGATTTTCCATCACATCTTCTCCATAATGCTAAAAATCGCCCACCTAGCCCAAAACCGAGAATGGGTTTTCCTGTGGTTTTATACATTGGAATTGTGAATTCATTCCAACCGGTGTCACCGCCCATATCAAGATATTCTGGCTTTCCATATGGGTTTGATAAAACGGTCCTCTCATAAAAGCCACCCTTTTTATAGAAGTTAGTCCAATTATTTCCAAATCCCTCATCTGCTCTTCGAGCCACTACGAGACTAGGAAATATTTGGTTTGAGTAATAGAGGGCTTGGTAGGTTGCGCAACCCTCACCCTTTATATATAGCAAACTGAATCTCGTTGGTCCATGGGACTCGTCTGCGGAAGCACGCCTTGAATACACAGCCCAAATCGCATACGGATTATTAAACTCACGTTGCTTACTTAAAGGATCGCCATCAGATGGCAATGGATATAGTGGCACATATGGTTTTGAACAAAGCTCATCTTTTTGCACTTCTCGACTAAATAATAGGTTGTACCCAGCAAACGAATTTAAGCGATTAGTTAAATAATTCTTTCGCATTGCATAGTCCACATAAACAAAACTATGTGCGTACCCTATAAAGTCTTTGATAACACTACCGTCATCATATGCACCAGGGTAATAAACAGAATCTCTTAAAACCTCTTTAATTGGGAGATGATCTAAATTAGTCAGCTTTTCCAACCAAACTGGCATAGGTCTATTCTTAAGAATTCGTGCCATATATCATCGCCTTATAGATATGCTCAGTAGACTTATATGAATATTGAGCATTAAATAAATCTACCCATCAATAACGTTGGGTTTCATTTTTAATATACACCCCACCCCTTGAGCAAAATACTATGCATAGGTCTACCCATAACAAGGGGTCTAATTTAGGGGTACGGGTACCCCTGTTGTTTAATATAAGCCTATGAGTAAAGATAAGCGTGGTCTTGGGGATATTGAATTCGCTGGCAAGGTGAAGACCCAGACCTTTAAGCAATTTCAGCTAGAACGTCTTATAAAGGACGGCACAGTTATTCCTGCATCAAAGCTAGCTGAAGCCAAGGATCTTGAACTACAGCGAACCAGAGACTTTGAGGCATCCATTGAGGATGAGGAACGTCATAGAAGGACGGCAACCACCGCACCAGAAGACAAGCTAAAGAACTTACCCCTCACTCGTGAGAGATTTGAAGATTGATGGGTATGTTTTTAGGTATGTAGGAATAAAAAAAGCCATTTAAGGCTTATTTTATATATACATCTGGCGGAAGAGGTGTCCGCAAAAGCATAGGACCATAAGACTCCGTACAATTACATAAATCGCCCTGTAAGCCTTTAAACGTGTGTATGTAGTTCAAGATGTTACTAAAAGATATCACTAGGAAACTCATAACATCTCCTGTAAAATGGTACACATATCGGTACACAAATAAAGTGAATCATTAAGGGGAAATCTTTGGGTAAACGAAATCATTCAGCAGGTAAGTTATCAGCGATTAGTCTTAAGACGCTTGGTGATAGGCTGCATGCAGACGGGGGAAATCTTTATCTCTATGTGCGGGGTGAAAGTCGGGAGTGGGTCTTTAGGTACACATCTCCAATAACCAATGAACGCAGGAAAATGGGGTTAGGCTCCCTTTCATCTGTAGGACTTTCAGAGGCCAGAAGGATTGCTGCGGGCCTGCGAGCACAAGTTAAGAACCCGATTGATCCAATTGATCCAATCAACGCACGCAATGATGCCAACGATCAACGCAAAGCAACAGCTAAGAAACGGACTACATTTAAGCAGGCTGCAGAGCAGTTTATGAAAGTAAAACGCTCAGAATGGACAAATCCAAAGCATGCTGCACAGTGGGTGAGCACTTTTGAGACATATGTCTACCCTCGCATCGGTAATCTGGCGATCGATTTAATTGAACCTCAGCACATTGTCAAACTACTTCAGCAGGAAGTTAAGACCAAGCAAGGTCTGATCGAGGGCTCTTTTTGGGAGGTCAGAGGGCCAACAGCAGAGAGGGTCATGGGTCGGATTAAATACGTCTTTGACTATGCAAAAGCAAGCAAGTTGTGCACTGGAGATAACCCAGCAGTATGGAAAGGTCTTTTGGAGAATCTATTACCCAAGCAAATGGATACTGAGGAACACTTACCCTCCCTACCCTACAAACAAATTGGGGACTTTATGCCTATGCTTGGCAAAAAGAAAGGTATGGGTGCTAGGGCTCTAGAGTTCTTAATCATGACTGTAGTTCGCTCTGGATCTGTACGTATGGCTACATGGCCCCAGATCGACTTCGAAGAATTGGTTTGGAATATTCCCGATGAAAATACAAAGACAAAGGTAGCTCATAAAGTACCTTTAACCCCTCAGATGGTAGCCTTCTTGGAGGCACTGCCTACTTTTGAAGGCTGCGACTACATATTCCCAAATGCCAACAATAATCCCTTAAGCGATATGGCTTTGTCAGAAATAATGCGGGGTATGCTGGAGAAAGGTGAGATCTTAGATGAAGCGGTACCTCATGGATTTAGAAGTACTTTTAGTGTTTGGGCAGCAGAGCAGACCTACTTCCCTGATGAGATTAGAAAAGCATGTCGGATGCATGCAGTTAGTGACGCAACCAAAAAAGCTTACGAGCGAACAGACTTCTTTGATAAGCGCCGTGAACTGATGACGCAATGGTCAAAATTTTTAAGTCAGCCAAGCATTAAAAAACCTGCAAAATCAAAAAACAATGTCATCAATATCAAGGAAGTAGCATGAGCAAGATCGGGGCCAGACTAAATAGATATAAAAAAGCATTTTGTGAAAAGAGTGGATGTAGTGTAACTGGACTAGTTTCTGATTCAGAGTTATTAGTTGAATGGCAAGATAAATTAGCACCCACTTTTAAGGGCGGACATGCCGAATATTGGATTGAAATTATCAAATGGGCAGATAAAAGGTTTGCTCTGATTGGAAAACTACCAATGAGCTGCTATCACGAAAAAGCTGCTTTAATTGCGGGTCTCAGTGGTTATGACAATACCAAGTTAAGCGAAAAAGATTATGAAACTTTACTTATCAAATTACATCAGACTCTAAATAAACCAAGTAAAGATGCTTATACATTAGTAGCGAATAGAGCCAAAGCAGTAAAAGCACGCTCGAAAAGATCGCTAGAAATCGACGCCAAAATATGCGCCAGAATGGAAGTACTTCAGAAAACAATTAAGCTTAAGAAAATAATTACACAGACTCTAGTTGAAGAATTTAATCTATCTAGCGCTACTATTCGGCGAGCTTTAAAAAATATGTGATCAATCTAAGATTGATCAGAATTATCGATTTCTAATCAATTCATTGTGGTGCACCATAGGGTTACTAACAAACCTAAGGACAATCGTGATGAAAGAATTGAATAATTTCCACCTAAATGAAAAATCAACTCGGGCTGTACGTATGCCAGAGACCCAATACAAAACTGGGTTAAGTAAAACCCATATTTATCGCCTGATCAAGCTTGGTCTTTTCCCAAAGCCATTTAAATTATCCGAAAGAGCCATTGCATTTTTTGAGTCAGACATTGATGCATGGATTAATCAACGTCGCGGTGAAAGTATTGCCTGATGGATACACTTGCATTCTTTCAGAGCATACTGCCGCCTACAGGCATCTACTACCTAGCAACAATTAGTAAGCCTAAACAAGGTAGTAAGAAGCCCTCGCAAACTATTCACTACGCCCATTCCTCGCTAGAAGATTTAGCAGCAGGCGTAGAGAAGCATAGCGCTAATAATTCAGTTAATTTGTTCCATGCTTGTGGGTCATATTTGGCTGAATCAGTAATGGTGGATGGCAATAAGTCTTACCGTAAACAAGAGAATTGGTCAGAAGCTAAGGCTCTATGGGTCGACCTAGACTGCGGACTAGAAAAATGTAGCAGTGGCGCAGGTTATTTAGATCAAGATGCAGCCCGTGCGGGGATATTAGAGTTCTGTACTGCCGCTAACTTCCCTGCCCCCATGATTGTGAATTCGGGAAATGGAGTACATTGCTACTGGCCGTTTACAAGCCCAATACCTGCAGCTAAGTGGGTGGCCTTGGCCAGAATGTTAAAGCAAGTCCTTGCCCATCACAAAGTGTTGGCTGATGATTCATGCACAGCTGACTTCGCGCGCATCTTACGTCCAGTAGGCTCGTTCAATAACAAGGGGGATATACCCAAACCAGTAACTTGTGAACTTGAAGCTGAACTCATTAGGCCAAGCCTTATCTTGGAAAGACTTAAGGCACTTGCTCTAGAAGCAGATCTAAAGCCTGAAGTAATTCGCAGCTATTCACCAAGTATAAATAGTGATCTTATGGTTCCTATAGTTCAGATACCAACTTTTGCCGAGGAGGTGGCTAAGCACTGCAACCAAATCAAAAAGGTAGCTGAGTCAAAAGGTGATGTCAGTCGTCCCGTATGGTTTGCTGCTATAGGTCTTACTACATTCTGTGAAGAAGGTATCCAGATTGCAGAAAAGTGGACTGAAAAACGTGGTGAAACTGGACATACAGATACGGACTATCAAACTAGATACAACAGTTGGGATGCTAAACCCCCTTCTTGCGCTAAGTTTGAGGCAGATAACCCTAAGGGGTGCGAAGGATGTCTCCATAGAGGGAAGATCAATACGCCACTTGTACTGGGACGCGCCACTAAAGCCATGCAAACAACTACAGAGGTCGAACAAAGCTTAGAAGCCGTAGATAGATCTCCGCTCTTCTTGCCAGATAAGAATGGGAATGGCAGACCTTTCGGCACAACAGCTAATGTCAAGGCTGTATTGGAGTATGAGGGCATCACGGCCCGATATAACCAAATGACCAAGGAGTTAGAGATCATTGTTCCAGGCGTAAGTTCTGTTCCTGATGAATCGAGTAATTCCAATCAAACCGCTGCATTAGATTTACTAACAAGACATGGGGTGCCATATGCACGTGCACCTGAACAAATTAATGCGGTTGCAGCCAGCAACCCCTACTGCCCAGTAAGGCAGATGATTGAATCAAGACCGTGGGATGGAATGCCTCGCCTTGAACTATTCGCAGCACAAATTACAACGCCCCACCTCCATGAAACAAGAGACTATTTAAGAAAGTGGCTCATTCAAGCTGTAGCTGCCGTTTATCTCCAGGAGGGCTTATCCGCTGCTGGCATGCTTGTACTCGCTGGGCCACAAGGTATTGGTAAAACGATGTTGATACGGATGCTTGCCAGCGTGGTGGCTGATAGCTTTCTTGAGGGCGCAACATTAGATCCATCTAACAAAGACTCGGTAATGACCATTGCCTCCCATTGGATTGTTGAGTTGGGCGAGTTAGATGCGACCTTTAGAAAATCAGATTTAGCTCAGCTAAAAGCATTTATCACTAAAAGATTGGATAAATTTAGAAGGCCTTACGCCAAGAAAGATTCAGAATTCCCGAGGCACACAGTCATGGCGGGCACAGTGAACGAAGCTGAGTTTCTTTATGACACTACTGGTAATCGTCGGTTTTGGGTAATTCAAGTGGATGCAATCCAAATTGATCAGTCCATTGATATCCAACAGATATGGGCCGAGGCTAAGACTTGGTATGACGCTGGTGAGACTTGGCACTTTAATCAACAAGAGCAGCTATCACTGAATCAACACAATTCTCAATTTGAGGTAGTTGATCCAGTTGCGGAAAAAATTATGTCTAAGTTCGACTTCCAGAATATGACTAAAACGACTTGGTTAACTGCCACGAGAATTGCTGAATTAGCTCTATTCGATCGCCCAACCAAGGGTGAAGTGCAGCGGGTGTCAACAGTGGTGAGGGGCTTAAACGGCAATCAAGCCAAGCGAGTTGGCGGTAATCGACTTCTGTGTGTGCCAGGAGTACATCTATGAACTACAAGGCTAAAAGTGCCAGGATGTGCCACCCTATGTGCCACGTTAGTTTTATGGTGGCACTCCATGAGAGTCTTAATTTATATGGCTTCTACGGTATGTGTGCCACCTGTGCCACCTATTTAATAAAACTATTTAATAAGTACATAACAGCACCAGTAGACCATGGGGTGATGGGAGCAACGGGCGCAAACAACCTGACAAAGTTACGAAACCTAGTGGCACAGGTGGCACAAATAGCTAGACGTAAGGGAAATATATGACCCAGCCACACCATATTTTGATACCAACGCTCCGTCAGAAGATCGACAAGCTAAAGGCCGAGACATTAGAACTCAACTCTAAGCCCCCTACTCGACCCACCAAGCCCATATCGCTAATTGATCACTACACACATCAAATAACCGAGTGGGTCGGATCACTGAACCCCCTACAGTTATCACGTAGCTACACACTTGACGAAATTATTACGCTAGCAGGACTAAAGGGTCATTACAGAATTAGAGCCTCCAATCAATTTACAGGGGAGGCGTTAAGAAGAAGTGGTTTTACAGCGAAACGGGACTGGTCAAACCTGGGCAGGAATTCCAGATATTGGAAATTAGAGAAGGAAGAAACAATATGAAATATATGAATATTACTTACAGGCCAAACCTCAAGCCAATGACCCGGGAAGAAAGAGATCGAATTATGGCTGATTTTATGGTCGAGAGATTAGAGGGTAAGCTGGATGTCCATGCAAGACTAGGCGAAGCATTACGCACAATACGCGATTGCCTTTCACAGGGAGAGTTAATGGATAATCAATTCAATGTGGTTTACAAGCAAGATAGATCAATTTATATGTACTTAACAACATTCCCAAGTATGGAAACATATGATCCAATTCTAGATGTCATCACCTATCTGGAGTTTAAAAACCCAGCATTTGGATATGAAGAGGATTTTTTAAAGCGGGTACATACTTTTGACAAAGAAGTTTATGCAAATACAGCGAGGCACCAAAGTGGTACAGGATTATTAAAGAGAAGGTTGGCTGAGCTCAAACCGCTAATCATTAATTTTCTACATGAACTACAGACATATATTCGATACCTGGAAGAGGAATTAAATAGATTCATTGATCCTCATGTCTTACCCAACCCAAAGGTTGACGTAACCGCTATATTTTCGAGGGCTTGAGTACGCCCCTATTCTTCGACTGATTCTCGCCTAAATGGACGAGTTATGCTTCCAACCTTTTTGGGTGACTGAAAGCGTTGATTGCGACTTTGCTCTATTACGGCATCGTCAAAAAGTTTTAGGGCTAAAGCTTCAGACTCTTTTTGAGCCTTGAGTTCAGACGCCGGAATTACCTTCTTACTTTTCAGTAGGTCTGTAATAGTTAATTTAGCCATAGCTAGTAGACAACACTCATGCTGCCAATATGACATCTAAAAATAGTGATGTAAAGAGTGTTAATTTAAGGGTTCCAATCCCTCAAATCTTACACTTAGTGCATGCCCACGATATGGGGGAATAGTCACGCCAGATTCATTTGTCATTTCAGCGCCTGCAGCAATGTATACATTTGCCGTATTTCCTGCGTTAGTGACAAGACTTGGTGCTGCAAGCACTTCATCAATTACCTTTGGGAGTTCAATTTGCATGGCCGGAAAAAGTGCGTAGTTCACCATCACCCACTCCGGAATGTTGTTTCTGACAAACCAAATGCTTGGGTTAACACCAGGGTGGCTATTGAAGCTCATTATGTCAAAACCCTGATCAAGCAAATAATTTCTAACAACCTGAACAGCAAAGTCTTGCAGTTCCCATGGCATCATTTCAATTTTCTTATCAGAAATCAGATCGACAGGGTTAAATGGCTTGCGAGTGTGTGCGTCTATCAACCCCCAATCGGGTAATACTGGACGCCACTCTGCCCCATTTTTTTTCATGGGTAATATACAGGCGGTAGCTTGATACCCATCGGCTATTGCAAACAATCCTTCTGGATTTCCAGGAACGCGAATTCCATCATCCACATCTTCAATGCGCAAAAAGAAGATTTGATTACCAAGCCTAAATGAAAGATGCTCTAGAAATGGTGGCTTTGGATCAGATTTAATCCAACTGATTCCCCCTTGTCCAACCCCACTAAGATGTTTGCCAGCTGCAGCCCAAATATCCATGTAGTCTTGGGTGGGATCTTCCATGTAAATGTCATACATATTTATTGCCCTTCAATTTTTTAGACTCGTTTGATTAACGACTTCCGATTCTCGTAATTTCCAAGATTGAATGCTGAGTCCATTTAATAAAGTGCTTACCCAGATATCCAAAGTCTAAACTCAACATCAAGTGGGTTGGAATTAGGAAAAATAACCCTAATTTCTTTTTGCAACTTAAAATAGACTTCGTAGTCATCAATTCGACTCCATGCACCGGGCAAACCTACCTTTTTATAGACCTGTAGTGCATCCATAAAAACATTGTCAATTGGAATATGGGCAAAGGGGTAGCAGGATTCAAATCCAGGCAATCGCTTTTCGCCTATGGTAAATATGTACTTTAGTGTCATGTTGATCCATTTTTGTGCCTGACCATAAGTAAATTTGTCAAAATTACCCAGCCAAAAACAATTTCGCAACTCTTTGCATGACTTCAAATGCCATCGATCAAATGCAGCCTGAGTCATTCTTTTTCCTTGCAGACGCTTTACCAAGGAAATCATTAACCCATGGGACTCCTCCCTTAATAAATCTGCATTTATATGAGTAGCAAAACCATGCAAAGTTCTATTTAAATCTAAATAGGCACGATCTACCGCCATTTTAAGAAGATGGACCCCCTCGCCAAAATAGCAGCGCACTAGAAAATCAAAGTACTCCTCCCTTGTTGGGGGAGAAAAGTGGCTTTTAGGGCTTTTTTGGGGTTTCTGTTTTTTGGAATCCATGCTCATCACTCTAGACTAATTTAAACCCTCAAACCATGAATTAGTGGCCCCAAAATCGTCCAGTCGATAAAGTCGGAATACGCTCGAAGCAAATATTTTTGAATAAACAGCAAAAAAGAAGCATTTAAGGCTCATTTAGCGAGCTTGTAATGAAAATAAACTGTAAAAATTTAAATTTTTATTGTTAAAATTACTGCAACATTAAAATTAATTTACATCAAAATTACTGCAAATATCTGCCAATGTCATACCTTGTAATAACTAACTGCACAGGGCGTAAATCGCAAATCCCCGAGCCTAAGTTGAGGGAAATCCCAAAACTTACGCCCCAAAATGACATCAGAGCGTGTGCCCTAAACTGGGCGCTCTCAATTAAGACCTCAAAAAGACTCTACGAAGCGGAAAACTTGTATCAAGGAAGATCCATCGTCGACAGTAAGGCCGTTAGCGATATGCTGAATGCACAGAGCTATGTTGTATCAGCTGGATTAGGTCTGGTTTCCGCAAAAGATTTGATCCCATCCTATGAGTTGACCGTTGTGGATGGTAGTCCTTTTCGTAAGCAACTTCAAAAAAGAGGGCATTCAAACCAAGACTGGTGGGGAAAACTCAATGGCGCACTAAAAAAAACAAACAATCCATTATCAAAGCTAATTAATAGCGGTAGGTACAAGCAGATATTTATTGCGCTACCATCCTCCTATCTTGAAATGGTTCAAAAGGATTTATGGGGTGCAGACAGAAAATTATTAAATAAAGTCTTAATTTTCACATCCACATATGGGGCTCAATTTATTCCAGAGGAATGGCGCCAGCAAGCACTTCCCTATGACGAGCGACTGGAAGATTCCAAAAGCGGCTATGCAGGCACAAGATCAGACTTTCCGCAAAGGGCAATGCGGCATTTTTTAGAAAAGGTGTGGATCCCAAAAGATTCCCTGGAAAGCAATATCAATAAAGTAAACCAAAATCTTAAAAAACTACAAAAACCAATCCTGCCAACCAGAAGAAGGGTTGATGATGCCGAAATTATCCGGATTATAAAAAAGAATTGGAAAAATAAATTGGGAAATTCTGGAGCTTTATTAAGATTTATTCGCGATGAAGCGCTCGTTTCATGTGAGCAATCAAGATTTAAAAGGTTATGCGCGGAAGTCAGGGAGTCCAAAAGATGAGTACAAAAAATAGTGAGATTATTGTTAGAGCTCTTCACACTCTGCAGGGAGAGGGTCTAGATGTATTTGCCTTTTTTGTTAAAGGGTCCCAAATATACGAGATGGCCGACATCAGCAGAATTCATCGGGATGAGAAAGAAGAATTGCAAGGCTTCCAAAGGCCCGAAATCAAAGCGCATGTGAAGGGAATTATTGAATACCTGGATCAAAAGAATGTCATCTTTCCCAATGCTGTCATTTTGGCGATCTCCCCGGAGGTCAAATTTGTCCCCTCGCGCGGCCCAAGGCCCGATGGTCTATCTGAGATTGCCCAATCTGGCACACTCACAATACCAATTTACAAAGAAGGTGAACGTGTTGCCTGGATCGTTGATGGCCAACAAAGGTCCTTAGCACTATCTAAAACCAAGAACTTAGAGATTCCAATCCCCGTCATTGCATTCGTTTCCGATAGCCTAGAAATTCAGAGGGAACAATTCATTCTTGTAAATAAAGCACGGCCTCTACCTTCGAGGCTTATCAATGAGTTACTGCCCGAAACTAGGGGTATTACCCTCCCCCGTGAACTGAATAGCAGAAAAATACCAAGTGAGCTTTGTGACCTGCTAAACCGAGACCCCAAGTCGCCCTTTTATCAAATTATCAAGCGACCTTCTGATAATAAAATGGAGGGCTCCAACGCCGTTATTACGGATACAGCAATTATTAATATGATTCGGAGCAGTTTAAGTAACCCGCTTGGGGCATTAGCCCCATACAAAGGCACCGGCAAAGATAATCCCGATCTTGGTTCTATGTACCAACTCCTTCTTCTCTATTGGGGTGCTGTGAAGGAAATATTCCCAGATGCCTGGGGGAAAGAGCCAAAGAAAAGTCGACTAATGCACTCAGCTGGCATCGAGGCAATGGGAGTTTTGATGGACCGCATCTACGCAAAATTAAGTTCAGCAAGTAATAACTACGAACTAATAAAAAAAGAAGTTGAGCTTATTGCTCCTATCTGCAAATGGACAAACGGAAAATGGGAGGCAATCGATGTGGCCTGGAACGAGATTCAAAATACTCCTAAAGACATAAAAAAATTACAAGAGACGCTAGTGCGAGCATACACAGCAAAAATACTTAAATGAAATTTCTATACTCCGATACGCTGGATTATGTAGATCCAAATTACGACTTCATAAAGGATGAAAATGCGCCCAATAGAAAGAAATATTGGGATGATCAATATGCGCATGAACTGATGAATACTGACCCCTACGATGGCCTCCTAATAGCTATTAGCGCATTGAAGTCTGTACCGGGTGCAAACATTAGCAAAACTAGGTACTCAACAGCAGAAGAGCAAAGATTCTTGCGGGAAGGTGCTAGAAAGTTTTTAAGATTTGATACAGAACAGCATAAAAACAAAATCATCATGGGTGATTGTGGATCGTTCGCATATGCAGATTTGAAAAAGCCAGCATTTGAACCTTGGGAAGTTGTCGAGTTTTATGGGCAGGCTCAATTTACACACGGATGCCATCCTGATCACATTATTTTCGCCTTTGATAATCAGAATCCAACAAGAGCCGATGTTGATAGCGATATTGGAGACAGATTCGATATAACCATAGATAACGCTGATCAGTTTTTGAAGATCGCCAAGAAGGAAAAGGAAGCATTTGAACCTATTGGTGTTGTCCAAGGCTGGTCGCCAGAAAGTATGGCTAAGGCTGCTCTTTCTCTCGAAAAGATGGGTTACAAATACCTTGCATTGGGTGGCTTAGTTCCCCTTTCAACACCCGATATTCATCTTGTAATTCAAGCAGTGAAAAAGGTGCTTAAGAAAACGACAAAGATTCATCTTCTTGGGTTTGCTAAAGCAGATGCAATACATGAATTTGTAAAGTATGGAATTGACAGTTTCGATTCGACTTCGCCTCTTATTAGAGCGTTTAAGGATCATAGTAGAAACTTTTTTATGCCGACAACTGATGGCACAACTCTAAATTACTTTACAGCAATTAGAATTCCTCAGGCACTAGAAAATAACAAATTACTAAATGCAATTAAGTCCGGTCTACTAAATGCGAACAAATTGAAATCAATGGAAATATTGGCCCTTGATTCATTGCGTGGATTCGACAAGGGCTTAGTTTCTTTAGATGCAACTATAGAAAATGTAATTGAGTATCAAAAATGTCTAATTCTGGCATCAGAATCTGACCCCATAAAGCGCTCCAGAAAAGAAGCCAAAGCGGCATCGGATGTCGAAAAGACACTGAGAAGTGCACCCTGGAAAAACTGTGACTGTACCATCTGCAAAACTATTGGTGTAGATGTCATTATTTTTAGAGCCAGCAATAGGAATAAGCGACGTGGCTTTCATAATTTAGCCGTATACCTAGAACATGTTAAAAAATTGACTGTGAAAAATAATGGAAAAGTATAAATTTACTGCCGTCAGAGCATCTCAAGCGAATGGGAAATACGTATTCTCATTTGCAGCAAAGCCAAAAGATATTTTGAGTTTTGCAACGATTGATGGCGTTAAGCGGCATGAAGATGGTAGGCTCGATGGTTTCCAACGCCATCAGATTGCCCCACATATTAAAGAAATCAGGAAATATTTGGAGCGCCCTGATGCCATTCTTCCGAATGCTGTGATTGTTGCGTTTCTTGACGGGATAAAAGTCACAGAAAGAAAAGATGGCCTGTTAGATATCGAAATTACATGCAATAAAGATAATCCGCCGGGCTTTGTTGTAGATGGTCAGCAACGCTTAACTGCTCTTTCAGGTCTAGAGAGAGATGATTTTGAAATATTCGTCTCGGCCATTGTTTGTGAAGATTACAACGAATTACGGCAACAATTTATTCTAATAAATAATACGAGACCCCTGCCTAAAGCATTAATCTATGAATTACTGCCGAATGTAGAGGGTTTGCCGGAAAGGTTTAGCAAGAGGTCATTTGCAGCTAAGATGGTTGAGAAACTCAACTACACAAAAACAGACGATTCAGTTTTTTATGGCCGAATTCATCAGCACACAAACTCTCAAGGTAAATTGAGCGATCTTGCAATCCAAAGAATTGTTATGGAATCAGCGTCAAATGGGGCAATTCGTAAATTTATTGAGCAACATTCTTCACTTGATCCGGATTCAATTAGGGTCATTGAGGAAAAATCCTTTGATCTGATTAATACATTTTATTCAGCGGTTAAGGATGTTTTCCCGGGCGCCTGGAACGGCATGACCCCAAGAACATCCAGGCTTGTTCATGGAACAGGCCTCGTAGCTATGAGTTTTGTAATGGAACAGTTATATGCCGGCTATGGAGTGGTGTCAAAGCAAAAGTTTATGAAAGGTTTAAAACTTCTTGCTCCTAAAACAGCCTGGACTGAAGGCAGTTGGGTGTTCTCAAAAGATGATAAACGCCCGTGGAATGGCATTCAAAACAATCCGACTGACATTGATTTATTGACAACTTATTTGATACGGCAACTTAGAAAAGTAATTAAGGATAGCGAATAAAATGAATACTTCAAAGTCAGCTTTAGTACTCTTCTCTGGAGGTCAAGATTCAACTACTTGCCTAGCTTGGGCCTTGGAAAAATATAGTCATGTGGAGACCATTGCATTCAACTACAACCAACGGCACATGGTTGAACTCGAATGTCGGAAAGTGGTTCTTCAAAATATACGTGCACAATTTCCCGAGTGGGCCAATAAGTTAGGTGATGATCACTTATTAGACATTCCAGTACTCGGAAGTATTAGCGATACCGCCTTAACCCAGGATAGAGAAATTGAATTTAGTAAGTCCGGTCTACCTACAACCTTTGTTCCAGGTCGAAATCTCCTGTTTTTAACTTTGGCTTCTGCCGTTGCATACAGAAGAGGAATTGAAGTGCTAGTTGGCGGCATGTGTGAGACAGACTTTTCGGGCTACCCAGACTGTAGAAATGAAACGATTAAATCCCAAGAAAAAACCTTATCTCTTGGCCTAGATTGCCCATTAATCATAGAAACCCCATTAATGTGGATTGACAAGGCTGCAACCTGGAAGAGGGCAGATGATATTGGTGGTGAACGTCTTATCAATATCATTAAAAACGACACGCATACCTGCTACCTGGGTGACCGCTCAGTAAGTCATGAGTGGGGTTTTGGTTGTGGCACCTGCCCCGCTTGTGAATTGCGGAAAGCTGGCTGGGATAAATTTAACGCTAAAGAATGAATACATGTACTCGGTAAAAGAAATTTTTTACACACTTCAAGGGGAAGGCATGCATGCTGGGCGCCCGGCCGTGTTTTGCCGATTCTCTGGCTGCAACCTATGGAATGGGCTAGAAAAGGACCGTGATCAAGCAGTCTGTAAATTTTGCGATACGGACTTTGTTGGCACTGATGGGACATTTGGTGGGAAATTTTCTACTGCAGAAGCCCTAGCAACCCAAATAAATGAAATGTGGCCAGAGGGCCATGGTCATCGCTATGTAGTGTTTACTGGGGGTGAACCACTCCTACAACTAGATGCACCCCTCATTAGTGAATTACATAAATACGACTTTACGATAGCTGTTGAAACTAATGGGACTATTCTGGCTCCTGAAGGCATTGACTGGCTTTGTGTTAGTCCAAAATCCGAGACCACATGGGTACAAAAAACAGGAAACGAATTAAAACTAGTCTTTCCACAAGAAGATCTCAATCCTCAGAAGATAAAAACACAAGGTTTTGATAATTATTTCTTGCAGGCAATGGATGGGCCAAACTTACAGAAGAATATCGCCGGCGCTATAGATTTCTGCCAAAAAAACCCCATATGGAAACTGTCTTTACAAACTCATAAGATTATCAACATTCGATAGTCTTGGATTGGGTTTTAGAGCTGCGCCACATAACCAGAAGATAAACACATTACTAGCTCATATCATGGGCTAGAGCCTTCAAGTTTAAGCGGTTTTTTAACGGTTAATTTCAAAAAACTATATAAATTACAGTACTATTAATAGACTAGGCTTTAGGCTAATTGGGAGCACCTCTAGCCTATTTTGACCGTAACTATTGATAGGTATTTAATGTTTTGTATTGCTAAAGGCTATGAATCTAAGGGTGTAGGGAAAGTACTTAGCCTCGATCAAGAATCGTGCACGATTGAATACTTCGACACCCCGAATTCTAAAGAGCGTGAAATATTAACCCGTCCAAAAAATACTGTTGCACGCAAAAGACTGGAACCAAATACCCGGATCTATTACTTCCATAATGTTTCTGAAGAATGGCTAGTTGGCCGAGTACTTCAGGATAATGATGACGGGGTAGAAGTTAGGTTCTCTGATAAGCAAGACTTATCACTTAATTACGAATCATTATTTGTTCGCTGCAAAAAGCCTATTGAAGACCCCGTAGATTTTTTAGCGAATGTAATTACTGAAACTCCGCAGTACACAGAATCTAGAAGATCTTTTCTGAATAGTTATATTCAACAAAGATCCGCAACTCATGGAATTTCCGCCCTTCTCTCCTCCTCTATTGAGATGGAAACACATCAAATCGATGTAATTAGGAAAATACTGAGCGATCCAATTCAGAAATACTTATTAGCCGATGAAGTTGGGCTTGGAAAAACAATCGAAGCAGGCGTCGTAATTAGACAAATCGCTCTTGATGACCCTAAATTACACAACATCATTGTTTTAACCCCACCCTCATTAGTTGACCAATGGAAGTCAGAGTTAGAAACTAAATTTGCTTTACTAGATTTTATTGATATCTCTATACATGTCCTGCCCTATGATGATGAAAGCATTGGAAGTAAATTTATTGAGGATGTAGACCTACTCGTTATAGATGAGGCCCATCATCTTGCAGATAGTAATGACCCGATAGCTGCAAACGCCTATAAAGAAATTAGCTCTAATCTTAAAAATATTGAAAGAGTACTGCTTCTCTCTGCTACTCCAATTCTTAGAAATGAGCTCGGATTCTTGAGAATGCTTCATTTAATTGATCCCGTTGTTTACGACACTAAAGATGTTGAAGCTTTTAAATTAAAAGTGGAAAACAGAAACTCTCTTGCAGAAGCAGTCTCAAATTTAGATCCACAGAATGTTCTATTTTTAGATCCAATACTTGATCAATTACTGATTGACTTGCCGAATGACGCACTGCTTAAGGATCTAGTTTTAAGTCTACAAAAAGTTTTAGTGGGCCTTCCTGATGAGGAAGATCCAGAGGTTATTGAAGCAATAAGAAAGGTTAAGACTCATCTCTCCGAGACTTATAAGCTAAATAGAAGAATTCTGAGAAATAGAAGAAAGAAGATTACGGGCTTAACACCTACCCGCGATGGCGTAGAGGCAATTAATATTCCAGACCAATCTATTGCGCAATTAGAGCAAATATTAGAAAACTGGAGAATCGAAGCAAACTATTCCAGCAGTAATATTTCTAATGCATTGGTATCCGAAGAACTCTCTACTTTCTACTGGTCAATTATTCGCTGCTTATTTTCTGATCATGAAAATTTACAGCCAATAATAGATGATCGCCTTAAATCCATTCAAACAAATCAAATTAATGGCCTTGAAAATGAAGCCAAGTTACTTGGTCAAATGAAGACGGCATTTAATTACGAAGATTGGATTGATGAGAAGATTGAGTCATTAAAGAAGTCTTTACTGGCTATTCTTGATAAGAAGCAAAAGATTATTATTTTTACATCCTCAAGTGATGAAGCAGATCTCATTTATGAGAATTTAAGAGGCACCTTTCTTACTGCCGTTGTAAGACATCAAATTTTTGATGAAAATGTCACGCCAGATCCCAATAACGATTGGCGTAAATTTAATTCAGAGCCAAATACTAAAATTATTATTTGCGATAAGCGCGCAGAAGAAGGCATGAATCTGCAAGGCGGTAAGAAGACTATCATTCACTTTGATCTACCTCTAGCCCCAAATAGATTAGAGCAAAGAATGGGTCGTGTTGACCGCTATGGTTCAGGTGATCCAATTCAGACATTTACCCTCCTAGATGAAGACTCTCAATTTCAAGATCTTTATATAAAAGTTTTGAAGGATTCCTTTGGAATATTTAACCAATCTGTCTCAACCCTTCAATATCTTATTGAAGATAAATTTACAAAGCTCAAGGATGAATTATTTCTTGGCGGTCTTGAGGCGCTCGATACACTTCAAAAAACTTTAGAAGGACCGAATGGCGAAGTCGCAAAAGAACTAAAGTCTATTGATCGGCAGGATACATTGGATGAGTTAACGCCACTTTCGGAAGAAGTGTTAGATGATTTGATCGATGCTGACGATGACTGGAGAGCCATTAAAGAATCCTTTAACTACTGGGCTTGCGACACCCTTCTTTTCAGTCAAATTCCCGATAGAGCTCCAGCAAATATTCCGGGCGCCCCTACACCCATGGATCCAGCATTTAGGTATCTATACAAGATACCGGGCACCGGGGGCCAGGCCACACTAATACCGCTATCCGGCTTTTTGAATGATTTTATTGGCGTTTTAGACTATGACGATAGAAGATCAACGTCCAAAACCCCCCTGTCACATAGCCATGTAGCTCGTAGACAATCAGCTGTAAAAGAAAGCGTTCGCCCCTTGAGATATGGCGATAGCTTTGTAGAGGCACTAAAAGCATTTTCAGATCTTGATGATAGGGGTCGTAGTGCAGCAATGTGGCGCCAGTTCTTAACACCCATTCCAAAAGATATTCTAGGGATGTACTTCAGGTTTGATTTTTTAATAGAGACTAATATTAAGGAGGCTGTTGAATTCTTAGTCTCCTCCGGAATTACTAAGCCAAATTCCGCAAAGTCCTCATTGTTGCGACGATCTGATGGCTTATTTCCACCGGTTGTTATACCTGTATGGATTAATGAGGAGGGAGATCTTGTTCAGAACGACATTATTTCCGAGTACCTTAACCCGCCCTACGATAAAGACGGAATTAATGAAGCCTATAAGGATACAAACCTTAAATCCCTTCGTTTTAGGTCTTTGATGCAAAAAATGCCTAATGAGTTTGATAACTGGAATGCGCGTTGTTTTAGGATGAGGGAATTTGCCCTGGGCCACATTAAAAATAATCAATCGCTAAACAACTCTATTAGGACGGCTATTACGACCGCAAAAGTAGATGATGAACTTCGAGAAACTCAATTGATGACCAGGATCCAATTGCTTGAGGGAATTGAAGCGGAATCAGAAGAAAAACAATTGGCAGTTGAAAAGGCTTTATCAAATCTTATTTATACAGGGATTCAACACCCAAGCATCAAAATTGATGCGACTGGGATGACCCTTTTAACCAATCAAATTTTCCCTGACGAATGAAGTTTGACTTTTATACGCTCCAGGAAATTCTGAATAACTGGAGTTCAGCTGAAATCCCCACCGAGCCGACAAAGAGCGACTCTGTGCTTGAGCGACTTCGACAGATCCTTTTTAAATTTAAAGAAATTGGCAATCTAGATAAAAGCGATCTAATTCCCTTAATTAGGCAGGTGTTATCACTGCAATCTAATAATTCGAGCCAAGAAATTCGACTGTTGATTTCAGGAGAGAGTCCATGGCCATCAATTACAGAATGGAATAAAGGCGGAATAACTGCCATACAAAATGAAAGTGGTGGGCTCTTATTAAGCGCAAATAAATGGCACCCAGATTGGTTAGATCCGAGTCAGAAAGGCGTGTTTGCCGATGCATTCACCGATAAAGTAGTTAGAACAGACGGCAGATGTCAAATCGATCCATTCGTAGCTAATGCTACAGGGAACCAACATTACCTTAGTCCTGGACAGAGAGAGTCAGTTAGAGGCGCCTTCCTTATTCCTGAAGGTGAAACCTTAATTGTCAATTTGCCTACCGGGTCAGGGAAAAGTCTGGTTGGGCAAGTTCCATCGATTGTTAATGATCGAAGTGGATTTTTGACTGTTTTTGTTGTGCCTACTGTAGCTTTGGCAATTGACCAAGAACGTCAAATGAAGTTGTATTTTGAAGCCTCAAAGAAATTTACAAAACTTTGGCCTTTGGCGTGGCATGGCGGCACCTCTGATAGCGATAAAGCACAAATACGTGATCGCTTAAACCAAGGGACACAAAAGATACTATTCGTATCTCCAGAAGCATTAACAAAATCTCTCTTAAAAATAATATACAAGATTGCTTTGGAGGGAATGCTTAATTATTTAGTAATTGATGAGGCTCATTTAACAGTTCAATGGGGCGATGAATTTAGGCCCGAGTTTCAGGTTATTGCAGGATTAAGACATAGCCTTCTCCGAAAGTTGAGAAGTGAAAATAGGCCCCTATTTCGCACCCTACTCCTAAGCGCTACATATACAAAAGAAACCATCGAGACACTGGCCAATCTTTTTGGCCCTCCGGACAAAGTCCAGATGATTTCCGCCGTTCATCTTAGGCCTGAGCCTCAATACTGGTTTTCCCATGCAGGTAGTTTTTCCGAGAAGGAAAGTCAAGTTCTCGAGGCACTTAGGCATGCTCCCAGACCATTTATCCTTTACGTAACCAAGCAACAGGATTGCGTTAAATGGGAAAAGATTCTTAAAAGCAATGGTTACAAAAGAATTACTCGATTTGATGGAAAAACAAGTGATACGGATCGAAAACGCATTATTGATGAATGGATTGAAAATAAGCTTGATGGCGTTGTAGCAACGTCAGCATTTGGCGTAGGCATTGATAAAGGTGATGTAAGAACCGTTATACATGCCACCATTCCCGAGACTTTGGATAGGTACTACCAAGAAGTGGGTCGAGGCGGCAGAGATGGAAAACCTTCGGTAAGCCTAGTTATATATGAGGATAGTGACTGGGATATATGCCGCAAAATGGCTAATCCAACACTTATATCTAATGAACTTGGTATTAAACGATGGGAATCGTTATATAAAAGCAGAAAAGCAGTTGTTGATGATGCTTCACTATTTGAACTTGATCTAGGCGTTGTTCGGCAAGGTCGAACTGAAAGCAATAATGAAGATATAAAGTGGAACATCAGAACTCTATTGCTAATGTCGCGAGCTGGTTTCATTGAATTGAATATTGCCCCACTTCAGGATAATAATTTCCAAGAGAGGGATCCTTCTGAAGACTACCCTCTTCACTCCCTAACATCCTTAAGAGTCAGGATTCTTCGAGATGACCATTTATCTCCTGAATCTTGGGAAAATGACATTTCTTCCTCAAGAAAGCGTACTCTAGATTCAGGCAGCAATAACCTAAGACTTATGGAGCGGATTCTAAAAGGTGACTCCGAAGTATCGGATGTCTTATCTCATTTGTATTCAAATAATTCAAATCAATGGCCCGTTGTGGTTACAAAAATATGCGGCGGTTGCCCAAATGATCGTAATCAAGAAAAATCCTTGGATCGATACCATATGCCGGTAGCAAAATCCATTAATAAGACAACTCGAGTTGAAATTGAGAGTTTATTAAAAGTATTTCCCCAATATGACCCAAGATTAATTAACATTTTTTATGATCCCTCTAAGAATATTGATGGACAAATTATTAAGCTAATTAATTGGCTCGTGTATGAATTTGATATTAAAGAAATTGGGATTGATCAGCAAAGCGATCTAAGTCAAACTAAAGACTTCATTAACCTTTATCAGCGCTCTAAATCTAAAATTCTTTTGGTGAGAGACTTATCAGAAATATATGATGAGCCATATACCCCGTTGGGAAGAATATCTTTTCTTGGAAAAAATACCCGAACAGATGTACTGAATAATGTTTTGAAACTTGAGAGACCTATTCATATAATAATATCGCCCTCAGATATAAGGGATCCAAATCACCATAGTAGAAAATATATGGATACCGCCATAAATGAATCAAATCTAGACCAAATGATTGAATTAATAAATAAATGACCCTACTAAACAATACTAACGATGGTCTTCATTCAGAGCTAATAGTTCTATTTAGAGCTATTGCATTCTTTAACTCTATTACATATGAAGACTTACTAAATTTTTGCCTACCTAAAATCATGGGCGAGAATGATGACGCTGTAAAAATTCGCCTAAGAGGATCGCTGAATAACTGGATAAAGCTTGGTTTATTTAAGCGCAATGATGACAACGTTGAATTAAATGATCGTTTTGGCAAGATAAAGAAGTCTGACATTGACTCCTATACGAATGAACTATCAAATATAGCTCTGGAATTCGTATGCCTCCCTAAAAATGCCATCCCCATATGGGACGAAGCCAATAATCAAGGCCCATCTGGAGACTTCGTTCGCGCAGCTTCATGGTTGCTAGCACAAGATATCTACACATTTCCAACAAAATGGGAAGATGTTGAGTCCATGGCAGCAAGGCAATCAATGATGCAAAGCCCGATTATTCAAAATGACTTTAGATGGGGAAATCTACGTTTCTGGATGCGCTATTTTGGACTGGCAACGGGAGAAAGCTCATCATTTAAGATAGACCCCACTTCAGCAATCAAATCTCAACTCAAATCAATATTCGGCACTAATAAAGAATTACCCGCTAAAGACTTTTTAATATCGCTATCCAATAAATTGCCGATTTTAGACTTTGGGGAATACAGGAAAGAAGTAGAGAAAAATTTAAACGATAGTGTTTGGCGGAGATTAAATTCTAATGAATTATCTCAATCAATTTCATTTGGCCTAAGACGACTTGAATTAAAAGGGGCAATTCAATTACGCGGAAAGTCGGATACAGGAAGCAGTTATAGGCTTATAGGCAGTGGTCATCGTCAATGGGCTGGCTTTGAGTCAGTTGTATGGGATAAAAAAAATGAGTCTTGATAAATATTGGCCCTCAATAGAGGAAGTAAATAACTGCGTTAAGGACCAAGCTGAAAATTCCTCTGACGCAGTACTTCTTGCCGTCCACCAACAATTTCCCCTTGCCTATGCGACTGTCGGTCCTGATGGCAATGTAATGCAAGATAGCAAGAAATCAGCCTCAGAGGATGATTTCTTGAAGTACTTTCTTAGTGATGCACCTTCAGGTTCGCATGTAGTACCTATTACCGGGCAATCTGGTGTTGGTAAATCTCACCTAGTTCGAATACTAGATGCCCGGATAAAGCGTTTAAAAAATGCTGACAAGTATTTGGTAATACGAATTCCCAAAAGTGCAAGTCTTAGAAAGGTCGTCGACCTCATTTTAAGCGCCGATCCCTTGCAGGATAAAAAGTACGACTCTGTTAAAACTGAATTCTCAAAAGCAATGGCTGACATACGCATTGAAGATGCGGTCATTACTTTTCAGGGGCAACTTGAAATTGCATTAAACGAGTACAGCAGTACCCAAAAGGAGGCTTTCAAACAGAATCCAACCGATGGAATAATTAAAAGGAAAATTGCTCACGCTGAATCACTTCCGCTATTAATGTCTGACGCAGAAATTGTTCAGCATTTTAGGCAAAACGTATTACCAAGAATTATTCAAAGGTCAGTCAACGGTGGAGATTTAACCAGGGATGACATAGATTTTGATCCCAACTCAATTAAATTTAAGGTCGAAGACTTTAACTTCGAGGGGCTAGATATTGCCAGCGCTGGTCAAAGAGTAGCCAAATACTATCAGCTTAATTTTATGGCTGACTCTAGCAGAGAGCGAGACTTAGCGGTAGATGTATTAAATGATGTTGTTGATCAAGCTACCAACCAGTTATATAAACTTAATCAATCATTAGGCGGGATGACCCTAGGTGAGGTCATCCTAGAAATTAGGCGCCTTCTTTTAAAGGATGGCCGAGAACTAGTATTGCTCGTTGAAGATTTCGCCGCTCTTGTTGGCATTCAAGAAACATTGGCAAAAGTTCTGATACAAGAAGGGGCAACAAGCAAAGGTACTGAGTATGCGACGATTAGATCGGCAATTGCAGTTACAGATGGTTACCTAGGCGGAAAAAATACTCTAGCTACTCGGGCAGGTCAAGAGTGGATGGTGGAAAGTCGCCTAGAGTCGGAAACTGAAACCCTTGCCAGAACAAAAAAACTAGTTGCATCATATTTGAATGCCGCAAGGATTGGGGAAAAAGGACTCAAGGATTATTACGATAATCTTCTGAAAAAAGATACCCAGGCTAGCTTCACAACACCTATTTTCAGTGAAGATATTGGAGACACTATTTCATTGTTACAGGCCTTTGGTTCAAATGATGAAATTCCTCTGTTCCCTTTCAGTGATAATGCAATTGAATTTCTTGCGCGCCAATCCTCTGGATTGCGATCTGGTAATGCTCTAATTTTTAACCCTCGCTACATTATTAAAAATATTATTCGCCTAGTTTTAGAGCGGAGAAATTCCTTTGTGGAAAACCAATTTCCACCAGTTGGCATGATCTCAAGAAGGCCATCTGCAGATATTCAAAATTGGATTTCAAGTCTCGATGTAAGCCAAGACTTACAGGGTCGCTACGAAAGACTTGTAACCATTTGGGGCAATGATCCAAAGAATAGAAATGAAATACCGGGCAATATTAAAAGTGAGATATTTGATGTCTTCTCTCTTAAGGCGCCAGAATTTAGCAATCTACCCCAGCCTATCGCTGCACCACCAAGATCTAATCCAGAGACTAGGCAAAATCCTGCAACCCCAGTAATAGATTCAAGACTAGAGGCGAGGATCAACGAATACGAGGAAGCCCTAGAGCAATGGGTTGTTGAGGGAACAAGACTTGATCAGAGTCTCTCCAATACAATTCGCCAAAGGATTTCATCCCAACTCGCCAAGATCATTGATTGGAATGCTGAGAGAACATTAGAAATCGAAATTAAGCCTCAGCAAATAATGATTCAAAATGCTGCTGGTGGCGGTAACGCAGCTAGTAAAGATCTGATTGAACTGGTTTCTGATCCAACAGATCCAGATGGCAGATTGCGCGTTGAACTTCTTTCGCTTGTAAGAAATAATGAATTTAATAAAGCAGGGATTGAAAATTATCCTAACTTTGAAGATGATTTGGCGAGAATTGCAAACTTAATCGAAAGATTAATTCCCCGAGCACTTGAAATAACTAGGGCGAAAAATAAAAAGCATACTTATTCTGTAATAAACGCTTTGAATCTAAATGGTCGAGTTCTGGGGTTCATAGAAAATAGCCCCTCACCTAACTATATTGATCAGACATTATTTGCAAATGTAGAGCTTAAGGACAATCTACCAAGCTATGCGCCTGAAAAGTTCAATGAGTGGGTATCTTTTAAGGAAAAAGTTCTCTCAAGTAGACCAGTTTTGCAAAAGTCTCTTCTTGAAGCAAATGGTTGCTTTCAGGGATCAGGCAAAAAGTGTTATGGGGTCGATATAGTTAAAATTCTTAATGATTATCCAGACACATCTGCAGAAGTTATATATGAAGATTTTCTCAATCTTGATCCAAATATTAAAACTATCCTTCAGGGTTTGACAGGCGCAAGGGTCGAGGCGAGGATAAAAAACGTTACAGCAGATGTTCAAAAGATAGTAGACGGAATAGATTCTGAATTTGGAACTGAATTTGATAAAAATTTAATTGCCGAAACTATTAAAAGAATTGCAAGCAGTTTAAAAGAGGCAGGGAAATTTAATGATTCAATAGTAGGAATTTCATTTAACGATTTCGCAACCCTTACCGATGAATTTAGAGACTCAACACTCAAAGACACGCTTTCAACTTACTCTAAATTTATAAGCGAGGATTTAGGCGAAGGCAAAAAAATATCAAACTTTGGACGAATGCAACTCGCCCCACTTTCAATCTGCGATCGCTTTATTTCTTATTCATTGAGATTAATTTTGGCTGTAGAAAATGAAGCGAAAGTTCTTGAACAGCAATTTAAAGGTCTCAATAAGACAGAAAAGATTGATGCAATCCAACTAGCATTCAGAGAGTTAAGTCAAAGCCTTGACGCCATCGAAAAGGAAACAAGTCATGGAAATGCTTAAGCGCGCTACAGAAGCGGAGGCTAAATTACAGATGTTAATTGAGACATCTGCAGATTTGGGGGAAATTGGTCAACTTGACCAACTTCGTCAGCACTTGATTAACTTGAAGGACGATGCTTCTGAAATTGAAAAAAACTCTAAATTACTAGCCAACAATAAAGTACCGTTGTCCTCACAACCGAACCTTTCAGACATTAAAGACGCCACGGATAAATTGGCCGCAAAATTCACAGAAACACCCAAGTCAACATCGGTATTTGAGGGTAAGAAATGGGTTAACTTCCATGAAAAGATTACTCTGGCTATCAAGAATGCTGCCAAATCAGTTGACAACGATTGGGCAAAATACTTCACCAGTCTATTTGGTGGAATGCCGCCAGAACAAAGACGCTCGACAATTATTACGAAAATTCCGGAAAATAAGGTAGCAATTGATAGCTATACAAAACTGTATAACGAGCTATTGAGTTACAAGAACTCTATTCCAGAGGCGGATGAAGATTTCATAGCAATTAAAAATCTTGTTAAAAAAATATCTGAAATAAAGTTCCAGGAAAATATTCCTGAAAATGTAAAGAAGTTTTTTGAACAGACAAATATTGGTGCAAGTTTGGAATACCTTACAGAGGATGTAATGGAATGGCTACGTGAGAATGATCTTCTATCTAGTTTTGTAGTTAGAGCAAGAGGATAGGAAAGAGATGTCTCTTACGCGTCAAAAATTCTTACTTAGTATTCTCGACCTTATTGAGGAACGAGAATCTAAACTTCTGGTATGGGGTCTAGTTGATGGATTTATAGCCGAGAGCGAACTTAATGATTTAATTTCTAATCGTATTGATACTGCCCTAGATCAAGGTTTTGACGAATTCTATGATTCAGCACCAGTTATCAAAGAGTTACTTGATGAGAAGTTGATAGTTGAAGCTCAATCAAATTCAGAATCAAAAGTCTATCGCTCCAGGATGGCAGAGACAGTTAGGCTTTTACAAAGACTTAGGCAGGTTTTTCCAAAGCACGCCAAGAGATCAAATGGTTGGTTAATTGCCCCTTCTTTAGTGGCTGATTTTCGCTTTCAAAGACGCCAAAGAAAATATCCCAAGCGCGATATAGATAAGTCAAAAGCGCTTGAGAGAATAAACAGCTTAACTAAAAATCCACACCTTATTACAGCAGCCAAGGCATTACTTCCCAGCAATCCCAACTTCAAAATTGCCGGCTTTCAATTACGCTCTTTTGAACGAATTATTCGAGGCATAGAAGATAGCAAGGCAATAGGAACAATCGTTTGCGCTGGTACTGGAAGTGGTAAGACATTGGCCTTTTACCTCCCTGCACTCTCGTCAATAGTTCGGCACCTATTGACGAATTCAAAAGATAAATGGGTTAAATCGATAGCTATATATCCAAGATCCGAGCTTTTAAAAGACCAATTAGGTGAAGTAATTGGCCGGTGCGAGAGCCTAAGAGAAGAATTACCTAGTATTTCAATACGTGTTGGCGCCTTATATGGTGATATACCTAACCGTCTTCAAGATATCAGGACTGGAAAAAGCAAGTGGCGTAAAGAGGGTGATAAATATATCTGCCCCTTTCTTAAGTGCGTAAAGTGCAATCATGAACTTCGCTTATCTGATTCTGAAATAGAGTCAAATAAAGAGCTTTTAACCTGCAGCAATGAAGAATGTATATGGTCTATTGATGGTGCTAAATTTCCTTTTACAAGGAATTCAATTGCGAGCAACCCGCCAGACATTCTTTTCACAACCACTGAGATGCTTAACCAGCGACTTGCAGATAATAGGTTCTTCCATCTATTTGGCATTGGTCCGAACTGCTTTAAACCACCAGAACTAGTTTTACTGGATGAGGTTCACACATATGAAGGAAGACATGGCGCTCAAGTCTCTTACCTACTTCGCCGCTGGGCCCATCTAGTTGCTCAGCCACTTAGATTTGTAGGTTTATCAGCAACCTTAAAAGAAGCGCCAAGCTTTTTATCTAGCCTTACTGGAACTTGGCAGAGTTACATTGAAGAGATATCGCCTTTTTCTGAAGAACTAGAATCTGAGGGTGCCGAGTATCTTATCGCCCTTCGTGGTGATCCAGTCTCAAAAGCAGCTCTACTCTCTACAACGATTCAAACAACAATGCTTCTTGAGCGGTCTCTAGACCCCAAAACACCTGAGCCCAGTAAATCAATAAGTAAAGGTACTTTTGGCCAAAAGACTTTTGCCTTCACCGATGACTTGGACGTTACAAATAGACTGTATTTTGGCCTCTTAAGTGCTGAAGGTCGCAACAGTCAGGGGCGACCAGATATTAGAAATGCGCCAAATGGTGGGTTAGCAGCACTCAGGAAGAGGTCCGAGTCAAATTCTCGCTACTCAGGAGGACAAGATTGGCGTGCAATCGAAGAGATTGGCCATGATTTATCTGAGAGATTAAATATTGACAGGGTGAGCTCACAGGATAGAGGCATTAACAATGATGCCGATGTGATCATTGCTACAGCTGCTCTTGAAGTTGGGTATGACGATCCCAAAGTAGGAGCCGTTATCCAACATAAAGCCCCAAAAGGCATGGCTGGCTTCCTTCAAAGAAAGGGTCGCGCAGGCCGTCTCAGGGGAATGAGGCCATGGACTGCAATTGTCCTTTCGGATTACGGTAGGGATAGAACAGCGTATCAAGGGTATGAGCTCTTATTTGACCCTGAACTGAGGCCACGCACCCTCCCCACCTCGAATCGATACATAACTAGAATGCAATCCGTCTATTCGACCATGGATTACCTAGGCAAACGACTCCAAGAAAATCAAAAGGGAAGCGTTTGGACTGAATTAGCTGGCCCGAGTAAAAATGCTGCCCGCACTAACCAGTTAATAAAAGAAATTCGCACCATTCTTGAAGCGCCTTATGGAGCACAAAACCTCGAGCGACATCTTCAAAGATCACTAAAGATTTCATCCGAAGAAGCCTCTGCATTGCTCTGGGAGTACCCAAGACCATTGATGACTGTTGTACTTCCTACAGCACTTCGCAGACTCCAATCAGGATGGTCGTCAAATAATCTCCCTGGAACAGATTACCAGGTTAGGAACAATCCTCTACCTGAATTTATTCCTGCCTCACTTTTTGCTGACCTGAATTTAACTGAAGTTGAGATCCAACTACCGCAAAATCCGAATAATCAATATCCGAGCGACTCAAACATTAACTTTATGCCAATATTTTCGGCATTGAGAGAATTTACCCCGGGCCGTGTAAGTCGCAGATTTGGCGTGGAATATAGATCCGAGAGATATTGGATTTGCCCTGATGAAACATTACTGACTAATGGCGCACAAATCAACTTGCCAATTTCTGAAATCGGCGACTTCCATAAAATCGGTAAGTATTCCTACGTTGATCAAGCAGGTAGTTTAAAAGTCGTATCAGTTTATGACCCAAGGGTTCTTAAGCCCACCATGCCATCCCAGAATATTGGCGATACGTCCAATGGACAACTTAAATGGCACAGTCAGTTTGTTGAGAAAAATCAGCCAACGCTTCTAACACCTCCGAATGGCAGCATTTGGGCAAATATCCTCCCTACCCTAGGATTTTTCTCCCACTCCAATCAGAATCCAATTGAAATTCGTAGATTCACAACTGGTTCTAAAGCTGAAATTGGGCTATCGCCAACTAATAAAGTGAATGTAGAGTTCACCTTTACTAATGAAGAGGAAGGTGTAGCTGTTGGCACGTCTTACCAAGCCGATGGAATTAGATTTGAAACTAATTTTGGCTCACAAATATCTTTGGGTGAAGCGGATGCTCCGAAATGGAGATCACTTAGAACAATTAAATATTTTCATGCAGCATGGAAGGGTCAATACCTTAAAGATGTCACTAGTCCATTTATTAGAAAATGGCTTGCTGAAATATTCTTATCCTCCCTATCATTCGAAGCAATTCAACTTCAAGTCTCCCTTGAGGAGGCGGCACAGTTAATTGCTGATGGTAAATCAACAATTTCTTTAAATGAAGTCCTGGAAATGCTGTTTCAATCACAAGTTGATACTGACCAGGCTGATGACTCAACGGATGTTGATTTTGGCAGCAGAGATAAGCTAAGGACAGAATTAGATGATCTACTTAAAAAGCCGGACATCTTGCTTGAATTGCAAAAATTAAGCACCCTACTTTGGGAACAAATAAATATCTCCTGGACTGAATGGTTGAATGAGGTTTACCAATCCACGCTGGGGGCGGCAATACTTAAAACGATAACGGATTTATGTCCTTCAATTAACTCTGATGACCTGTCTTTAGATCTGATACCAAAATTATCCAACTCTGAGGTCCAGAATAAGGCTTTAGATATTTGGATAACTGAGAAAACACCTGGCGGCAGTGGTCTTATCGAAGAATTCTTAATCAAATACTCTGAAGATCCAAGAAGATTTTTCTCAATGGTGAGAGCATCCCTTGAGATTGGCGAATTTGAGCTTATTGATTACCAGTTGAATGTATTTACGGAGAAATTAAACACCCTTAATTCACCGATAAACACATCAGTCCAGGATTTGCGAAACGCTTCGACTCTTCAGGAAATTGATTCTTCCTACAGAGCCCTAAGAAAAACATTAATTAAAGAGGGCCTGTCTCCTTTCCATGGTTTCATGGTTTCACTTAATAATCGAGTACTAAAGAGTGGTTCAAACCCAGGTACAGATAAGTACATATTTAACTCCATTCAAAAATGGGACAAGGAAGAAACTCGCCTAGGTATAGAAATTGATTTAAGGGTTATTTCATACCTACTTAGTCAAACAGATGAAATTGACTCCTTAATCGGTGATTTAGCCTCTACTGATGGTGAGCAAATTACTTCCTGGCGAATGAGTGCAATTTATGGGCTTTTATGGGGAAGAGGAAGAGAAATTAGATCAACCTCCCTGCTTGTTCGAAACCCTTTTGTTGAGCTACCACCAGTTGAGCGCCTATTAGTGATTGATTCTATTAACGATGAGAGACTTAAGGTATCAGTTGAGTTGGGTGACTGGTTAGAAAAAACTACCGAATATCTTGCTCAAGGGCGACTAGTGACCTTAACCTGCAATAGCGAAAATAGAAGTAAATTGGGTCTTGCAATTAACTCACTAATAACCCAGCCGATTGAATCAGACTACCTGTATACCTATGCTCGTCTTCAAGGCGTAAGACAAAACAACCAAATAATAGAAGCCGATATCGAGTTATTGGAGGCCATTCAATGACAGTTCACTATAGAAGAATTTTTAAGCACCAGCAAACAGGTGTTGCCACAATTAAAGAGTTGCTGCAATCAATGTTCATAGGCGAACTACTTCAAACAGGTCAGGAAATATGGCTTGTTTCTCCATGGATTAGCAATGTTGTTCTTATTGATAATAGAACCGGTAACTTTGATACCTTAAACCCAGAATGGGGAAGAAAAGAAATTAGGCTTGTTGAAGTTTTGCTTGCTTTTATGCTTAGAGGTTGCAAAGTTAATATCTTCACACGCGAAGATGAACCTTCAAATATTCCTTTTATAAATGGATTGAAGGAAGTTGCTCATCAAAATTTTGTAGACTCCTTACTTAATATCAAACTCAGTGATAAGTTACATACCAAGGGCCTGCTCTTGTCGAAGTCCCTTCTTATGGGCTCTATGAACCTTACCTATAACGGCTTAGAAATGAATGATGAATGGATTCAATTTTCAATTGATCCTGAAGACATCTCAAAGACAAGGTCTGAGTTTTCAACATATATGGCCAAATAAGCATGACTTTGATCCTAAATACTACAGAGTCAAAGTGGCTATCAGACTTTTATTCTGAGCCACAAGCCCTAAGTTGGAAGATATTGACCTCTGATAACGCAAGCGAGAATGCCCTTGCAAGAAAAGCCCTCCCTTGGCTACATAAATTAGAGGGTTCTGGGGATGACTTCTTTACGGTAATCCCAAGTTTTGGTGCTAATGGAGAGATCACTTGGTACGGCGTTGCGACTACTACGCAACTATTCTCCGAAATGAGCGATGATTTGAAGAGTTTCATAGGTGCAACTTATTGCACTTTTGAAAATATTGATGACATTGCCATCAACATCCACGAGCAAATCCTTAAGAATAGATTTGGTAACAATGTAGTGCGGTTTACGCCTTTTGGAACCTCTCAACAAGAACAGGTAGAGACACTTCTTGATGCTTATCTAAGCTTAATTAACC
>Ga0007854_10000336_pt1 | contig 31556 bp, 73 predicted proteins | sample CryBogCBH12Aug08_FD_60382 | JGI IMG/M metagenome (GOLD analysis project Ga0007854, IMG submission 60382) | Freshwater microbial communities from Crystal Bog, Wisconsin, USA - CBH12Aug08 | ecosystem: Environmental > Aquatic > Freshwater > Lake | place: Crystal Bog, Wisconsin, USA | collected... | reverse complement strand
GTAGGTGTCATTAATTATGGTGTCGTATCGGCTTTATCAGGAAGTTATGTATATAACTCCACTAACACAAACATGGCGTCATCTGCTTTTATTCTACTCAGTGCTGCCAATATTGGTGATTTTGTTTATGACGTAACAACAACATCAATTTGGTCGGTATCAAGTACCACTACAATAGGTAGTACTGTAGTGCCTATTCTATCGAATTTTTCACACCTCTACAGTACAACACAATTTAACGCCAATCAATTTTATTATAATGGATCGCAGTTAACCATACAAAACGGACAAAACGGTCAAGGGTATGGTGTCGGTATTAATGAACTTAACTCATCTGTAACATCCACATCACCAACTCTATCTGGTGGTAGCGGAAACGTCTTAACCGTTAAAGCAGGTGGTATTGCTAATAATTTCTTAGCTAATTATACCACGGGAGCAAATAGCGTCAAGATTTCAAATGGTTCGAATGTTATAACTGATATTGCTATTAATCAGAATCAATTTCTCGGTCGCACAAACGCTAGCGGAGCGATACTCGGTGCCGTGACGCTTTCCGCTACTGGCAGCTTAACGCTTAGCTCTAACCTGAATACTATTCTCTTTAATATTCCGACATTCTTACCATTAAGCGGTGGCGCAATTACAGGTGGTATAAGCGCTTTAAACGCTAATGGTGGTAGATTCGTGACAAACGTAACACCAGTTAATCCTTACGATGTTGTAAATCTTCTTGCTTTGAGTGCGTTGAGCTCAATTAGTACAGGTTATTTGGCAACTAATTATCTCACATTGACAGGCGGTACATTATCTAATCCTGGTAATTTTGCAGTTAATGGTACAGCTCAATTCTTATCTAATGTTGGTATTACTGGTACACTTTCAGCTAATAATTTAACTATTAACGGTACAATTAGTGCTCTCAATGGATTAAGTGCTAACGGTATTCAAAACTTTGCCTCACCTATTGTTAGTTTTGATGTTACTAATAAAGCTTATACAGACAGTAAGTTTATTCCATTAAGTGGTGGTACGTTTACTGGTAGAGTTTTTAATGCCAATACACCAAGTTCATCGACAGAAATTACAAATAAAGCTTATGTCGACACATTACAATCTTTTGTTGGTGGTAATTACCTAGCTCTTTCAGGTGGTATAACTACTGGTGCGTTAAGCGCTACAAGATTTTATACTACAAATAATCCTGCTATTTCTTCTGAATTAACAACGAAGAATTACGTAGATAATCAAATTAATAACTCTACACCAACAGGTTGTGTTGCTTATTTCGCGTCACAAACTGCTCCATCTGGATGGATTAAAGCAAATGGAGCTGTATTACCGATAGCAAGTTATCAGAATCTTTTTAATTCACTTCCAAAACAAAGTAATGGAAATACAATTTGGTGGGTAGCTGGAGACGGTCCAACAAATTTCCGTCTTCCTGATCTTCGCGGTCAATTTATTCGTGGTTGGAATGACGGTATTAGTAACAACAATACAACCAATACAGGCACTAACCCCACGATTCCGACAGCAGACTCTGGAAGAGCGTTTGGAGATACTCAATTAGACCAATTTCAAGGTCACCTTCATTCCGTCGCAGGAGGCGGTGCAGGATATACGACACCTAATACAGGTGGCTTTACTGACGCACAGGTTACAACGCAGAATACAGGTGACCCAATTGCTGACGCTACAAATGGTACACCTCGTTACGGTACCGAAACACGTCCAACAAACATAGCTCTTCTTGCCTGTATTAAGTACTAAGCTATAATATACCTAATGAAGGTATATAATTATAACGCTAATACGAGAGTCTATACGTTTGAAGAGGATGCAGATCCAGATCCTCAAGTACCTGGTAGATGGTTAATACCTGCACATGCAACAACAGTAAAGCCTGTAAGACCAGCACGTGACGGTGAAGTATTACAATTTGACGAAGATAAACAAGTTTGGAATATTGTCGAAATAAAACAACCAGAAATACCATATCACGTTTTAAGGGCTCGTGAATATCCATCGATCTTCGATTATATTGATGGCGTTGTTAAGAACGATCATAAGCAAATTAATAAATATATTAAAGCCTGTAAAAAGGTAAAAGCTAAATACCCTAAACCAAAAAAATAATTATGAATTTTGTCGATCTACTAGAAGATTTTAATATCTTACCAAAGAGCCAGAACGCCGTTCAATCGGGCCCAAATATCGGAATAACAACGGGTGATATGGAACACACGTTTCCAAATCAAGACGGTAATGTAGCTGGCGATTTATTACCACATGAGGTGCAATTAAAACTAGACAAAGCTAGTGCAAAAAAAATCTGTAAACTTCTTTCTTCTATTTTAAAAGATTAATCAGTTACTTCCCAAGGAAAAACAATCCAGGACTCGTTAGAAAATTCTGTAACGTAATAATCTGGCACAAACGTTGTATGCGGTTTAGTATATAGAGTGGCAAACCGAAGATTGTTGAGACCGTAATTAGTTGCTAATTCATTCTTAATATACTCAAGAGTTGAACCTCCATCTGATATATCATCGACAACAAGTACCTTGTCATTACGATGTTTTAATGCTAGGCTATGACCAGGTTCTTGAATTGAAATAATAAACCCTGACTTAACGTTTTTTTCGTTATAAGTTTGAACTGAAAAATTATGTACAATTTTAACATTGAGCCTATACGCTAAAAGTGTACCTGGAATCATTCCACCGCGTCCAATTGTAATAATAATATCTGGTATAAAATTATCTTCCTTAAGAAGTTCTTCGAGATTTGTTACCCCGTAAAAAATATCCGTCCAAGACAAATTCTTAATGACTGTATCCATTTAAGCATTATATTATAAATGCTATAAGAATCAATTACGTTTTGAAAAATAATTTAATAAAACTTTACGTAAGCGTTTACAGTCAACAATAACACCGCCATGATCTGCTTTTTGTGCGCATGAAGAAATGCTATTCAAAAGTTTTGTAATATCTTTTGGTAATCCAGTTTCTTCATTATCCTGCCCAAGATCACCAGACGTCATGCCATTATCTATTGTAGGCTTTACTCCAGTAGAGAGAGTATTTTTTGTCATGTTATCGTTAATAGCTGCTGTTTGATTTACACCGCTATTCAATCCACTTCTGGACATGCTATCCAAATCATTCCACGCTTCTTTTTGAAGAATGTACGATTCATAGATTGCATACATATCCTTAACCATATATATTATTTAGTAAATGAATATCAAAAAACCGAAGGTAGATATTAAAGAGATTAAAAAGGAAATTAATTCAACTTGGTTTTGGTATAAGGTGTGCGAGGGATGTGAGACACCAGCATTATATGAAACTGTATTTTGTAAGTCTTGTCGTGGATATCGATTTGATGAAAATCGTAAAAGAATTATTGATACAATTGTTTCTAGATTTGAAAAGAAAATTATACCAGATACTGACTCAGAACAATCGGCGTATAATGATTTAAATTCTGACTAAGAAAGATAACTCTTTCCATTAGATCTTTCTTTTCTTTACCTTTTGACTTTTTGGCTTTGTCGTAAAGATCTAATACCATATCAGCCGTAATAAATGTAGAAATTCGAGTTTCTATCTTTTGAGACTGACCTTGCTTTTTGCTGGTTGTCATTGCCATAATTATTTAATCCTTTGTTTATGTAGGTATTTTAAGCCCACATATTAAAGTATCAAGCTCCTACTTATGGTCTTGTTTATAAGCTTTATTAATAGTCTTCAAGACACGATGTACGGCATCAGGACTAGCGCAAATGGAATAAATGAATTGAAGAATAGTATGTGCTGTATGATCGGCTTTACGTACAGTATCAATCGGACACAGACCGGCTTCTAATCTAAGCCAATCTTTTACAGCAGGCTTTGGTTCCTCATTACTTTGACCTGCTGGTTGACCTGCTGTAGCTATTGGATTTGGTGTTGTTTGTACACTAGGACCCGTAGTCGAAGGAACCGATATATAAGCTTCTGCAATTTGTCTAGAGTCTCTAAGCATAATAGTATTTATGTTCCTAGGAACCTTTCTGTATTAGTTCCGCGGAACCCTTTAAATAAAGGTTCCTGGTTCCTAAAACTAGCGGTTTATTGCATGGTTCCTCGTTCATATACACGTCTAGCCCTTTGGTTCCTGGTTCCTATCGATGCTTGTACCAATAATACAAGAGAAACAAGGAACTTATGATACCAGTTAGATAATTGAGGAACCACCAGGTTCCGAATACATTAAGGAACATATAGATCATTCCGAAGATATATCCTGATAATCCAAGGAAAATCATTGTCGGTGATATATCGGAACTAGATTGAGTCTTAATAATCTTAAGAATCTGAGGGAGATAACAAAGCATAAAGGAAATAGCCATGATAGCTCCTGATAAATCGCGGATTATAGACTTGAATACCATGAAATAATATTATAATATGGTATCCATATGGCAACCAAAAAGACAAAAACAACAGTAGTTAGAAATTATAGCTCTAAAGACAATAAGTCCTACGCGAAGTATCTACGTGAAAGCTGTGGAGTTAAAGCTCGAGCTACTCCTAAGAAGAAATAATATACAAAAGATACATTATTTCTATAAATAATTAACAATGTATATAGGTAAAGACAGTCATACACTTTTTAATCTATACAGAACCTTTATTCTAGAGAATTTTGATCTTGATACTATTGTTCAGGGTGATGAGATTAGTCCTGAGATTTGGCCTAGACTCGAATTAAAAATTCAGCGTTGTAAATTTGCTCTTATGAAAAAGAGTATCTTTATTGGTAATGTTCTTAATAGACTCAAAGTTTGCTTCTCTACTGATATTGATACAATGGCTGTAGATGATTTTGGTAATATCTATATTAATCCTAAGTATGCTTTAGATTTGACTGAGTCTCAAGTTACAGGTGTATTAGCTCATGAAGCAATGCACGTCATTACTCTCTCCTTCTTTCGTAAGCGTGGTCGTGATCATGAACTCTGGAATATCGCTACCGATTATATTATGAACATGTACTTGTTCGCCGACGGGTTTGAGATGGACGAGGGTGGGTGTGACCCTGTATTAAAAAATGATCGTTGGATTATACCTGAGCTCAAAGGTAAAAAGACAGTTAAGAATTTAGATATTACTGAGATGTCAGCTGATGCGCTGTATGACATCTTAAAAGATATTGCCCTTCCTACAAAAGGTAAAGGTGGTCAGGGACCTGTAGAAGTAAACGTAGGTGATGTTATCTTTGACGAGAGACAAGATAAATACGGTGTTGTAACAAACATCGATCCAAGAACAAAAGTCGTAACATCAACAGAGATATCTGAAGCTGAAATCGATCAACACTTAAAATAACATGCAATCTAATTTAACAGAAGTAAAAGTTTTAAAACGTCCGACAGCAAGTAATCCTGGAGAGGGTCAAGGTAATCCTTCTAATGTAATCCCATGGGGACAACCACCTCCAAGTCAAGGTCAAGGTCAAGGTCAAAAAGGCCAGCAGCAAGGTCAGCAACAACCGGGAGGAGGTCGCGGAACAGCATCTGGTGGCGGTGAGACATCTTTAGGTGACCGTGCCGGTATTACTGCTGGTCTCACCGTAGGTGGTAATACAAAGGATACACATATTGAAGGTAAGGGCAACTTACCAAAGACTCTCAAAACACCTGGCGATGATCCAAAGTATCAGCCCGATAGATCAGATAAGACGCCAGAGCAAATGATTGCTGAGACAAAAGCGAAGATTATGGCTGCAGCTAAAGAAGCTGAAAGTCATCGTGGTCCTGGTGGCGGGTTACCTCGAGGTTTTGATAAAAACTTATTCAAGTCTAAGACACCTTGGAAGCAAATCCTCCACGACTTCATTACAACCAACTCCCAGCATCATTATGATTGGGGACGTCCAAATAAACGTGCTTTAGCTGCCGGTTACTACGCACCTAAGAGCACAACCATTGAGAGTGACATTGAAGCATATATTGCTATCGATACATCAGGGTCAATGACAGGCCCAGTATTAAATCAATTTGTATCTGAAATTGTTCAGATAATGAAGGATTTCTTAAATGCTAAGTTAACAATTCTATTATGGAATACTGACGTTTATAAACAGGTTGATATTGATACAAGTCTTCAGGGACCTGAGGGTGCAACAAAAATACTTGTAGGTACCAAAGCTGAATCAGGCGGTACAGATCTTTCTTCTATTAAGCGTTATCTCGATGCAAAGAGAATTGATACGAGTGCAGCTCATATGTTAATATGCACCGATGGTCATGTTGAGCCTGATCCAAAATTACCTAAATTAGCTGAACCAGCTATCTTCTTAATTAATAGCGATGCCGGTACTGATCAAGTAATAAGGACCATTAAACCTAAGCCACAAATATATTTTGTGGATATTGAACATAAATAACATTAGCCATTATGTCAGATATTAATAAAATACACCGAGCTTATAAAAAGATTTATTTAACTGAAGCTAGCCCTGCCGCTGAACCAGCTCCAGCAGCAACTGCTAAGTCACAGCAAATGGCTCAAAAAGTAGAAACTGATATTAAAAAAGCAGCTTCTATTCAACCTGAGCGCCCGAATGGTAGGCTTAAGTTTGATGATTTTGATGCAATGGTGGCTGGTCAATGGGAAGGGGAAGCAAAGCCGCCAGGCTCTGAAGACAATATCGGTACATGGAACGGTTATAAGACTCTTGTTCTTGATTTAATGCGTGCCTACCATTCGAATCCAAAAGAAAATCTTCTTGTTTATGGTGATGCCGGTATTGGTAAGAGTGCTACTGTTCTTCACGTTGCCAAACAAATGGCAGCTGAAGAGGGATTAGAATTAGCTCGTTGGAACAAACCAACACCAGGAAAGCAGGCAATGATAGATAATCCTGAAAAGTACTTTGGTCTTTGGGATGTTCGTACAGCGGGATTAGAACCGTCTGATATCTACGGTATACCTGATCTTGATTCTGCTAAAGAGTATCTTGTAACCAAACAGCTTGGTTGGGTTTGGTCTGTTTCAAGACCTGGTGCTAGAGGATTTCTTTTCTTTGACGAGCTCAACCAAGGTTCACCTCAAGTATTAAAAGCTTTCTTTGAAGTTATCTATGATCATGCTATTGGTGGTACACCAATGTCTAGTCGTATTTGTATTTGTGCTGCTGGTAACCTAGGAAGAACATGGGGTAACGTACCAATCCCCCCTGCGTTGACTGATCGTTTCTCTGCAGGTTTTCTTATCGTAGATGCTAAGGAATGGCTACATTGGGCTGAGGGTGGCGTTGCATATGTACCACCAGCTGGTTCTTCTGTACCAGAAGAAGAGAGCGAGGAGAATCATTCATTAGATCAGTTAATCATTGGATTTGTAAAATCAGATCCTGAAGATAACTTTAGCTTCCGTCCAGTGGAAGGTTCACCATCAAGTAAGCTACCCACACCAAGAAGTATGACTAGACTTTCATGGACACTTCAAAAGCTTTATAAGGATTATAAACATGCTGGTCAAGAAGGTATACATATGCCTGAGTCATTAATGGCAGCTATGGGTAGAAAGGCTTCTCATATTTGCGGACCTGATTGGGCTAACCGGTTTATGGCTTACGTCCAACATGTACGTACCTTGACTATTCAAGAGATTATTGAGCATACAAAGAGAGGGGAATTCGGTACGAACAAGAAGTATCCAGGTTATAGAGAGTATATTGGCGCTGGTAAGCAACACGCTATCTTACAATGGTTTACTAATAAGCTTGAGAAGACTGCTTTAAAGCTTAAGGCAGGTAATGCACCAACACCTGAAGATATAGAGACGTTGGTTGCTGTTGCTATTGTATCAAATGATCTAGCTAAACAAGCCCCGGAATGGTTAGGTACTCTTTGGAGTACGTTTAAGTATACTATGCCTCAGGCTTGGGTTGCTATTATGGAATTCTTAGAAAATGGAAATTATGATCCTGCTGTTAAGCAACAGTTTATTCAAAAGACAGTACCGCAAATGCGTCACACAGTAACAAAGCCTGAAAATATTTCATGGGTTAACGGTCAACCTACATTACCATCAGCTGGTGAACAGCCAGCAGCCGCACCAGTTGCAGCAGCTCCAAAGAGAAAATAAATATCATATGAACGACAAACAATTAAAGAACCTTGCTGAAGCTCACGTCTTTGCTGGTAGGAAGTTAACGAATGATGAGTACAATATGCTCACAGAGTCAAAGTACGCACACCTTGTTTCAAAGAGCGGTAAGTTCGATCAGATCTATGAAAGCGCGCTTCCTCCTGACGAGGTGAACTACGAGGTACCCAAATCATATGAAAGACGTAAGCTAGGCTTTAATCTCGGTGTAAACAAACCAGCTGTCGATCATTTAATTGATATGATTGAGGATCACTTTCATCTCGGTATTGATAATGTTTCAACTAAGAAGTTTATGAATGTCGACGCCAATGAGCTCAAACATTATATTCTCAAGCACGCTGAAGACGAAAACTTCGATGCAGGTACAGAAGAGCGTATTAATAAGATTGTCAATAAACCAAATTGTGATGTCTATGACATTATGAGAGGTCTTTATATCTTAGGGTACTAAAGTTCGTCCATTAAGTCACTGAATGTCTTTAACGCATTCTGACTCATTTCACCTTTTAGTAATTCATGATCGATATTTTTTTGGTCGACCTGCTTGCCATTTAAATCTGAACGCCAAGGAAAATAAACATCAGCTTTTGGAATTCCCTTTAAGGATGTTAGTTCAAGCTCTTTAAATTCGAATATACCAACTTGTTTTGGAGCTCCTTGAAAATCAGTAATAGGTAATTTACTCACAGTAAACCTATCTGGTATTATTTCAGGTAACCCACCTTCTAATGTTTTTAGTCCAAGATTTTCAAGTACCAAATCATTTACTTTCTGAGTAATACCTTCCATAGATGTAAAATCTACACCATATTCGCTTCGTATATCAAGCTGACCGGTTACCTCACGTGGTGTAAAATTAAAGTCATGTAATTCGAAAGCAGCTTCTGGCATATGTTGGTTTGGTTTGATAGTTTCTCTCTTTTCAAGATAAGCTTCGAAGTTACCTTCAATTTTATATGGTTTAAAGAAATAAGGGTCTTGTAAATTCAAATTTTCATATTGGATATTACCAATTATTGTATTACCCTTTACATCAAATAAAGTTTTAATAAGACCTAAGTCTGTATTTAAACTACCTTCATTTATCATTTTTATTTTTTCATGATATTTACGATAGTATCCTATAACACCCAGTTCATCTATAACATCAACTTCATTCGGTATACCATAATTAGATATTTCAAATATATTATCTGATGTAATAGGTCCACGGTTATATATTCGAGGAACTTCAATAAAATAGCCTACATTGTTAGCATGCTGGTAATGTTGTTGACCGATAATAGTATTAATAGCATTACAGCTTGAAGCTCTTAACTTTTTTGAGCTTATCTTATTAACTCTAAAAACTGAATATTTATCTTTAATAGGATGATCTTCACCATACGGGCTCTCGCCTGTACAGTTTTGCATATCCATTTCTGCAAAGACAGTTAGAATATAAGTGCTGTTTTTATTTAAAATCTGTTTAGGTGTAGAGAGCCATTTATATCCTAGCTTCGGTACAAACTTTTTAAGATAAGCTTCTATCTCAGGTCTAGACTGAAGATCTGTTAATTTAGATGTCTTAGCCTTTGTTTCAATTTCAGATGGCGGAATTAGTATATTAGGATCTGTATATTTTTCAGCTGAATTTACATCTTTAAATGGACCGTAAACATAATGACTATGAAACATAGCGACATTACCATCCGGAAACTCTACAGCAAACTTGGAATAAGCACCGGGTACATTCTTATAACCTACAACAACACCGACTTTATTTTGATAGGGGTCTGTATAACGCGGTTGATAGCTCTTCCAACGATGATCACCACGAACAAGAACGATATTACCTTCTTGAAATTTGGCCTTCGGTGGTGGTTCACTGTAATTAATTCCCTTTACAAGAGCTTTAGCTTCTTTGACAAACTGTTTAAATGTTACGCTCATTTCTATTCACCGGGTTCTTTGAGTTCGATTTTTGGTTTACTTTGAGAAATACTAACAAGTTTTATATTGTCGCCGACTTTATCTGCTGGTACATATCGATAGCCAATAGGATTTACAACAAAGAGACCAGTTAAGTCATCTGGGAAGCAATCTCTTAAAGCTTTACTGCTCGTCATATATTTACCAAGCTCTTCAATCTCCTTTGTTAAATGTAGCTTCTTTACTGCTTTGAAGAAGTCACTATATGTAGCCGTACCTTCGCCGGATACAGTATGCTTAGTTCTACTAAGCTTTCTATCTATCTTATGTGCTTCATTATCAATTACTTTGTTTATCTCAGAAGCTTTCTCAATATCCTCTACACTATAGTATTTGTATAAAACGTTTTTAATAGCACTAACACTTTTTGTATCAGCTTCCTCCTTACCCCATCTAGTTGTATTTACTTCTCCATGAAATGAATCAATTGCCTGTAAGAAAGAGAGTAACGGGGTAATAAGATATTGATTACGGCTAAGCTCTGATTTAGTCTTAGGGTTCTTATTAACGTATTCATACTCCGTACCGTTAATTAAAGCTATTGGTAGTTCATTTAAATTAGAAAGAATGGAATGAATATAACCTTCAACCGTCCAGCCAGATCGCTTACTAAGCTCTGCTTCATGCTTCTCGCGTTTCTTAATTGACTCAGGCTTCTCTTGACCCTTTTCCCATGATCCTGCTTTTGACTTACCTCTTTTAGTATATGTCTCTATCTCCGGTTCTTTGAGTTCTCTTAGTTTGATACGTTTAAGAATTTCAGAGTTAGCTGTATCTCTTTCTGGTCCCTTTAACAGACTATACTCTTCATGAATTTGTTGTAATACATTTTTTAATACTTCTTTAACATGGTTACCTAAATCGGCTCCCTCGGCACCAATTCGTACATCGCCCTCAAGCTTTACTTCAAACTTATATTTAGCTATAGCTGGATCTGAGCTAGGCCATGATACATCGTATGACATGCTCTGGCCGGAAATTAAATTAACTAACTCTTGAGGATTATTAGATCCTGATATTACTGAAGCTACAGCATACTCACCGGGCCCTAACCCAGTTGGTATACTATTCTTAGCAGCTAATAAATCCGCTTCAGCTTCAGCACTAGCTTCTATTTCACTTGGAGAGGGCTCTGCTTCTTGTTCTTTACCTATAGGTTTTGTCTTTGTAGCTGTAAGTCTATATAGAGATTGCTGTGGTAATGTCCATCTTATAAGATCTAACTCTAACTTATTTACTTCAAATGGAATAGAGTTGTCTGATTCATAAACTAAGTTATAAGACTCAGATAGAGTCTTGTAATTTGATTTATACCGACTATCGTCAGAGAGCTTGCTATAGGTTTGCTTAAGATAATAGTCTTCGGCCATATAGACTATTTATTTAAATTTATTAACCTTCCATTACGTTTTACTGACACTCCTCACATTTACCACACTTACATCCCTCAGCTGCCCACTTACAATGCTCCTCTTCAGCATCTTCGCCCTCTTCACTGCTAAGATACTCTTTCATACCTTCCTTCTGATCTGGGGTATGGGAATAGTCCTGACTCATCATCCAGCTCTCACAATCTTCCTCTGAGGCAGATCCTACAGCCTTCTTTACCGCAGCCATGGCCTTCTCAGGATTGAAGTCATTAGGGTGCTCTAATTCAAGCTTATGATAGATGGCCTTCGTAGCCTTTGACAAGTGCCTTTTAGCACTACCATGATAGTCATGACCTTCAGCTTCTTCATTAAATGGCTCCTCACGATGAAACCTGTTCTTGTACATATTGTGATAGACTTCATCAATGCGGTGGTAATCTCTAGAGCTCATATTATATAGATTATTTATGTCTAAGGAGGTAGAATTTAGCGAAACCCTACATGCCTTTGCCCGGCCCGGCATCGGCTTCATCGGCTTGGAATTACTTAACCTTATCTATAGTTAATTGAATCTCTACCTCTCCGGTACCCTTTTCTGTTACATCATCCTCCCAGATACAGAACCGATCAATAGAATAATAGGTCATCTCTTTATTAGAGAACGATCTGAGGCTTACCTGTCTATTAAGCTGTTCATTAGACAAGGAAGCTATATTACGAAGAAGTTCAAGATAAGTCATCCTAACCTCCAGCGATAGCCGGTACGATAGAGATTTCGTCCGTATCCTTAACTGGCGTAGCCGTCCCGGAACCAAATCGAACATCTTCGTTATTCAAAAAGATATTAACAAAGGAACGGATCTGACCATCGGGATTACAGATACGTTCTTTAAGGCCTGGATAGCCAAGTTCTAGGTTATCAATAATCTCCTCAATCGTAGACCCTGAACAAAAGACAGTATCTACGTTACCGGTTAGCTTTCTTAGAGGAGTAGGAATAAGAACGGAAGCCATTTTTACTTCCTCTTCTTACCGGCATCCGAGCGTTGGGCCCGAACATGGGAACCGGCCTTCCTCTGACTGGCGGCAATCTGCTTATTAAGGGCGCGTACAGAGGAGGCTCCCATGATTCGGTTCTTCGTAGTAGCCATGATTAGCGGGCAGTGATATCGGTGACCTCGTCGACGAGCTTAATCAGATAACCCTTAATGGCGTCCAATCTATTATTAGAAGAGAAGGCTGATAGGTGTTCGACGGCGTCGGCAATGTAACCGGCGTACTTGTCTACGGCTTCATTCTTCTCTAGAATACTTACCCGGTGCTTCAAGGAATTAATCTCGTGTTCTGTTATTGGTGTTGTCATATAGCTTAATTATAAGCTATTATAGATTGTAGTCAACTAGAATTTTATTAATATCAGTATTATGGTACTTCTTAAGGAACATACCTAGAGTCTGATCATCTCGGAGAACGCTAATGAAGTACTCACGTTCAGATTCTGGTAGATGTAGCTTATCACCATACTTGTCTACTACCTCGATGGAAGAGAGAATGGATTTAAGTAAATGAATAAAACCGTCTAGGTTGTTCCGATAGAGTTCAAGCTCTAGATCGAAGTCGACTCCACCCCCTGGTAAATCCAAATGGATGTAGGGCATCTCTAAGAGTATAGACTCTACTAGACGATCGAACTTCATATAGAGTATTTAGGAACCCCTATATAGGAAAACTCCGAAAAGAGCGCAAAAAAATTTTTCCGAAACAAATTTTTGGCATGGGCTATCTCATATCCTAAAACCCTTTTTCTATATGGTTAAATTCCCGTACTTATGTTCTAATAACGTGGGGGGTTCTAGACTACACTATGTGGTTTTAGAAACACCAACCTGTTCTAGAACCCCCCCTACCTCTCTTCCATTACCAGTACTTACTTACCTGGCGCTTGCTTCACACGTCTCAGAAGATGTTAACAATAAAGCTTCTAGGTCCTTCTTATTACGACTATAACAATTGTTAATAGTCTCTTGTAAGTTAATAGAATTCAATCCCTTTAGTTCCCAATCTAATATAGCCTCTAGTACTCCACTCACGTACGCGTAGCCTGAGCCATTATTATACTTAACCCTAGCTAGTTCATGTAGGAGGTCAGTTAGTTCTTTTACTGTTATGTTGTCTTTATTGTTCATACTATTAGTATAAAGGAATTTGATTAGGAGTTCAAGAAGAAAAGATTTGGGGATGGAAGTACTTTACCTCCACCCCCTTATCCCAAGCCTGAATCCTTACTCGTTAGGAGTTACAGAAGCTACCAAGAACGCATCCTTAATAACGTCCTCGTTAGTAAGGGAGACTCTCGATGACTCCAAGTCGTTAGCTGAGATATGAACGACCTTCTTCGTACTCTTCTTTCGAGGAGTAATCGTAGCCTTAACATCCTCCTTCTTCTTTACCCCTCGACCGACAAAGGTCGTAAGAAGCTCTCTGATTCCTCCAGCCTTCTCTACCTTATTCTTCAAGTTAGATCCGAATGCCGTATAAGCAGTTCCGGATACAGTACACTCGATGACTGGGGTTGGAAGGGAATTGAACTGCTCGTAATAATCTACAAGATAGTTAAGGAGTCCGTTATCGTTAGTTTTAGTTGACTTTGCCATATGCTTTTTGTTTTTTGTTTGTTTGTTGTTTGACTTATTCTACTCTTCTATTATGTCTTCTCTTTAAAGGAACTTCAAGTCTATTCTCCATCAATCTCGTTACCAATATCAATCAAACTCTGTCCGAAATTGACAATATCGGCAGCTACTTCATCATCACTATCAAAACCATCCTTATAAGCCCACTCAATAACGTCTGGAGTGAGGAGGTCCTGCACTTTTCCAATTGCGTCGTAAGCTGCGATGATTGCGGTTTGTATCTCTTTCTTATTTTTCATACATTCAGTATATTGGAGGTTGAAAGGAACTGCAAGCTTATTCTTTCTCCATGTAATAAGCAATCTCGGTCAGATCTTGAATGAAGCAACTAAACTCACCATGCAAATTACTATCACAATCATTCTCTTCTTCATCCCATTTCAGGGCCTTTTTGTAATTTTTAGTAGCCATCAACTCCTTCAGCTCTTTTAGATTCTTGTAGATAGCTCCAGTAATGTTTTCGTATTGTTCGATTGTTTCGGTGTTCTTATTTTTCATACTATTATTATGGCTTGGTTATAAGGAACATTCAAGCTTAATCTTGCCAAGCTAGCTCACTTACCCATTCAGTAATTAGGTCGTTAATTTTGTATTCAAGATCGGCTAAATTAACTTCCTTATTATGATCTTCAAGAAGAGCATTTTTGAGGGCTTGGATCGTTGTATCGGGTATTTCAATTTTCATACTATTATTATGGCATCGGGATTAGGAACATTCAAGGGGAATCTTTTTTCCTTTCCTATTGCTAGTTCCGGTTGGAGCCATTATAATGAATGGACAATAAGAGAAGGGACGTTGAGCAGGGTCCAGGTAGAAAAACAGCTCGATAGTTCGGTTAAACGAATGTATGTTAGTTAGCTGGGGTTACTCAGATTTACTCACGTCATCCTCACATCAAAGTTCAAGCCTCTTTCACTTCATTTCTAGAGGAGTTAGTAGTTCCGAAAATTTAGCTTGCAACTTCCTGAGGTACCTGCATACTCATATTTCAGAATAAAGCTTATATTTGAACCTTTCTAAGTCATTATTATTCATCCTATCTTGAAAGTAAGATGAATGTGTAAATCGAATTAGGTAGTCCTTTATAGGGGAACTTTTAACTACTTCATATCCTAGTTTATATAGGATGTAAGTTAGTGGGTTAGTTAGGAATTTATTCATGTCCGAACATCTCCTCAGTAAGTAAGTTATAGTCTAGAAGGACACCGTAGACTCCATCATTAACATCCTTCTTCTGGATCCTATTGAATAGATAGAGATAGGGGTTAGTACAGTTGTTAGAACCAATCTGTAGAATGTCCCTACGGACATCTCCAGGGAGACTAAGAACGGCGTCGATGAATAAGTCATAGCCATTCTGGAGTTTCTCTTTAGTCTTTAGTTTGCTTTTCATTATCTATATAGTATATGGGCTTATATAGGAACCAGCAAGACATCTTTTCGCCGTAGATGACGCAGTTTGTTCTGGATGTTCCTTCTGGGGCTGTATAGACTGGCGACTTTATATACTCCCTAACCTCTCTATCTGCTTAAAACCCCTATTATTTCTGTATTCTCTAATAACTACTTACTCAGTAAGTATTCATTTAGCTGGGAGTCAGTCAGTTTCTCCCTGAGGGGGACTGTGAAATCCGCCCGCTTTTAATAGTCGTTCAGGGCTAATAGACGTTTGAGTTTATATACCATACTATCTATCTTCTCCTATATAGAAGTATCTTCTTTATTACTTCTCTATACATTATATACTCTTTTTATTAGATTCTTACTTCTTTTTTACTATTTTCTCTGTCTTTTTTACCTCTTCTTCTAATAGATGTACGTTAAATCCTACTGCCTTCTTCTCTTCCTCCTTTGTTAGTACCTGACTATAGACTATATAGGTAGGTTCGTTCTTACTCTTTACCTTTGTTATTCTATACTCTCCTTCTAGCTTCCAATCATCTTTTAACATCTCATTTATCTCTCTATTGAACTGACCTATATCCTTATCCCTATATTGTATTAGTTTGTACATCATATATCTTATAGCTCATCTATTAGTTCGTTGAATGTCTTTAATGTATTAGAACTTAACTGATGTTTTATTTCCCAATTTTTAATAGCCTGACCTAATTTATCATCCCAACTCCAAAAACCAATATATAGTAAATCATCGGGGTTAATGTAGTTGTACATTCTTCCATTTTCATCGTTATTACCAATGATAACAAGCTTTTTGTTTAAACCAAAAGTATCAACTACCCAGCCCTCTATATCCTTTATGTCTCTGTTTGAATAAGCGTGGTTCCGCTTCCTTTTTACATGTCCTAGCTCTTCTTCTGTAGCCCTTCTTTCAACCTTAATATCCATACTTGTACTTATAACTCATCAATTAACTCATTGAATGTCTTTAATGTATTCGGTGTTAATTGTTGTTTAAGTTCCCAGCTTTCAATAGCTTCTATAAATTCAGGATGTAATTCGAAATAACTCCAATACTTTGTCGTCCAACCTGTACTAATGTCAACAACTGTAATGTAATTATACGTATCAACAAAGCGTTTAAAAACAAAATATCGCTTATCTTTCAAGTCTGCAAAGATTGGCAGTGTAGAGTGTATAAGCCAACCCTTACTAAAATCAATTTTTTTTACGTCAGACTCGTCATATTTATTTTTAAGATATTTCTCAAATTTATGTATCTCCTCCTTATTCAAATATCGTTCAACATACGTATCGGAGTCTTCCATATAAGTTATTTATAACTTATTAGATTAAATTATGTTTAAACTAACTCTACACTTACACATTCATGTTCGTGAAGCTCGTCAGAAGTCTCAAAGAACGTACCAATATAGTAATGCTTTGCCTCCTCTAGAGTACCATTAAAGCCTGTTGTCCAGTTATTACCATTTGAGAGCATTACCTTAATTTTAATTGTCATACTATTAGTATAATGGAATTTCTTTAGGAATTCAAGCTTAAACCTCTACCTCATACTCTTCCATAAGATCTTGGAGAGAGTCCAGAGCATACTCTACTACCCAGGCCTTAAACTCTTCTTTATCTTTTAGGTTATGCCCGCCTTTAGTAGCGTTCTTTTGGAGCTGTTTTAGAGCATCTTCTCCCCAATGATTTTGAAGTTGAAGATAGATGGTGTCGGTGTTCTTATTTTTCATACTATTAGTATAAAGGAATTCAGAAGGAACTTCAAGCTTAATCACAGGATCCTTCATCGATGTCGATGACTACTTTCTGGTTATCTTCATCGATATCGATATCTCTGATTTTGTATTCATATCCATTTGGATCAATGATGAGGACATCGAAGTCAGCCAGTTGGATGTTTTCGTTGATCTTTTCGAGATGTTGAATCAATGTCTTAATTTTCATACGTTCAGTATATTGGAATTCAGAAGGAACTTCAAGCTTTTTTAATAATCCGGTTGATAGAGATCTTAAAAAACTTATCTCCAATCTTAATCGTTACCTCCCTGCCGTGATCTAGATCATTATACTCCATATCATATGGTGACCATTCGTATCGATCTCCTAGAGCGTTTAGAGTTAAATCAAAGAGCTCTCTGCTAGAATGTACCTTGGTCTTACGTGCTTTATTTTTCATACTATTATTATGGCTTGGTTATAAGGAAATGTCAAGTCTATTCTTCGTCAGAGTCTTCTTGAGCCTCTTTAATAGCTCCCTTAACATCCTTAACCCTATCATTCTTACACAATATACCATCCTTCAGGAAGATGAGATCATATTGATCGTCAGCAATAATCTCAGCTACTACATCAATATCTACTCCTTTAGGAATAGGGAGGTAGGTGACTTGCTTTAGGATCTTCTCGTCTAGTGGTGCTTTATTTTTCATACTATTAGTATAATGGAATTTCTTTAGGAATTCAAGCTTAAATTAAGTCATGGGACATATATTCAATGGAATACATATCCTTGTTGAACTCAACCATGAAGGATACAGCGAATGAATCCTCACTCTCTTCATCGAATAGATATACCTTACATGACCAGATATCTCCATCCTTAGTAATTGAATCCATTCCTACATACTCATCCCCGAAGTCATAGTTAGCTAATGCTTCATCGAATACATCCTTCCTTAAGGAGTCAAGATTCTTATCAAAGATATCTTTCCTAATCATCGTATCCAATGTCGTGTTGTTATTTTTCATACTATTAGTATAATGACTATTGAAGGATACTGCAATAGGAATCTAATCTTTCTTCCTCTTCTTTTAATTCAAACTCGAACTGATCTACTACCTCTTCCCATTGATCCTTCCTGTACTTAAATCCTGCCTCTTCAAAGGCATCCTTAATGTAGGTAAGATTACCTCTTCGAATAGTCTTTTTCCATTCCTGATAAAAGAACGGATCGTTATCCAACCAGAGAACTAGCTCGCTCTTACAATTGTGAGTTACGTCGTAATTTTGCATACTATTAGTATAAAGGAATCTATTAGGAATTTCAAGCCTATTCAGCTAGACATTGACGAAGGTTTCTCATCTCAAGCCTTATGAAGTTAAAGTCCTTTGACATCTTCGGGTTAGTTTCTGCTACCTTTTCAGCAAGCTTTGTATAGTAGGCTTGGATAACTTTAGCAGCCTCATCGACTTGCTTATATGTATATCCACCGGCGGTTTGTACTGTGTTCTTATTTTTCATACTATTATTATACTAGAATTGAAAAGGAATTTCAAGCAAGAATTAGCTGATCAGGCTCAAGTGAAATAGAGCCTTGAAATTCATCAGATTCGCAGTGATACATATCAACATGTCCCTCTCCATCATGCTCTTTATCGAAGATGAAAAGATTGGTGTTAGCTGCTAGATGGAGCTCCTGCTCTTCTCCGTTAACAAGGATAATATACCAGCCGTCGGACTTTAGGGTTGCTTTATTTTTCATACTATTAGTATAAAGGAATCTAGAAAGAATTTCAAGCTTTTAATGCCCCTTCATCCATTCATCAATCCTCTCGTCCTCATCCTCTTCCTCGAACATAACTTCCTCATTTACTATATCCTCATCCTCTTCATCATCTATACCCTCTTCATACTCCTTAACAAGCTCCTCAATCTCTTCCTTCCTATCTTTTGTCACAACAATACCAACACTATCGATAACAATAGTATTGAAATCCTCTCCGTAATCCCCAAGATGCTCGGTAACTGCAGTTAGTACATCTTCATCAGTAATGGAGATGAAGGCTAGGTGTTTAGTATAGTCGGTTTTCTTCTTCATATTAGTTTGTTTATTGTTTACCACTTTTGATTATATCGCTGATACTCATCTACGGAGATACCCTCTTCATAGATACCCAACATCATGTTCTCAGACTTTCTTTCCTGTTCGGCTTCCCAGTTAAGGTATGCCTGCTCCCTATCGTATTCGTTCTTATTGTCCATACTATTAGTATAAAGGAATCTAGAAGGAACTACAAGCCTTAAATGCTATAGGCAATAGCATTCTTTGTCTTCTTGTCAATGAAGTCCTTATGAACTCGAGAGTAAAGGGCTTCAATCTTCTCCTCTAAATCGGATATGAGAGCAAGACGTGAGGCTCCAGACGATGACTCAGTATCTAACTCATTTCCGATAATCTGAAGGCTCTCAACCATTCCCTCGATCGTATAGAAGAGGTGCATGGAGCGCTCTTCTTCAGTCATTTGTGCGTATTCGTAGGCTTTATTTCTATTTTTCATACTCCTATTATGATGGAATCAGAAGGAAATTGCAATAAGAAAATCCCTAGGTGCATTGGTTTTACTATGAACACAAATACCCTTGCAGATTGTATGCAAAAGCGCACCTAGGGATATAAGTATATATACTATGAACACAAATAATACCACACAAGAACTCTCTAAAATAGAGAAAAAAAGATTAGCTAATCGTTTGAGCTATCAACGCAATAAAGAAAAGCGAAAGAAGGCTTGTCTTGATCATTACTATAAAAAAAGAGAGAAATGTGTAGAAGTTACTCGACAATACTACAAAAACAATAAAGAAAAACACATAAAAAAAGTACGCGATTGGCAGATAAGCAACAGAAATAGGATCTGTAGAAATAAACGATTGAGATACAACACAGACATATATTATAAGATGTTAGCTAATACGAGAGTTCGAATTTGGGCTGCGCTTAAATTACAAGTTGCTACAAAGAAAACATCAACGCTAATGCTATTAGGATGTACGTTAGCTGAGCTTAAAGAACATCTAGAGAAGCAATTCAAACCTGGAATGAATTGGAACAATTATTCCTTTTATGGATGGCACATCGATCATATTAAACCCTGTTCATCATTCGATTTGACTGATGATAATCAACTTAAAGAGTGCTTTCATTATACTAATCTGCAGCCATTATGGGCGAGAGATAACTGGAGTAAAAGTGATAAGCTTTAGGAATACAAGCTTATTCTATCGCTCGGTAACTGTAATCTGAAACTCTTGAACATTACTACCTGAGCCAACCCTAATAGTGAAACCTTTATTTCGGGTGAGGTAACCTAAGCCTTCAAACGTTCCTTGAATCTTTGTATTCATCTCATTGATATCAGCGTACCCTTCATACGCATCCATGAGAGTTTCAACAACATCATCAGTAGTTACTATGTCTTCGTCGGTTTCAATTTTCATACTATTAGTATATTGGATTTCAAAAGGAAGGATCAAGCAGAAACTTCTTGAACTTGAGCTAGAGTAGACAGAGCTTCAATAGCACTTTGAATCCAAGCATCAGCACTAATAAAGCTATTCTTCATCGATTCCTTGAGCTCTTCCTTACTATTAACAATAGCGATGGCGTAACTCTCTAGGGCCTTCTGAATGCGCTCAACTCCGAAGAGTTTGATAGCCTGCTTCACTTTAGTGATATTAGTCTCTCCCCCTGCGTAAGTAAACTCGATGTTATCCCTTCCAAGGGCTTCGATAATAAATGCCTGGTTCATCGGAGATGACCAAGTCATATAGTCAAGGATTGCTTTCTTTAGTGCGGTGTTTTTATTTTTCATACACTCAGTATATAGAATTTCAAAAGGAATTTCAAGCTTCAACTTCTTCTTTGTGCTCGTTGATGCATTGCTGACGCTCCCTCCAAGTCTCGTCCCAATCTTCATTGAGAGTAAAGAATTGTTTTTCTAAGTCCTTAATCATCTTCTCTACGAGCCTTTTCTGAGCATCGATACGGATGAGACGATGATTATGGGCTTCGAGAATTTGTTCGTGTTCTTCATTTTTCATACGTTCAGTATATAGGAATCCTTTAGGAACCGCAAGTCTTATCTGACGCCTTCAAGCTGTTCGGCACTATAGTCCCTTCCAGCAGGTTCAACCCAATACTTCTTAGAGAATGTAACCCCATAAAACGATCTGTTCATCCGAATACCTTTGAAGACGAGATCGTTTGTCTCATCATCCAAAACCTTGAATGACATATCATCCTTCTCAATCAGGTACTTGACCCTTTTAGCCTCCTTCAGGAGATCATTGACAAATTTCGGTGAACATAGTTTAATGAACGTTTCTTTATTTTTCATACTATTATTATGGCTGAATCAAAAGGAAGCATCAAGCATAAAGATCAAGTTCTTCTCTAGTTGCTTTGTTACAAGCTTGTTGAAGGATTTCCATTCGTCCGGAGAGAAGAGCTTTGTCCTGATAAAATTTAACCCCAGAATCAATATCCTCCTGCATTGTGTATTCAGGAGTAACATATCCGGATGCGTTTGCGTCAATCATACTCGAGAGCCAGCCAATAATGTAACTTGGAGTCTCTCCAGCGTCCTCCATGAGCTTAATTAGATCCTTGATGGTGTTCTTATTTTTCATACGATGAATATAAAGGCACTAATAGGAACAGGCAAGTCTATTCTCCGATCGTTTATAGATTTTCTTTGAGTTGATTTTCCTTGTAAGAGGAGCCCAGGGTTGTCTCCTCTTGATGTCTTTGATCTCGATTGAGAAGGTTTTAATTTTCATACATTCATTCTATAAGGAATTTCAGGAAACCTCAAGTTTAAAATATAAATAATAATACAATGAAGAACAGAGATACGAATTTGCTTGCTGAAGCCTATGAAATAAGCTATTATAGGAACTTATTATTAAAGGAAGGCTATACATTAGAAGAAGCAAACTATCTCATTGAACAAGGTTTTATCAATAAAGTAAAACGTTTTGGGAGGAATGCAGCTCTTGGAGCTGTAGCAGCTGGTACAATGTTAGGTTCAGCTCCAAAAGCTCAAGCTACATCTACTATTCCTTCAACCCCTCCAGCTATTACTCAAACCGCACAACATTCAAATCCGTTAATTACTGCAGGTCAACAAGCTAAAGCTGCATATTTTCAAGCAGCTAAAGCTCATAACCCTGATATATTTACTAGTGCTCAACAAACTATTCTTAATCAAGTAGCTTCACAATTACACATTCAACCTAATCAAGTTCAACAACATCTTCAAAACATCTATAATTCAAATTCAACTGCTTACGCCGACCTCACCTTCCTTCTTAGTAATGGTGATGAGCTTTATAGTATGTCAGGTGCAGCAAATAACGCCGCAGCCCCTGTAATTCAGAACGCCCTTAACAATAAATAATATTACAATGAAATTCGACAAACTTACTGAATCTTATCTCCGTCTTTTTAGTGAAGCAGACTTCAATAGAGATAGACAATTAGAGAAGCCACAAAACTATATGTTCATTTTAAAGTCAAAGGGCTTTAAGCAAGTCAGTGGCCTAAGTGGTCAGAGTGGACATAAGAATACTTTTAAGCGTGGTAATGATACTGTAACTGTTGATAAGGATCTCGCTGGTGATACGTTTACTGTTACTGTTAACGGTGTAGTTTGGAAGGGTACGTTAGATCGCCTACAGCAAGAGATCTCTGACGAAGATGATGAACAGACACAAGATCCCATGGCTATTAAGAATAAATTAAAGGATGTTAATAATCAAACCCGATCCGGGGGTGCTTATACAACAAAGCACGGAGACACAACCTATAGGACTGATAAAAGCGGATACGCAACTTGGGACGAAGAGGTATAACTCTATAAGTCGTCTATTAGATCCTCAAAGGTCTTAAGAGCGTTCGGGGATAATTGTTGTTTGATTTTCTGTACCTTATCCCATTCCATAATAGCGTCATTAGCTGATCTAAAAAACTTCGTTCTAGCAGTTAATGCATTCATTGAATTGCGGGTCATAAGTCCATGATAGATAGATGGCCATGAAGTGAAGTCTCTCCATGAACCTTGTTGGTCATCCTCTTCTTTTAATTGCCACTTATCTCCATCCTGATCTTCTAGATACCAGGTACGTTTATTATCCTCAGGAAAATATTTTATTACTTTAAAGTTCATCGATTAATTCTCCAAATGTTTTTAATGTATTAGCAGTTAATTCTTGTTTAATTTTTTTATCTGCTTCCCATTTTTTTATAGCTTCAGTAATAATAGATACATAGTTAGCTCTAGATATTCCTTTACTGCTAAAATATATTTCATACCATTTATTATAATCTTTTGAATGAACAGGTACCCATTGGTAACCTCCATTATCCCATACCATATTACAACCCCACATATTAATATCATAGCAAGAACCAGAATATTCTTTACTCTCTGTTCTACCATCTCTCCATACTAAACCATATGGACCTTTTAGTACTGTTATATCGTTATAGTTCATCGATTAGTTCATTAAATGTTTTAAGAGCGCTAGGACTCAATTGATTTTTAATTTCATAAGACTTTATTAGTTTAACTAAAAAATCTATAGCTATTTTATCATGACTATGTTCAACTATGTCAGGGGTATCAGAGAACCAACTCTCTTTTGGATTATTTACACTATAACAAAACTCATATGGATCAGGATCATCATCAACAGTAAAATGAACATCCTTCCATCCTTTTTTATTTTGAGGTTCGATACCTACAATCTTTATATTATGACCGGACATTAATGCATTCATATTTGTATTTAGAGTTCATCGATTAGTTCATTAAATGTCTTAAGTGCACTAGTTGATAACTGCTGTTTAATCTCCCAATTCTTAACTAATTCAGGAAATACTTCAATAGCTAAATGACTTAAATACAACCAAAAAGGATCATGATATTTCACTTTCTTGTAATTAAAATTAAAGTGTATAGGTAATGTCTCTTTATGTTCTTTATTAAAAAGATCTCTAAACCAATCTGGAAAACTTTCTATAATCTTCCCATAACTATATGTTTCATGACCTTGTTTACGTTCTTCATCAGTAGCTGAATTCTGAAACTCCCATTCCCCGCCCCTACTATCTTTGATCATATAGTAAGGGGAATCATACTTACCCTGTTTTGTTCTATGTAGAGAGCCATCTTTAGATGAACAAAAGTATTTTCTTTTAACTTTAAATGTAGTATCTTTATAGTTCATCGATTAGTTCATTAAATGTCTTAAGTGCACTAGTTGATAACTGCTGTTTTATTTGCCAGTTATCAATAGCTTTAAAAGCTTCCTTTTCAATTTCATTAAACATGCTTATAGCGGTAACCTGACCTAATAAAGGTTTATACTTTGTCGGTACTTTAACAAAAGCTAAAAACCTTCTAGTTGGTCCTTGTTCAATTACAAACTCCCAAACCCCTCCTCCATTATCAACTAAACGATAGCCATCCTCTTTTCTACGACCAACTATGGTTTTAATGGCACTTGTAAATGCAATTGGAGATATATTAGAGTTCATCAATTAGTTCTCCAAATGTTTTAATGGTACTAGTACTTAATTGTTGTTTAATTTTCCAATTATCAACTAGATTAGGAAATACTTTATTTTGTAAGTACTCAAAGTAATCATCGTATTCTTCTCTCCAGCCTGCTACTTGTTTTAGAGATAACTTTTTACTAGCTTTTCTAGCCTGGGCTATCATATTATACCACCAACGAGGAGCCTTCCAGATAGTTTGAAAATACATAGATTGTTCACTCTTAGGATAAAGAAACTTCCAATAAGAGTTATTGCTATCTTTAAAAGTAAATAACGGACAGGCCTTTTCGTTATCTGGCTCATCAATTTCTTGTCCTGTATTAAAAGATAACCATTTACTTTTAACAACCTTAAATGTTGTATCTTTATAGCTCATCAATTAGTTCTCCAAATGTCTTTAGTGTGTCAGACGATAACTCAGATTTAATCTTATTGTTAGCCTCGTATGTATCAAGAGCTTTACCAACTAACGATGCTAGTCTCTTTGATGTCCAGTTCTCTACAACAAAGCTATCACTTAAATTTGGAATAAGATAACGAAAGCTTTCATGATCTTCTCCTAATACCCCTTTATGGCCATTAATAGTAAAGTTATATGCAAAGTGTTCTTCCTCAGATCCCCATCCCCATGCTTCAGGATATTCATCAATAAGGAAAAACGGACCTTTAGTTATTTTTATATCATAGCTCATCGATTAGTTCTCCAAATGTTTTAAGTGTACTATTACTTAATTGCTTCTTTATAATAATACTTTTACCTTCCGGTGATTGATACCAATTAAGTAATTTCTTTCTTAAGTCCTCATACCATGACGAGTACATAGGAAATTCATTATTTGGGTAGTGAGTATCCCAAGGTAGGAAGTAATTCTTTTGTTCAACAGCTTTAAAAGGATCTTGAGTATAGGGGTGTTTGTTTATACCACCAGCCCACTCTTCATTTAATGTGTAGAGCTGATTTTTTACCTGTATATTATCAGGAGTAAAAACAATAATATTAACTATTAACATTAGCTTACCAATATAATTGCCTTCAACTATTATTACTACCTCCTTATCTTTATTAGATAAAGTTCTTTCCCTAATATCAACAACTCTATGTTGACCGCGCTTTAATCCATCTATTGTATCATCAGAGTTCATCGATTAGTTCTCCAAATGTTTTTAAGGTGCTAGGTGTTAATTGATGTTTTATTTCATAATCTCGTTTATTAACACATTTTGTATTTTTAATATCCTCCTTACCCATTCCGATAATGTATTCCTGATCTCTATTGACATAAGATCCAGGAACTCCATCTTTTAATTCTACTACATACCAACAACCCATATCATCTTCATCCTCATAAATGACTTCAAACACGGTTCCGGCTTTAAACGGTACATCTGTTTCAGAGTAATCAGCTGTAGCAAAAGTAGTATCCTTTAGTAGTATAATATAATCACCATCGGTAGCTATATCAAAAGAACCATTTTTATTATACACCTCTAATATTTGTTTATAGTTCATCGATTAAATCTTTAAAAGTATTTAATGTGTTAGAGGAAAGAGAGCTTTTAATTTTTTTTGTTATAATATAGTTTTCTCTCTTTTCTAAAGGCCATTCCTTCTTTATATACTCTCTAATTTCGTCGGCTAATTCAGGATCTTTAACAGGTTCACCAAGACTCTTATTACCTGATTCATCTTTAGTTAGATAATAACAACCGCCATCGTATCTACGACCCTTAATATCTTCATCACTCCAAACATATACATCATCTTTATTATCTACAATTAAATCCCAAGACCAAGTTACATTATCTTCTCCGTCAACATGTTTGTTTAAATTTATAAATTCTATAGTAAGACCGATAAAATGATTACCACCATAACGATCAGATTGATAGGTTGTTTTATATATCTTATTAAAGTTCATCGATTAGTTCATTAAATGTTTTAAGTGTATTGGGTGATAGTTGATTTTTTACATCCCAAAGTTTAACCGCGTTGATCATAGGTGCACTGTTAAAGCTGTGAGGAGGTAGATCATTACCCTCATTGTCATATACTTCATATTCACCGTCGTTATCTAATGTAACGTAGTATTGAGATTCTCCTCCATCACTCCAATGACGAATAATAGACCAGGCCCTAATGACATTAGGTGCAAACATACCATCCTTGACCTCCTTGGACATATTTTCTATCTCACACCATTTAGAGATATCTTCTTTTGACTCTTGTTTAAAGTAATTGTTATTATTAGAGTTCATCGATTAGTTCGCCAAATGTTTTTTGTACGCCTGGGGACAATTTTTCTTTAAAAAGATCCTTAAACTCAACCTTACCCACTAAATGTGGTCTATACCTATGTAATTTTCTAAACACCTCTTTAACAACATCTTCATCTATCCTTACCCCCGTTACATATATATTTATGTAAGGTATATCCTCACTCTTTAACTCGTCTTCATCAAACTGAATAACCATTCTATCATCACTAAAAGCACCACGTTTACCATCAAACGGGTAATTGTTTAGCGCAGTTGAAGTAGCGAAACAGATTTTTTGCTTTTCATCTCTAACCATAGAGGTATAACCAGGTTTAGCTTTTAATTTTTCAAAGGCCGGGGGATAAAGTTTAATATGAATAAGAAACTCAAGATGACTGTTTTTGATATTCTCTTTTATAGTTGTAAAATGATTTAAGCTCATAAATCTTCAATTAATCCTCCAAATGTTTTAAGTGTATTAGGTGATAGCTGACTTGTAATCTTTTTATCTGTAAAATACTTCTTAACTTCATCACATAAATGTTTATATGTAATAGCTGGTATATAACCAGTTTGTTCTAGAGCAGGAATTCTGCACATTCCATTGTGTTTCTTTTCATGCCATAATTCAACATCGTACATATTAGCATAATCCGGGCATGCATCTTCTAACCTAATACCATCAATAGTACCAGTTATCCGGCACTTATAACGATCAAAGCCATATCGGTGCATTAACTCTCTTTTAGATAACTCTTCAATTTTTAAGCTCATAGTTCGTCAATTAGGTCGTTAAATGTTTTAAGTGTGTTTGGTGATAACTGTTGCTTTAATTCCCAGTTCTTGATAGCTTCAGCTACTGGACTGTCTTCTGTAACAGCACCATCCCAAGTATAATCATCTGTCATAAGAATGATATAAGATTCTTTTCCTCGTTTAGGAATATGAAAAACAAGATTATTTCGATCTTCATATCCTTCAACTATATGCATTAACCAAGCACCCTCTATATCATCATCATGTATATAACCTTTTTTTAGGAAACCATTAATCTCCTCATCTGTAGCCCTTCTTAGTACTTTATAGATATTATTAGAGTTCATCGATTAAATCTCCAAATGTTTTAATAGCTTGTTGAGACATAATGAGCTTTGGATCATAGCTAGTAATAGCTTCCCAAGCTTGTTCTTGAAGCCCAGCTTTAGGTCCAAAGAAATGAGCGCCATAATTATCAAATGAAATATGATTATTGTCTAGCGGATTTAAAATAAATTTCACATGACAATTATCAAGAATACAACCTTTATATAGTTTTACTTCTGGTATATAACCAAAATGATTACCAGGGAAAGGGCCTTCCTTTATTTTTATTTTAAAATCAACGTATTCGTTATGTGACATATCTATTCACTATTATTTATAAATAAATATAGTATGTTACAGTTTAATAAACTAGTAGAATCTTTTTTAGATAGGTATGGTTCATGGGAAAACTACAAGCAATCCCTCTTACAGAGATATAACTATACAATGGTTGATGTAAAGAATTTGTATAGAGCCTATCAGAACAGAGCTCAACTAAGTCATGATGAGCTTAAAGTTCTAAAAGCCTTTTATCCTGAACTATTTAGATAAGATATGGAACTAGGATATCAATATCTTAATACAGCATTTTCTGGAGCCGTAAATCTTGCTCTATCAGGTAATAATGTCTTTCCATTTCCTGGTACTGATTTAGGATCAGCTGAGACATTAAGTCAAGGAGAGGCTAAATAACTCCTAATCCTTCTCCTCTCAGGGAGTAATTACTAGCTAGAAAATCTAATTTAGCATAAGGTACCTTATCAATCTGTAAGAGCGTGAGGACCTTTGTCTTCCTTGTTGCCGATGAAGCGTTGACTAGCTCTCTTAAGGCATTTCGCTTCTCTAAATCGTCCCCAGTTGTCCAAACTTTATTAACGTATTCTTGTAGATTTTTCATTTAATATTCTTCCAGGTTGTATAGCTATTAACTACTTCTTTATATACTCTATCATCACTAGGCCTAACAAGTCCGCTTGTCTTAAGCAATCCTTTTATTTGCTTTAGAATTTTGTTCTTTGTACCAGGAGACTTACTTTCAAAGTCTTTAATAATTTCTAGGCTATTCATTATGGTCGTACCCAGATTTGAGGATTACCTTCGGAGTCAATATCAGCAATCCAGAGCTCTCGAACTTCTGAATTTTTATTCGGATTTGACTCAAGTCCAATAAGACCAAGCTCTTTAGCCTTTTCGTGAAGTGACTCGCGATTGTCATCCTCTGACACTTCAATAGTATGTTCAATATTAACCTGGTAGTTAATGGTTGCTTTTAGTTTTATGGTTCTCATATTAGTAATCGTAGTTAGGAGTTAAACCGAGAATCTCATCATCCTCTTCCTCAATCTTTACCTGATATTGTTCATTCTTTAACTCCCAAGCCTTTTCTTGAGCCTGTTCTTTAGAAAGATCGCGATAGACTTCTGGTGAATGCCAATTTGAATGTGCTATAATTTTATATTTCATACTATCAATATAGATTATTTTTCAGGAATTGTCAAGCTATTTGTTGGTGGATCTTGACCTGGTAGTCCATCTGTTCTCCACTTTGTATAGAAATCAGAACTCAAAGCTTCAAAATGTGAGAAATTATTAATAAGAGAGTAATCGTACTTCATTCTTGTATAGGCTATAAAGAGCCAAAGTAGAATAAAAGAAGCTAAAATATAAGGCCAAATCTTTCGATAGGTTCGATCAACAAGCTTACGAAACTTTCGTAGAGCTCTCTCGATGTCAACTGATATTGGGTACCAGTATTTGTATTTGAATTGTCGTGTTGTCATATAAAAGGAAACTTAGGTGTTTAATGGGGTAATAAAAATGACCCGTTGTAGTTCATTACTCTACACACTATGCCCTAAGTTATAAATCATTCGTTAATATCGTAAACAGGAGCGTTAACTGTATGGATAGGTTTAAAAGGGTCTCCTAATTCATCCTTATAGTCTTGAATACATCCAGCAATCATTTGAAGAGCTTCTTTTACCGTCTGTCCCTCCCACCAAACATCCTCAATATTAATAATATCTGGAAGATCGGACATACCAACACCAAGCTCCTTATGACAATGAAGATTAAGAGCCCTACGGAACTCTGAACGAGGTACTTTTGGATTATCAATATTAAAGTGTGACATATTATTTCTTAAGATTAAGATAGGCTTCGGTAGCTACAACGATAGAAATAATCATCATAACTATAAATGGCCAGATTGGAAGACGAGCACCTCCGGAGATCATACCAAATAGGAAGGTACAATAGAGAATGTTAAAAATATTAAGTATGAGGGAGAACTTATTGAATGTTGACATAGGCTTATTTTTTGGTTGTGCTCGTTTATAGAGCGGGTTCTTATTATTCTTCTAGTATATAGAAAATATACGGTACCGGCAAGCTCTATTTTTTTATATGCTCCCAAAGTCTTTCATGTACATAATAAAGAACAATCTTAGCAAAGAAGTCAAAGACTGATACACCTAATGAGATAAAAGGCTTTCCAGTAAAGATAAAACAGGCTAGAAAAGTAACCAAAGAGCCAAAGATCCTATAAGAGATAGCTTTGAGTAATGATACAGTTCTAGTTTCCATTATGCTTTAGGATGGGATGTCAAGAAAGAATCTTATGAATTATCCAAAATTGTACTTTAGGCATCCAATATAAAAACAGTACACCAAAGATAATATAAACACAAATTTGTTCAAAGGCATTTGGTTCTGGTAAACTATCTAACCAATTGATGAATCTTTGTCTCATATGCTTTAGGAGGAGGTGTCAAGCTTTTAATAGCAACAATCACACTTCTCAACAGTTGGATCAATATCTGCAATAGCATTCCTAGCCTTTCTCAATGCTTGATCCAAATGATCCTTATTGATCTCATCCTTCTGTGTTACAATGACTAAGTGCTTTAGAGCTTTCATGAGAGCATCTCTTTCTAGTTTCAATGCTTCAAACTGTTCAACAAAACTCTTCATCTCTTGAACATCTTCTTTGATCTGTTTATGATCTTCTTTAATAAAATTGTGAATCATAATCTTATTCTATATGCTTTGTATAAAGATCTCTACTAGATAGAACATTAGTACTAAGAGCTTCTTTAGCTTTTTGCTTATACCATTCAACCTTATCAAAAGGAGCAATAACAATTTCTTGTAAAACTTCTCTAAGATTGAAATATTTTTCAATAATATCTTGTGCTTCTTTTTGCCAATCTATTTCATTTTTCATAATCTTATTCTATAT